>ENA-UOOH01000496-UOOH01000496.1-fermentation-metagenome-genome-assembly--contig:-NODE-496-length-44461-cov-5.268973_pt1 | contig 44461 bp, 41 predicted proteins | sample MGYA00245778_ERZ724025 | MGnify/ENA primary metagenome ERZ724025 (study PRJEB28704, sample SAMN03018313) | fermentation metagenome | biome: anthropogenic terrestrial biome; feature: soil; material...
GGCGGAAGAGGAACCTCAGCAAATCTGGATTATTCTTCATGAATCAGATATGTGTGGGTTTCAGAAACCAGGAATATTGTATAATATGGGCCCTACCTCATGGAATGTAATAAAATTTGTACTGGCAGCAGGAACACCAATTCAAAGGTTGATTTTAGGTAGGGGAGACACCCATATTTTTTGCAATCACCAGGCTCTAAAGATTCTAAAAAAAGATGGATACAATACCTGTCTAAAACATTTAAACAATTATTTTGAATTTGTAAACAGGGGGGTCCTTTGGGCCGACCGTGGCTTGAAATACTTTTCTCACTATTTTAACCCGGCAACTAATTCAGGGCTTGGACCTTGGCCCGACGCAAGATTGGAATTTAATAATTACTTTAAAAAAGCATTAGCCTTATGGAATAGGGGTAATAAAAAGAAAGCCTTCTTTTTTCTTGGAGCATCCGTTCACCTAGTTCAAGATTTATGTGTACCTCATCATTCTAAGGGTATAGCCTTTTTCGGACATCAAGAATATGAAAAATGGGTTCGAAATAATTTTACATTTTTCTCTGTTCATTCGAATGGAGCTTACAACAGCTTTAATGACCCGGATGAATGGCTAACATTTAATGCAAGGATATCCAGGGATTATCTCCCATATGTTTCATGTCTCGGTTCGGATACTTCCTATAATATGGCAACAGCAGTGTTATTGCCACTGGCCCAGCGCTCTACAGCAGGTTTTTTCAAATTCTATTTTGATTGTATAAACAATAACACAGGAAATTTTTAAAGCTCATCAAACCTTTTACAACCTTCATTTTCCCTTTCACTTTGAAATAATACATTTTACGGTTAAAATAATGACCTTAGTGCTTTATGAGGTTAGAATATAATAGAACCTTTTGAAACAACATTAGCGCATAAGATAGGGTGATTTAAATGACAAAAAAAGGACAGTTGCATTCTAGTAAATTTCCCTTGATTTGTATACTTGAAGAAAATAAATTATGTGATAACTGTTGTGACTGCTTCGTTTGCGACCTTGACCCCAATAAAATTTGTGATAACTGTGCAAAGTGCTTGGAGTTACCTGATTACAATACAATAATAATTGATGATATTCTTATTATGGAAGAATCTGACAACAGGGATAAAAACAAGAACAAGAAAAGTACTAGCAATGGGGATAACGGTGAAAACGGATAATTAGATAATATCACACAAATATTTGAACGATCTTTTAGCCAGCAAGTCACATAAGCGTGGTATGTTCCAAAGATAATTGACCAACAAAATTACGGGCTAGAACACTGTTTAAACACTCCTATTCATGTTCCGATAATAGATATTATGTAAACCCGCCCTTAGAATGGTATCCCCCCTTGCTTATTTCGTTCATCCTGTGTCGATGACATTATCAGAACAAACACAAAGTGGCCAACCAGGCATCTTGACAGTACAATAAAGTTATGTTAAAATTACTTGGTTCTAATGGTTAGGTCATATATTTTCCCTCTCTCAGATTCGCTAAATTGGTTAGGGAATAAAATAAGTTTTTCCTATACCAATGGAGCTAAAACAATTTGAGAGGGTGTTTTAATGTATCAAGACCGTTATCTGACCTGCCGTGACTGTGGTTCTGAATTTGTTTTCTCTGTTTCAGAACAAGAATTTTTTGCCGAGAAAGGTTTTACGAATGAACCTGGTCGCTGCCCGGAATGCCGCGCAGCTCGCAAAAACCAGAACAGACGGAATACTGGAAGTGGTGACTACCGCCAGAATCGTCAGATGTATCCTGCAGTGTGCGCTAGCTGCAAAAAGGAGACTCAAGTTCCTTTTCAACCGAGTGGAGATAGACCTGTTTACTGCAGTGATTGTTTCCGTCAAGTATCAAACCGCTACTAAAACATAAAAAATAACTATAAAATAAAAGGGATGGCTCGATTATCCCTTTTTGTTTTATCTTTTTTTAAGAACTATTTATACAGAATTAACGCTGTCCTTAAAAAAGCTTGCCCGGGAAACTTATGTTTCAGAGGCAAGCTCTTCACATTTTAGATTTACTCTTCCTTTGCTTTGTTTTCTTTTGCTAGTGCCGCTTTTAACAAATCTCCTAAACTTTGACCGATAGAGCCCTGGTCGCTGTACTGCGAAATCATTTTTTGATTAATTCTACTGGCTTTTTTGGAGCTCTTAAAACCGAAATCGTTTTGTTTTTCCGGCTGTCGGTGGCCGCAGGTACGGTCCTGACAAATCAGCATTTTTCCTCTTTTACCGTTTACTAGCAGCATGAATTTGCCGCAAACGGGACATTTGGTTTTGGATATATTATCTGCTTTGTAGATGGCAGTGTCTGAAATGACACTTTTCACCAGCTCAACGGCATTTTGACGTATGTCGGCCATAAATTCCGTTTTACTGCCCTTACCCCTGGCAATATTGGAAAGTCTTTGCTCCCACCGGGCGGTTAATTCTGGGGTTTTTAGAGCAGGAGCAACCAGCTCAATTAATTGCGCTCCCTTGGAAGTTGGCGTCAACTCTTTACCCTGACGCTCGATATAATTGTTATAGAGCAACTTTTCAATAATATCCGCCCGCGTGGCCGGTGTCCCCAGTCCGCTCCCTTTCATGGTTTCGCGCAATTCCTCGTCCTCGATAAATTTGCCGGGGCTTTCCATGGCCGTCAGCAAGGTGGCTTCCGAATAACGGGCCGGCGGTCTGGTTTTTGATTTATTAATTTTACAACTTTCAACCTGTTTATGGTCACCTTTTTTGGATAGAGTCAACGTCTGATCGGGCAGGATATCATCAACTGACTCCTCTTTTACTGCCTGCCTGGATGTCACAGCACGCCAACCCTTATCTTTTACAACCTTGCCCCGGGAGTAAAAGTTTTCTCCGTTAATAACCGTAACCAGAGTCGTTTGGTCATAACGGAAAGGCGGGTACAAAACAGCGATAAATCGCCTCACAATTAAGTCGTATAGATTTCTTTCCTCTGCTTTTAAGGGTGTGAGTTGCAGGGGCTGCTCAGTTGGGATGATGGCATGGTGATCAGAAACTTTACTGTTATCAACAAAACGTTTCGTAGGCGTCAAGGGTTTTTGTAATAGCGGTTTTACCATTTCAGCATAGGGCGCGACGGAAATACTTTTTAACCTAGCCGGGAGAGTGGGCACAATATCCGAGGTAATGTACCGGGAATCTGTCCGCGGATAGGTAACCAGCTTATGCCGTTCATATAAACCCTGTAGGACGGACAGGGTTTTTTGCGCTGAAAATCCGTAACGTTTATTGGCATCCCTTTGTAATTCCGTCAAATCGTAGGCAAGCGGTGGCGGTTCGCTCTTTCTCTCCGTGCGGACATCCTTGACCACACCCGAATGCCCTTTAACTTTAGCAGCTATTTCCTCCGCTTTAGAAAAGTCAAATATCCGGCTGTTTCCGTCCTGGTTCCGCCAATCACCAAAGTAATCACCGAAATCCGCCCGGATGGTCCAAAAATCAACTGGGACAAATCGTTTTATTTCGGCCTCTCGGTCCACAATCATGGCAAGGGTTGGTGTCTGTACCCTACCCGCTGTCAACTGAGCATTGAATTTACAAGTCAACGCCCGGGTCACATTCAGTCCAATCAGCCAATCCGCCTCCGCCCGGCACACGGCTGCATCATACAGATTATTATATGCATTCCCGGCCTTTAAATTGGCAAAACCTTCCCGGATGGCATCATCCGTCTGAGATGAAATCCACAGGCGTTTAAATGGTTTTTTCCAATTGGCGAGAACCATGATCCAGCGGGCAACCAATTCCCCTTCCCTACCGGCGTCAGTAGCTATAACCAGTTCTTTTAGGTCTCCCCGTTTCATCAAATTCCTGACAACCTGGAACTGGTGGGATGTTTGCCTGATTACTTTTAATTTCATGCTCGTAGGCAGCATAGGCAAATCTTCCAGGCGCCATTCCTTATATTTTTGATCATAATCATCTGGTTCAGCAAGTGTAACCAAATGTCCCAGTGCCCAGGTCACTACAAATTGTGGCCCCTCCATAAACCCCTTATTTTTTATGCTACATTTTAAAACCCTGGCAATTTCCCGGGCCACACTCGGCTTTTCTGCCAGTATAAGTGATTTCATATAATCCCTCAATTCTAACTTGGACTTATTATTATTATAACATATCAAATTGGTAAGTTCGCATTGCATGATACAGTTGACAACGACAAACAACCCACATCTTCAGCAGATCCAGGGAAAACTGTACTTTGCACGTTACTTAACCAATCGATTATTTTTTGCCGATTTATATCTCCATGGAAATTTAAAAACCCCCTAAAAGAGGGGGCAGCTTATACTTTTGAGATTAGCACAGGGCATTTTGCACGCTGAACAATATAGTTTGAAACACTACCGAGACCTAGTAGAAACCTCTCAAAAGAACCCCGATTATTTGAACCCAAAGTGATAAGGTCAATCTTTTCCTGTTCCGCGAAGCGTACAATGGCCTCTCCCGGTCTCTCACTTTGAATGACAACGTGCACCGTTATTCCTTCATTTCGAACCCTCGCCGCAGCATTCTCAAGAATGTTTTCAAAATATTTACGGCTTTGCATTTCCAACTCTTTGAGCATGTCCCGGGCCGCAAAAGAATTGACAATTTCCGGTATTTTTACGGAGGTAAAGATATAAACCTCGGCCTTGCAAGCTTTCGCAATCTCGATAGCGACTTCTAAGGCTTTTTGAGCTTTTAAGCCATGGTCGTAAGCGACAAGTATTTTTTTGATCATACGCTCCCCCCTAGTTATTGTTTTGTGATTAACAGCTGAAAAAAATACTACTTGTTTTACCGGTTCTAATTTCCCTAAAGCTATTCAGCACGTTATCTAATAATCAACACGGGACATGGCGCGTGCGTGGTTACGGCGTTGCTGACGCTTCCGAGCAGGTAGCCTTTAACTTCGCTGAGTCCTCTGCTTCCAATAACAATCAAATCAAATTTGTGCTTCCTAGCTATCTTACAAATGGAATCAGCTGTTTTACCAGAGATAATCTTTGTATCGATTGGGATCTTAAACGTGTTTATGTCCTGGGCAACTTTTTTAAGAAGTTCCCTGGCCTCTTCGCGGAACCTGTCAATGACCATGCTACGGACATCCAGCGGCAGCACTGGCATGACATGAACCAGTGTTACCGAAGCCCCAAATTTGGACGCTAATCCCACACCATGCCGAGCAGCAAAAACAGACTCCCCAGAACCGTCTATTGGGATAAGTATCTTTTTATACATCGGGCAAATTCCCCTTACCAGTCGCATACTCCGTCCCGGGTTTTTAGCCAAGCCCTGAACTGCATCCCATGTTTATATAATCGCGACTATACTTATCCTACACGCAAATAGCAAATCCTGTCAATTAAAAATCCATCACCAAAATCCCCCCATACTATTCATGCTCCATACCTAATTTTACTTAGCTTATTTTCCGGGCTTTTTAAAATCAAGCAACGTCCCCATCCTGGGTGTGGTTTCAAAACTCTCCGGGGAAATATGTTCAATTTCAGGAAAGTATGTTTTTATTTGTTCCATTATGGTTCGTGTGAGCGCCTGGGTTTCCTTATCCCCATTCTCCCTGGCAAGGTTCAAGGCAAGCCCAAAAAGAAGCATCTCGTCATGAGAAAGATTCAGCTCATAATTATTTACGGGTAATTCGTTTATTTTGGCGATAGCCATCAGGCAAACGCCGGATATCATTGAAAAAGATTCGCTGTTTAGCTGTTGCTTCCGGACCTCTTCATGATTACTTTTGAGAATAGTGATAACCGCATTTAATAATGTTTGTGTTCTCTCAGGCTGAATCGTCAATTTAAAAAGAGGTGAAAAAACATAACTCTCATAACCGGTTCTCAGGATCAATTCACCCCTGCTGCCCAGCAGGCAGATTAGCTGCCCATTTTGGATTTCAATCTCTACCATTGAACCATTGATAAAGAGTCCCGTAGCAAAATTATTTCTTAATAAGTTTGAAAACTCCAGGTCTTCAATCTCTTCCTTTAAATACTTCTGCTTAAAAAAACGACTCGACTCACCGGGGTCGTATTCTATCTCAACATCCTCTAAAAAAATGATGCTTGATTCAAGCAGTTGGTCCTCGTAGTAATGTTCCATTAAAATATACTCGTCCAGGTATTCTTCAAGGACCTCAATAACCCCATCCATGTCAAACACAATGTGGTTGGTTACCAGTGAATAATCCAATTAATACCCCTTTCTGCAACAGTCATACCGGTTTTTAGCGCATAGAACATTATACCGCATACCGCGTAAACTATTAAATATGAGCTCCTCCTGCCAATAAATTACCACATTCCGAAGCAGAGGGCAACTTGGTTTTTACAACCTAGGTTTAAAGGCCCGGATTAAACCCTACGACAATTATTTCTGGCTTTTAGAAACTCATAAAAAAGCAGCAGTTACAAAGTCCTGCTGCTCCCATTCTCCATTGGCGTTAAGGCCGCCGGGGTAATATCGAGGGATCCAGTTTCCGGGACAGCATATGGATTGCCCTTACAAAACGGACGGTCCCTGTCTTTGCCCGCATCACCACGGAATGGGTCTCGGCTCTTTCTCCACCGTATAAGCGCACACCCCGTAAGAGCTCACCATCCGTCACCCCGCTAGCAGCAAAAATCGCATCATCACCCTTGACGAGGTCATCCATCTTCAGGATGCAACGGGGATCGGTGATACCCATGCTCAGGCAGCGGTTGTATTCATCCTCGTCTTCCGGCACCAGGCGGGCCTGCATTTCACCGCCCAGGCACTTAAGCGCCGCAGCTGCAATGACACCCTCAGGCGCACCTCCAATTCCGGCGCAGATATCGATACCCGTATCGTCAAAGGCTGTGGATATAGCTGAGCTGACGTCCCCGTCGCCAATCAGCCTGACCCTGGCCCCCGCCCTGCGTACGTTTTCAATTAACTCTTGATGTCGGTCACGCTCCAGGATGATCACAACGCAGTCCTGCACCCTCTTGTTGTTGGCTTCCGCAACGATCCTCAAAGTTTCTTCAATGGGAGCGTCCAGATCGATCTTGCCTGCCGCCCTCGGTCCCACTGCAAGTTTTTCCATATACATGTCCGGAGCATGAAGGAGGTTACCTCTGTCAGCGATGGCAATGACGGACATCGCGTTTGGAAGACCTTTCGCGAGGATATTCGTACCTTCAAGGGGGTCAACAGCCACATCCACCTCAGGAAAGGGCGCGTTACCCACTTTTTCCCCGATGTATAGCATCGGGGCCTCATCCATTTCCCCTTCCCCGATAACAACTGTACCATTGATGGACACGGTATCAAACATCTTTCGCATGGCATTTGTAGCAGCCCCATCTGCCTCGGTTTTCTGGCCCCTACCCATCCAGTAGGCTGACGCCAGCGCCGCCACTTCAGTAACTCTGACCACTTCCATTGCTAGTTCCCTGTCCATAATATCACTCTCCCAGACAAAAAAATTCACAGGAGCTTCTCTAAAAAGAGGACGCCCCTTCGTCTTTTAATTTAATCATATACCGATATCCACTAGTTGAATAGAGTTAAAAGGAAATTTTATGGTATGGCATGTAAGAAATAATAAACGCCCAATTTTTAATTAAGCAAATGACTTCCTGCCTCATTTTCTAAAAAGAGGGTAGACTGTTAATCCTTTATTTAGATTATTTTATGAAGACATCGGGCAATTTAAGAAAATACCAGTGAAAGATATGGAGGGAATTTTATTGGCTGAAAATGCAGCTACCCAAAAACCTGTAAATAATTTTTGGCTTGCCGTATCAGCTTTAGCCGGTGTTCCATTTATTATGGTCCTTGGGAATTCTATGCTAATTCCCGTCCTGCCGGACATCCGAAACGCGCTAAACCTGAGCACGGTGCAAGTTAGCTTATTAATCACCCTTTTTTCAGTGCCGGCCGGGATCATCATCCCCGTGGCAGGCTTTCTATCCGACCGTTACGGCAGGAAGGTGGTGATCATACCTTCACTGATCCTCTACGGGCTAGGAGGCATCATTGCCGCTATCGCCTCTGTCCTGATAGGTCAACTGGCCTTTCCCGGCATCCTTGCCGGTAGAATCCTTCAGGGAATGGGGGCGGCAGGAACCGCGCCTATTGCGATGGCCTTGTGCGGCGACCTCTTTAAAGGAAAAGAGCGTAGCCGCTCCCTGGGGGCAATTGAATCATCAAACGGCCTGGGGAAAGTGGTCAGCCCCATCCTTGGAGCTGCAATTGGGTTGATCGCCTGGTATGCCGCCTTCATCTTCTTCCCGTTGATTGTGATCCCCATTATCATTGGCGTGTGGCAGCTGGTCAAAGAGCCGAAGGCAAACCGGGCGCAGCAAAAAGTGGCCGATTATCTCAAATCATTTGCCAGGGTTTTTAAAGAAAAAAAGAGCATGCTGCTGTCGTCCTACTTGGCCGGGGCAATTGCCTTGATGGTTCTTTTCGGTATTTTATTTTACCTTTCAGAATTCCTAGAACAGCAATACGGCCTGGACGGTGTGCAAAAGGGGCTGGTCCTGGCCATCCCGGTCCTTTTTATGAGCGCAACCTCATTTTCCACCGGCTTCATCATTAAAAAGAAAACGACCCTGATGCGGATGCTGGTCGTAGTCGGACTAGGCATCATGACCGCATCGCTTATTTTTTTGCCCCTGGCCACAGGTACGATCTTGTATTTTATGGCAATATCGATTGTGGGAATCGGCACGGGCCTGGTCCTTCCCTGCCTGAATACTCTGATCACCAGTGCGGCTTCGATTAAAGAACGCGGGTTGATCACATCGCTATACGGCAGTGTAAGGTTTTTCGGTGTTGCCTTCGGCCCTCCCCTGTACGGATTCTTAATGGCCAAGGGTACTGGGATGATGTTTTGGAGTTCTGCCGGACTGACATTGCTGGGCGCCGTCCTTGCTTTTATTTTTTTAAAAACCGGTCAGGGAGAACAGGAGCGCTCGATGTTTGTTTTCATCCCGAGCCCGGCTAGAAAACCCAATAAATAGGGAATTCCTAACAAGAGAGGTCACTGCCAATAAAGTCAAAAAGGCTGATTCTAATCTGTACCGGCCTTTTTTAGTCTTTCAGGACAAAACAATCCTGGACAAAAGTTAAATGGTAACTGGTGACTACAGGACCACTTCAAAGTCCCGTTAATCTTCAAGATGCAATAGGTTAATAAGGTGTACGGTAATTATATGTTGTATCCATGCGTGACTTTGACGGGGTCCTGTAGGTGACTTTAGGATATTTGGCGGAGTTTATCTTTATGCTCCTCCAACATGTTTTCATGCTGCATATTCAGCTCTTCGAGCAGTTTCATCCATTCCTCCTGAAAGCCCGGCTGTTGCTCAAGATTAATCTTGGTCTTTACTTTCTCGTTGATTTTCTCTGCAAAGTTTTCTTTAAACTGGCTAAACTTCTGAGTCACGGTCTTTTCGTAAAGATCGAAAAGATCCTCCAACTGGCTGAATACCTCCTCAACGGCCTCCTTGTTCTTCTTGATTACTAAGAGACCCTCCATAGCCCTTCTGTTTGTTTCCCGGATAGAATCTTCCGCCGGGAGCATGATGTGGTATATCAAATACTTTTGTGCGCCAAAGGAAAAATAAACCTCGTAAGGTCCCGTATACTGGGCAACTTCGGCCTCGAGATCGTACCCCTTCTCCTTCATAAAAGCAGCAGCAGCGGTATTTCCTGCGCGTCCATAAACCATCACCTCATATTCAGACATGGACACTTCTTCTAGCAGGCTAAAACCTTCCAATATTTTATCCATTTCGATCCCCCTTCGGATAGTTTATTTATAGCCAGTCATTATGGCAAAGAACCGGCACGAATAATAACATACCTGCCCTGGGTCTTTTTTCCCAATGTTATTATATCTGTCGCATCTTTTCCGGTCAAATGGCAAAACGGCAGCTTGCCAGGCCCGGTATCTTTAGCTACCCCTCAGTACCCGATTAAAATCAAATTCATCAGCAGCATGTGGTTATTGCTTAACCAGACAGATACACATATAGTTACAAATACCACTTTGACGGGGTCTTGAGCAAACCCTCCCTCATATTCTTGTGAAGGATATCATTATCATTGCTCTCAAAAGGATAAAATACTTCCTTTGTAGAAAAAGTATTGACGGTGTAAAGGAGGACCACGATTTTGAATATTTTTAAATTACATCTAAAATATGCAGGAGATACGGAGCATACAGCTTTAAAGTACGCCCGGCAGAAGGTGTCTTACGCTGAGCTTGAACACCATGTAGAGCACTATGCCCGGTATATGCTGCACAGTGGCTTAAAATCCGGGGAACGGGCAGCTATTGCCCTCCCCAACTGTCCCGAATTTATATATTGCTACCTCGGCATCACCCGGGCCGGGGGTGTAGCCGTTCCGCTTAATCTTCTCCAATCACCCCGGGAGCTGGCTTTTATGCTTCAAGATTCGGGGGCACGCTTTCTTCTATCCAATGAGGTCATTGGTCAGCAACTTCTGCAGCTACCGGGCCTTTCCCTGACTCCTGTCATTCTTGATCAAGCATGCCGGGATCAGATCTCGGCGGCCCGGCCCGCTGCTTTTCCGGTAATCCCTGCAGATACAGTCTGTACCTTTCTCTACACCTCGGGCACAACCGGTCAGCCCAAGGCCGTAATGCTGACCCACGCCAACCTGGTCGCAAACGTTATTTCAATGGACAAGGTTTCCGACTTTGACCGGGACGATAATTTTTTGGCGGTCCTGCCGATGTTTCACGGTTTCGGTTGGGCTACAAGCGTTTTGCTGCCGCTTTACCTGGGCTGCACCATTACCATTCTGGATAGGTTCATGCCCAAAGAGGTGCTGCATGTCCTGGCAGAGGAAAATGTCACCGTATTTTGCGGCGTCCCCAGCATGTTCTCTCTGATGCTCAAGCTTCGCCGCACCCTCCCCTTTCCCCGGTTGAGATACGCTTTCTCCGGGGGTGATTCCATTCCCGCGGAGCAACTACGGGAATTTGAAAAAAAATTTAATATCCCCGTGATTGAAGGATACGGCCTTTCCGAGGCCTCTCCACTGGTATCTTTAAACCCCATCGAAGGGCTTCGCAAGGTAAAATCAATCGGCATCCCCCTACCCGGTATTGAGGTCAGAACTGTTGATGAAAAAGACCTGGACGTGCCTCCGGGAGAGGTGGGAGAACTGATTGTTAAGGGGCCCAATGTTATGAAGGGTTATTTCAACAGAAAAGATGAAACCGAGGCCGCCTTAAAAGGCAACTGGCTGCACACCGGCGACTTGGCGCTCCGGGACCCGGAGAACTATATCTTTCTGGTGGGGCGTAAAAAAGAACTAATTATTACGGCAGGTTTGAATGTTTACCCCAGGGAAGTAGAAGAAGCGCTAGCGGAGCACCCGTCGGTGGCAGAAGCGGCCGTAATTGGCGTTTCCCACCCCGTTAAGGGTGAGGTGATTAAAGCATACCTTCGCCCCGAGGAAGGGCAAACACTGGATAAGCAGGATCTCCTGCGCTTTTTACGTAATCGCCTGGCAGGCTATAAGATTCCGGAGACCTTTGTGTTTACCGGCGACCTGCCGCGAGGCGCCAGCGGTAAGATTTTGAAGCGCCTGCTGGAGTAGAAACAAACTTTTCTCCCCTTAATCAGCACCGGATTCAGCCCCGGACCGGGGGTCACGCGGCTTTCGGCTGTTTACACTTTTGGCGCGATTTCTGGCCGGGGCATGCTCTGGTTGTCATGTGGGGGTATATTTTCCTCAACATGGCCTTCGTGGCTGCCCTTGATCCCGCCAAAATGAAAGCCGGGAAGCTTGCCCCGGGGCGTATAATAGGTATGCAGAAGATTTCTGGACACTTCGCCAAGGGGGCTACCCAGGAATTCCTTATAAATTTTCTGAACATCCGGGTTTTCATGGGATCTTCTCAATGCTTTAGACGCATCAATCCGGTCCAGGGCGTCGGCCCGGTTGTGCCGGTAATCAAGAGATATCTCCTTACGCCACCTGCTTCCGTAAATGGGCTGTCCTCCTCCCCCCACACAGCCGCCGGGACAGGCCATAATCTCCACGAAATCAAAGGGTTCACCCGATCTGAGCCGATCCAGCAGCACCCTGGCATTGCCCGTGCCATGGGCAATGGCAACTTTTATAATGCGGTCTTTTAAATGAACATCCGCTTCCTTAAGCCCACTGAAGCCACGCAGCTCCTCGTAGTCCGGAAGGTCCACTTCCTGTCCGGAAACCAGGTAGTAGGCCGTCCTTACCGCTGCCTCAAGAACTCCCCCTGTAGAGCCGAAGAGAACCCCCGCGCCGCTGGCAGTTCCCATTGGGGTGTTGTATTCTTCTTCCGGCAGGTCATGAAAAGGAATGTCTGCCTGCCTGAGCATCCGGGCAAGCTCACGGGTTGTCAGAACCCAGTCCACATCCTTAAAGTCCCCGGTACCCATCTCCGGGCGCGCGGCCTCAAATTTCTTTGCCGTACAGGGCATGATTGCCACTACCACAATCTTTTCCGGATCTATTCCCTCTTTACCAGCGAAGTACGTTTTGGTCAGGGCTCCGAACATCTCGTGAGGAGACTTGCAAGTGGATAGATTTTCCAGGCAATCCGGGTAAAAGTGCTCTGCAAACTTGACCCAGCCCGGGCAGCAGGAGGTCAGAAGAGGAAGCTTTCCCCTCCCTCCCAGCCGTTCCAGCAGCTCATGCGCCTCCTCCAAAACAGCCAGGTCTGCCGTGAAATCCGTTGCAAAAACCTTGTCAAACCCCAGTCGCCGCAAGGCAGCCGCTAGTTTCCCCGTAACCGCAGTGCCGGCTGGGAAACCGAATTCCTCGCCTAAAGTAACCTGGATGGAGGGCGCGGTCTGCACCACCACGTATTTATCCGGGTCCTCTAGGGCTTCCCAGACAGAGTCAATACATTCCTTCTCTGTGAGAGAGGCAGTTGGACAAGCTATCACGCATTGCCCACAAGCAATGCAGGCCACCTGGGAGAGATCCTGCATGAAAGCGGGAGCGATGACGGTGTCATAATTCCGGTTAATGGCGGAATACACGTTGATTTCCTGCACCTTGCTGCAGATCGCCTCGCAGCGCCTGCACTTGATGCACTTATTGTAGTCCCGGACGATGTAAGGGTTTTCATTTTGTACTTGCAGGGCTTTCATTTCGCCCGTCCATTTTATATTCCGGATCCCCAGGCTATCCGCTGTATTCTGCAGCTCACAGTTCAGGTTCCGGATGCAGGTGGTACACTCGCGGTGGTGGTCGGAAAGCAGCAACTCCACCATCGTCTTTCGGACCCGCCGTACCCGGGGTGAGGAGGTATGAACAACCAGTCCCGCCGTAGCAGGATAAACGCAGGAGGCCTGCAGTGTCCTTGCTCCCTTTACTTCCACCTCAACCAGGCAAACCCGGCAGGAGCCGGTCTCGTTAATGTGCCGGAGATAACACAGGCTGGGAATCTCAATCCCCACCCCTCGCGCCGCTTCCAGCACACTCATCCCTTTGTCCGCCTCTACCTCTCGGCCATCAATGGTGAGCCTGATTTTTTCAACATCTTTTTTGGGATTATCATAGAGTTGCCCTGTCTTCCGTACCACCGGGCCCGGCATATATTCCCGTTTTCCCATAATTACCCACATCCTTTTTGATGCCTTTTTGGATTGCTTTCTTCGGACACTTGGCCACACAGGCCGCACACCGGGTGCATTTTTCCGGGTCAATCCGGTATGGCTGTTTAGGCGCGCCGGTGATGGCCTGAGCTGCGCAAGTCCTGGCGCAAAGCCCACAAGCAATGCATTTTTCCTCATCCACAGTATACTCCAGGAGCGCCTTACACACTCCTGCCGGGCAGTGTTTATCCCGCACATGGGCGATATACTCGTCTTTGAAATAGCGCAGGGTCGACAGCACCGGGTTGGGCGCGCTCTGGCCCAGGCCGCACAGGGAAGCGTCGCGAATGTCGTAGGACAGTTCCTCCAACATCTCCAGATCCTCCATCTCTCCATGTCCCTCTGTAATCCGGATCAGGATTTCGAGGAGTCGCTTGGTGCCGACGCGACAGGGAGTACACCGCCCGCAGGACTCGTCCTGACTGAACTCCAGGTAAAAGCGCGCTATGTCAACCATGCAGTCTTCCTCGTCCATGACAATCATCCCGCCGGAACCCATCATGGAGCCAATTTCCTTCAGGGATTCGTAGTCAATCGGCAGGTCCAGGTATTTAGATGGGATGCAGCCGCCCGACGGTCCGCCTGTCTGCACCGCCTTGAACCGTTTGCCGCCTGGAATGCCCCCCCCGATATCAAATATGATCGTGCGCAGGGAAGTGCCCATGGGTACCTCGATCAGGCCGGTATTATGAATTTTTCCGGCCAGGGAAAACACCTTGCTTCCCTTGCTGGTGGCAGTCCCTTGACCCTCGTACCACTCCCATCCGTCTCTCAAAATAACCGTTATATTGGCATAGGTTTCTACGTTATTAATCAAGGTCGGCTTCCCCCAAAGGCCTTCCTGAGCAGGATAAGGGGGTCTCGGGCGAGGTTCACCCCGCTGTCCTATGATCGAGTGCAGGAGTGCGGTTTCCTCTCCGCAGACAAAGGCTCCGGCACCGAAGCGAAAACCTATGTCGAAGTCAAAAGCCGTACCGAAGAGTCCCTTTCCCAGCAGGCCCGCTTCCCTGGCCTGCCCAATGGCAAGCTCCAGCCTCTCCACGGCAATGGGATATTCAGCCCGAACGTAGATGTAGCCCTGATTTGCACCGATACAGTACCCGGCTATGGTCATGGCTTCCAAGATACTGTGGGGATCCCCTTCCAGGATGCTGCGGTCCATGAAAGCGCCGGGGTCGCCCTCATCCGCGTTGCAGACCACATATTTGGGGCGAAGATCCTGCGCAGCTGCGAGTTCCCATTTCTTACCGGTGGGGAAACCGGCACCACCCCTGCCCCGGAGGCCGGATTTTTTGATTATCTCAATGATTTCGTCTCTATTTTTATGAAGAAGCACATCTGCCAGCGCAAAATAACCGTCCCGGGCGATATACTCTCCAATCTTCTCCGGATTGATCACACCGCAGTTTCGCAGAACAATTCTCCTCTGGGCCTTGAAAAAGTGGATATCCTCTATACTCGGCGTTCTTTCTTTGGTGCTGTCGTTCTGATATAACAGCCTCTCTAAAACCTGTCCGCCGACCAGGTGCTTTTCGACCAGTTCCTGAACATCCTCCGGCCGGACCTGGCAGTAAAATATTTCACCCGGGTGGATCATGACAATCGGACCGTATTGGCAGAAGCCGAAGCAGCCGGTCTTAAACACCCTGGCACGATCCTGCAAACCTTTCCTTTCCAGTTCCTGCTCCAGTTCAAGCCGGACTTCCCTGCTTTCTGAAGAACTACAAGCCGTTCCGGAGCAGACCATGATCTGGGTCAGACCCAAGCCATTGCGATAACCTAGTCTCTGCTTGATCAGCGGTAAATGTCTTTCCTTAATCTTTTCGATGTCTTCAATGCTTTTGATTTTCAACACTTTCACCTTTCCGGAAGGTCTGGATAATTTTCTTGATCTCCCCAGAGCTGATTTTTCCGTGAACATTTTCATTGGCCACCAGGATCGGGGCAAGCCCGCAGGCGCCGACACAGCGTGTGCTTTTAATAGTAAAAAGTCCGTCCGGCGTGGTCTCTCCTTCGTCAATTTTAAGCTGCTCCTTTAGCGTATCCATCAGAACCTGGGCTCCTTTAACATAGCAGGCGGTACCCATGCAAATATTTAACATGTTTTTGCCTTTGGGCTCCGTTATGAAAAGGGAATAAAAAGTGACGACGCCGTTAACCTCACTGACGGGTATTTCAAGTTTTTCAGCAATATACGCCTGTACATCTTCCGGCAGGTAACCGAAGATATCCTGGGCTTTTTGCAGAATGCGAATCAACTGCCCCGCTTCCGTTGAGTAGCGCCTGATTACCCGCTCCAAATCATTAAACTTTTTTGCCCTTTCATCTTCTTGCGTTGGTTTTTTTCCCTCTTGATAATCTCTTACCGGTGCTTCCTGCTCCCTGAATGATTCTCCTGTTTCGGTATGATGAGCCACCCTAACACCTCCCGCCTCTTAATTACTATTGTTTATCTTTCTGCGTATTTTAATGCCAAAAAAAAAACGCCCCTTTAAGGGGTGTGTTTGTTACCAACCAAACCGTTCTGGATAACGGTGAGCATATAAAAACTTATTTAAATAAGGTATTGTTTAAGTAAAGACCTAGATTATTATTGACTACTTACAACCCCGTCTTTTCCTTCAAGCAGCGCCGAGTAGCAGCAAAGCAGCCGGTTCGTACAGTTGGTAGAAGAAAGCTCTTCCGCACTCAGCCTGGCCTTGCGGCCCAGATCCTCCCGAAGGTTGTCATTTTTCAGGACAAGGCATATTCTATCAGCAAACTGAACGGGCTCCGGCTCGGTCAGGTACCCATCTAGTCCGTTTTCTACCATCTCCGATACACCGTTGGCGCCGACAGCTACCACCGGGAGCCCCGCAGCCTTGGCCTCTGCAATTACAATGCCCTGGGTTTCGGTAACAGACGTGAACACAAATAAATCAGACCCCGCGTAGCAGTTAATAACTTCCGGAGGGGACAGTGTTCCGGTAAAAATGACCTTTCCGGCAAGGCCCAGCTTATTAGCCTTCGTGCGCAGTTCCTCGGCCTCCGGCCCGCCTCCGACAAGAACCAGAGTGGTATTGTTAATCTCATTGTTGACGAGCAAAAAGCTTTCAAGAAGCAGGCCGATGTTTTTCTCCTGACCTAATCGGCCCACAAAAAGGAGGATTTTGTCCCCGGGCGCGATTTGATACCGCTGCCGAAGCCAGGCCGGATCCCCGTTTTTGAAATCAGCTATCTTAATCCCGGTAGGGACCTTTTTTATCTGAGTTTGAACGCCGATCCTGCGCAGGTATTCCCCAATAATTCCGGTGGGTACAATAACCATGTCGCACTGGTTGCAAAAATCCCGACTGACCTTTTGAGCAAGCTCCCTGGTGAAGGACTGGGCAAAGGGCACGTAGTGCACATACTGGTCGTATAGTGTATGGTATGTAAAAACAAGCGGGATATCTACCCTCCGGGCGTACCTGGCGCCTAAGCGCCCCAGTAAAAAGGGTGAGTGCACATGGATCAAGTCGAGGTGAAGGCCCTTAATAACCGGTTTTAAGCGAAGCGAAAAAGGCACTGCGAGGCTAAAATCGCGGTTTGTAAAAGACGGTATGGAAGCAAATCGGAAGACACGGGATTCCTCATCGCAGTTTCTGTAACTTGGGGCAAAGATGTATACATCGTGCCCTTGATTTGTGAACTCTTCCTTAAAGGTTTGAATGGAGCGAACTACCCCGCTGGTATAGGGTTGATAGCTGTCAGTGAAGATGCCGATTTTCAAAAGATGCCCCTCCTGAAATTAACTTCTGGCCCATTTTAACACAATCAGGTAGATAAGTACAAGTTTGCCTCAATGTTAGGCGTTAACCAACCTCAGAGTAAGCGTTTTGAGGGGAAAGAATAATTTTTTAGTAACACTGTCTTTATGGGGCGCAGTTGACAGCTATAATCTTCCAGGCGCCGTTTTCTTTAATCAGGCGGTATTCCGCCCAGTGAACGTAGACAACACCGCTTAACACATTGGTTTCAAGGATCTCCACCTGGATGCTGGCCTGGTCTTCCGATTGGCTTAGTACGGTACATTGACCCGCTTGAGTTTCATAGTCCCAGTCCGTAGGCACGCTAATAAAGTTCCAGGCCGAATCGCTAAGATCCGAAAGGAACTGGCCGCTATAATAGGTGCTTAACAATTGCTGCACTTCCTGGCGGGAGGCTGCCTCCAGCCACCTTGTATCCTTAACCGCCCCTCTGACAACGCCTGTTATTTCCGCCTCGCCTTCCTGAGGTGAATGGTCAATAATAAAGGTTGTGGAGCCAGACATTTCATTAAAAAAACAGGATAAAAAGATAAGCATTAGCAAAACGTTTTTAAACAACGACGGCACCCCGCTTTCATCCTATAAATACGGTGCGCCGCCAGGTAAATCCTTCCTTATAATGGAAAAACTGTATCTTGTTTTAATCCCCAAAAGATATGCCGATCTGCCTCGACGTTCGAACCAGATCACTGTCTTTAGGAACCATTCGGAGCTCTCCTACGGCCTCCGCCAGGTCTACGGATTCGATGTTCGGTGTACGCAGACAAACCATTTTACCAAAGTGGCCGGCCATAACCAGGTTCACAGCACCGGCGCCATAGCGGGTTGAGAGGACACGGTCAAAAGCGGTGGGTGACCCGCCTCTCTGCAGGTGACCAAGAACGGTAACCCGTGATTCTATACCCGTTCCATCTTCAATTTGATTGACCAGCACGTTTCCGATACCGCCTAGACGGACAGGATCGAAGCTGTCAGGAACCACCCTCTTAACCACCATCTCGCCGCCCACCTGTGTGGCTCCCTCCGCAGCTACAACGATGCTGAATTTTTTACCGGAATCTTGCCTCTCCAAAATTTTCTCAATCACCTTTTCAATGGAATAGGGGATTTCAGGAATCAAAATTACATCGGCACCGCCGGCCAGACCCGACTGCAGGGCAATCCACCCGGCATAACGACCCATGACCTCCAAAACCATGACCCGGTGGTGTGACTCGGCCGTTGTATGGAGCTTGTCAAGTGCATCGGTTGCCGTACTCAGGGCGGTATCAAAGCCAAAGGTCTGGTCTGTTGCCGACAGATCGTTGTCAATTGTCTTGGGAACGCCTACAACCGGAAGTCCTTTTTCTTCAAAAAGTTTCTTAGCAATAATAAGGCTGCCGTCACCACCGATGACGATCAGTGCGTCGATGTCGTGAATGCTGATATTTTCGATAGCGCGGTCCGAGATGTCCCTGAATTCAACCTTCCCTTTTATCGTTATCGGGTAATGAAATGGGTTGTCCCGGTTTGTCGTGCCGAGAATGGTCCCTCCTCGTGGGAGTATTCCCGTCACGTCTTTTTCCGCCAACTCCCGAGCCCTATTTTGAATTAAGCCGCCGAACCCGTTTTCAAACCCAATAACAGAAAGACTGTATTCCCGGATAGCCGTTTTAACAATAGCGCGGATAACAGCATTTAAACCAGGACAATCGCCCCCACCGGTCAGCACACCAATCCGCCTGATTTTTTGAGTAGTCAAAATTCAACCTCCTTTTTCTACAAAGACAGACTCATAACACTCCGTTTATAAAAGAAAGCTACCGGCTCCAGAACCGATAGCTTTTTGCATGCTTCTTTATTTTCCTGCCTGCTCGGCCAGTTCAGTCAGGGTTTGCTTGAGTTTTGCCAAAGTATCTCCGTATCCGGACCAGTCTCCCACTTTCAGTTTATTTTGAGCCTCATCATAAAGCTGGTTCGCTCTCTGCGCCAGTTCGGTAACACTGGCGGCAGCCTGCGGCAGTTCACCAGCCTCCGGCGTTGTGAAAGGCTTCTGCTCACCTTCCCCGGCGCCTGCCCCAAAGATCTTTTCCAGAGCCTGCTCAAGGGTAGGCTCCATCACCACCCTGTCCCCGTGAGTTACGATTACCCTGCGCAACTCGGGCATCCTGCTCTGCTCGGCCTGCAGATAAAGCGGCTCGACATATAGGAGGGCATCTTTAATTGGGATGGCCAGGAGATTGCCCCGGATCACATTTGACCCTCTCTGGTCCCACAGGGAAAGCTGCTGGGATATGGTCGTATCCTGATTAATTCGCGCCTCCACTTGCATGGGCCCGTATACAAGTTCCTGTTTGGGGAAAGCGTAGGATAACAGCTTGCCGTAATCCTCCCCATCCGACCTGGCAGCCATCCAGGCAATCATATTTTTCTTGTTCTGTGGTGTAAAGGGCATAATTAGTACAAACTCGGGCTTGTTTTGACCGGGCAGCTTAATGATAGTATAGTAAGGTTCCAGTGGCTTTTCCACGCTGCCATAAATTTCAGTGGGAAGGTTCCACTTATCTTCCTTGTTATAAAACACCTGTGGATCTTCCATATGGTAAACCGCAAACATGTTCGCTTGCGCCATGAAATAATCCACCGGATAGCGCAGATGCTGCTTTAGGTCTTCGGACATTTCCTCCAGGGGCTTGAACATACCCGGGAAGATTTTGCTGTATGTTGCAATCAGGGGGTCGTCCGGGTCGCTGATGTAATAATCGACCGAGCCTGTGTAAGCGTCAACCACAACCTTTACCGCATTCCGGATGTAATTATCGACGTTATTATAGGGCTCGGAGTAAGGAAATTTATCTGTTGTCGTATAGGCGTCCCAGATCCAGAAAAGCCTGCCCTCGCTGAGAACAATATAGGGATCCTGATCGTAACTGAGAAACGGGGCAATCTTTGGTACCCTTTCTTGGATATTGCGGTAGTATAATACCCTGCTGTCGTTATCAATGTCAGGAGCCAGAAGCAGCTTGTAATCCCCCATGGCAAAGGCAAACAAAACCCGGCGCAGCAAACTGAATATTTGCACACCGCCATCCCCTTCGTAGGTGGCGTAGACATTTTCGTCCCCCTTGGGATAATCAAACTCATTGGCACTGGTTTTTACGATAACGTACTGGTCGGTCTTTTCGCCAAAGTATATTTCCGGTCGGTCGACCTTCAAGTCGGTACTGGTTATCGGGGGGATATCCTTCAAGAAAAAGTTGGGCAGTCCTTCGCCCGATAATTCATTGACTGGGCTCATTGCGATTCCGTAACCGTGGGTATAGCTGAGTTTTTGGTTCATCCAGGTTTTTGTCTGGGGCTGCAGTTGTTCCTGATTTAGCTCCCTGGCCGCCAGCATGACCTGGCGGTACCGGCCGTCCACAAGATAGCGGTCCACGTCAATATCATGAAACTGGTAATACAGGCGCATTTCCTGGAGTTGGCTGTAGGTTTGCTGAAGAGGCTCCCAGTCCCAAAGCCGGATGTTGTTGATTGTATCCTGGTTAGCGCGAATATCTTCCGCGGTAAGCACACGCCCGGCAGGAAAGCTTGTTTTTTCAATCGAGTCGAGTTTGTAAGCCATCCTGGTAAACTGAATATTCCGTTCCAGGTAAGGACTTTCCATAGCGACCTCATTGGGCTGTACCGCAAATTTCTGAACCATGGTCGGGTAAATGCCTCCAAGCAGCACAGATGCCACCAACAGCACCCCGATGCTGTAGACCACGAGCCTGAAACGGCGCAGGAAAAGGTTGATGATAATCGCTATGGCACAGAGCAGGGCAATAACAGTTAGGGCGTTATAGGCCAGCAGTGTGGCGTGGGTTACCGTATATCCCGGTCCCCATACCGCACCGTGGTGGGCAAAGAGCAGGGCGTAGCGCTCAAGTTGGTAACCTAAAGCTTTTAAAATAAAAAATATTGCAGCCAGGGAGGAAAGGTGATAGCGCGCGGCTATGCTCTGGAAAAGCCCGCCCATGGTACCCTGGGTAACATTCACAAGGAGGTAGGCAACTGCGGTCCAGAAGGCAATAATCAGCAGCGCGGCGCTGGCAACCTTGTAAAGAAACAGGAAAAAAGGCAGCCGGAAAACAAAAAATCCAATGTCCAGATTAAAGACCGGATCACTGATCCCAAAGGAGGTGGGGTGTAAAAATTTTTGCAGCGTAACCCAGTCGCCTGACACCGAAAAGCTGAAAAGGAAGGCCATGATCAGGCTTAAGGCAGCAAACGCCAGCAGCAAGAGGCGGTTTGTCAGGAATTTGCTCCAGGGTGAAGTCTGAATGGTTAAAAGATCATCTTCCTTTAAAACTGAGGCCTTTTGTGAAGCCTTGAGCAAGGGGCCACGGGTAAATAAAAGGTTTGTAAATAACAAGATAAAGAATGCCACACCGACGCCAAGCCGGAGGCTCACATCAGAAAGAATGATGGTCATAAAGACGCGCTGGTATTGAAGAGATTGAAACCACAGCCAATCGGTGTAAAAGCGTGCTCCGGTAACGGAAAGCAAAATCAAAAGAACAAAGATGCCGACAAAAACGTAAAACACTCGCTGAAGATTATTCTGCAAGCAATTAACCTCCTAATTTATGCTATTTATAGTATTTGCTATATTACCGCTTATAATCTATATTAATTGCTGCTTTTGTTTAAATTGCAACTCCTTCTTTGCTTAAATGGGCCTGGGTACCTTCTGGGAACCGTCCGCCTCGTGCTTAAGCTTAGCCTCGCACATGGGACAAACCTGCAAGGGTTTCTTTTTGGGCATATCATCGTCATCTTCATCCATTGGATCGTTGCATACCAGTTCCTCTTCGATGGGCTTTCCGCAGAGCATGCAGCGCAATTTCATAAAAATCACCCCCAGCAACTAATTATTTACTTATTTATAGCCTAATTTCGATAAGACTTGCGTTGATTCCTGCCCCTATTAAAAATATCGGGCCTGTTCTGGAAAACACCTGGAGACCGGGGAGAAAAAGAACCCCAGTCTCCAGGTGAAAGGACTTCTACGCTCGTGAAGCTAGTCTATCTGATTTATAATGATGACTCCCGAACTAGTGCCCAACCGGTTCGCACCTGCCGCGACCATGTCCCGTGCCGTGCCTAAATCGCGAATTCCACCCGACGCCTTGACGCCCACACCCGGCCCCACTGTACGCCTTAAAAGTGCTACATCCTGCACAGTTGCGCCACTTTTCCCAAAGCCGGTGGAGGTCTTTACGAAACTTGCCCCCGCCGACACGGCCAGCCGGCAGGCCTCGATTTTCTCCCCATCAGTTAAAAGACAGGTTTCCAGGATGACCTTTATGACAGTGCCGGGGTTTTCCCTGCGGGCCGCCCGCACGACCCCTTCCAGGTCTTCTTGAACCTGTTCCCGCTGTCCTCCCAGGAATAAACCGGCATTCATCACCACATCCACTTCAGAGGCGCCCGCCCGAACAGACAAGGTTGCCTCCAGCGCTTTCACGGAGGGGTCATTGGCCCCCAGGGGAAATCCAACCACCGCGCAGACAGCGACGGGCGAGCCGGCCAGGGCCTTGAACGCAGTGGCAACATAGCACGAATGAACACAGACTGAGGCAAACCCGTATTCTTTTGCCTGGCCACAGAGCTCTACAATGTCGTCCGGCGTCGCCTCCGGTTTCAAGAGGGTATGGTCAATCAGGCGGGCCAGCCCGGATTTAGATAAATAAGCATTCTTAATGCTGCCGGCAGTCAATTTTCCAGAGCCAGCCTGACAAGTTGATCAACGAGCTGGGTGAACTCGATACCTGCCGCCCTGGCGGCATCCGGAAAGAGACTGGTAGCGGTCATCCCCGGGATAGTATTGACCTCGAGGATATAGGCGCTGCCCTCTTGGTCGACCAAAAAGTCAACCCTGGCCAACCCCCGGCAGTCAAGGGCTTTAAAGGTGCGGACAGCCAGTTCCTTCACAACTGCTTGCTGTTCCTCCGGAATCCGCGGCGGTATAATATGATCGCTCATTCCCACGGTGTATTTAGCCTCGTAATCGTACACCCCGGTCGCCGATACAATCTCAATCAGGGGCAGGGCTATCGGGTTGTCATTCCCCAGCACCGAGGCCGTCACTTCCACGCCCTCGACAAACTGTTCCACGAGGGCAACCCGGTCGTAACGATAGGCCAATTCCAGCGCCTGGACAAGATCATCTTTCCTGTGGACAAAGGCAATACCGATAGTAGAGCCCTGCTTAGGCGCCTTCACAACGAGAGGCAGGCCCATTTCCAGAAGCACCTTTTCTGCGATTTCCGGAAACCCTGCGCTTAAGGCATCTTTTTGCTTGACCTGCATAAAGCGCGGTGTCGGCAGACCTTCATAAAGAAGGATCTTTTTTGTTGCGATTTTATCAATCGCCAGGGCACTGGCCAGCACACCCGGGCCGGTATACGGGATATCCAGCATCTCAAGCATTCCCTGAATGGTCCCATCCTCCCCGAACCGGCCGTGCAGGGCCAGGAAAGCAACCTCGACGCCTTCTTCCTTGAGCCTTTCAACGATATCAAAACCTACGTCGATTTTCACCACCTCGTAACCTGCCTTCACCAGTGCCTGGTAAATTGCTTCCCCGGTCCTCAGGGACACCTCCCGCTCGGCCGAGCGCCCACCCATCAAAACACCAATTTTGGGTGCCATTGCCTTCACCTCAACTCTTCCTTTATTAGTCTTAATTATATTCAATTCACGACTTGAAAATCCTGCGTTAAAGTGTTTTCTCTTGACGGGAAGAGATATTTTTAATATAATATTCTTCACGGGAAAGAACATAGGGGTGTAGCTCAATTGGTAGAGCGCTGGTCTCCAAAACCAGGTGTTGCAGGTTCGAGTCCTGTCACCCCTGCCATAGAACAGATTTAGAGGCGCCTTGGGAAGATGGGGCGCCTCTAATATTTATGAAGCGCCACCAGCGCAGCGCTTCATTCCTGCCTGTATTCACCTTAAAAACGATCGATAATGTATTTCTTTTTTTACTATTTTTAGGCTTCTGGATCGGCTTTGGCCTTTTTAATAATATCATCTGCCAATCGACCGGGTACCTCTTCATAGCTGCTGAATTCCATCGTGAAGGAGCCGCGGCCCTGGGTCATGGATTTCAGGTCGATGGCGTAGCGATACATCTCGGAGAGCGGAACCGTGGCCTTAATCAGGGTTTGTTTTCCAATGGGCTCAGTGCCCAGCACGCGACCACGCTTGGTGTTAAAATCACTGATAATATCCCCCATATAGTTGTCGGGAATCATCACTTCCACGTTCATAATCGGTTCCAAGAGCGCGGGCTTGGCCTGCAGGGCGCCTTTCTTGAATGCTAGGGAGGCAGCAATTTTGAAAGCCAATTCAGAAGAGTCTACATTATGGTAAGAGCCGTCGTAAAGGGTTGCCTTGACCCCGGTGGTGGGGTAGCCGGCCAAAACCCCTTCAGCCATGACCTCCCGAAGACCCTTCTCTACGGCCGGAAAGTATTGCCTGGGAACAGAACCTCCAAAGACTTCCTCGGCAAAGACAAATTCATCATCAGAGTTTGGTTCAAAGCGAATCCAGACGTGACCGTACTGGCCCCGGCCGCCGGATTGCTTCTTGTGTTTCCCTTCCACTTCAACCTTGGCCCGAATGGTTTCCCTGTAGGGGACTTTGGGGTCGGTCATTACAACTTCCACGCCGTATTTCCGCTTCAGCTTTTCCACCATGATGTTCAGGTGCAGTTCACCCATACCGATAAGCAGGGTTTGCTTCGTTTCGGTATTCTTCTCAATACGCAGGGTCGGGTCTTCTTCCAGAACCTTAAAAACGGCGTCCCCTAATTTATCTTCATCATTTTTACTCTTAGGCGCAATGGCAACGGTTAGGGTGGGCGTCGGAAATTCAATTCCCTCCAAAACAACAGGCTTATCCTTATCACACAGGGTATCCCCCGTGGCGGTGTCCTGAAGTTTTACCACCACAGCCAGATCGCCGCAGGGAACAACATCGGTCTGAACCGAAGTTTTGCCGCGAACGTAAAGAACGTTTCCGATTTTTTCTGTCTTTTCTTTTTTACTGTTATATACAATGTTATCGCTCTTGAATTTGCCGCTGAATACGCGCAGGAAGTTCATTTTACCGACATAGGGGTCGGCAATGGTTTTAAACACCAGGGCCGCCATCGGTCCGCTTTCCTCTTTGGGGGCAGGCAAGTAATCATTCACCACATTCAGCAACTGGACGATACCGGTATTCTTCGTGGCAGAGCCAGCCAGCACCAGGACAACTTTCCCCATAGCAACTGTTTTCTTAAGGCCCTCTTTAATTTCATCCGGAGTTAATTCTTCTCCCTCCAGGTACTTCATAGTCAAGTCATCATCGCCCTCGGCTGCAGCCTCAATTAACTGTTCCCGATACGCGGCAACCTCGTCCGCTATGTCTCCGGGCACTTCTGATTCTTTCCCTTTACCTTCCCCGGTGTAGGCTTTTTCGTTAATAATGTCGACTACACCGGCAAATGTATTAAAAGATCCGATGGGAATTTGAATGGGAACAAAGCTCGCCTTAAACTTCGACTTGAGATTGTCGAGAACCTTATCAAAATTAGCGTTTTCACGATCCATCTTGTTAATATAAACAATCCTGGGGAGGTCATAAGCATCCGCGATGTCCCAGATTACTTCATGCTGCACCTCGACACCGTCAACGGCTGAAACAACAAACATTGCGGCATCAGAAACCCTCAGGGCACCCTTTACCTCACCAATAAAATCCGAAAAGCCGGGAGTATCCAGCAAGTTGATCTTTACGCCGTTCCATTCGCAAGGAACCAGGCTGGTATGAACGGTAATCTGCCTCGCCGTTTCCTCCGGATGATAATCGGAAGCCGTTGTGCCATCCTCTATCCTGCCCAGACGGGAAAGCACCCCGGTATTATAGAGCATCGCCTCTACCAGGGAGGTTTTACCAGCACCACCGTGTGCGACTACCCCCAGGTTGCGTATTTGCCCGGTTTGATAGTTTTTCAAAATATATGCCTCCTTTTGTAAATAATGGTTTCCCTAAATGTCTCTTTCTATACTTACACAAATTGAAATTGGACATTTCTGGGTTTAAAACAAAAAGAACCCCTGAGGGGGCCGCCTTGTTTGCTGCAACTAAACGCCTCAAGTATGTGCCGAATACAAATCATATTATTAAATTATTTCTACAGTGAAATATCAAAATCCTTGTTTCTCAAAAAATAAGTTTCTTTCCTAACCAGAAAACTATTTTCCCAACATAGGTAAATAGAGGATGCATAGACATAAACCGAAAGTATTTCTCCCGATCCTGCCACGATCCTGTGCGAATGGGCTATAACAGGTTTAAGTAAGCATAAAGATGAACAACCTCGCCGGGCTTTAACCTTCTAATCTCCGGAGCATTAGTTTCAGGCTTTCCAGGTACGGGTAGTCTGTCAGGTCAAAATGGACCGGCGTAATGGAGGCATAACCTTCCCTGATGGCATAAACATCGGTGTCAGGGTCGTCTTCATCCACATCAAAAGGTTCGCCAGCCATCCAAAAATAAACCCTTCCCCGGGGATCCGTCCTCTTGTCAAAAATATTCACATAGCGCCTGTGGCCGAGCCGGGTGACCCGGATGCCACGAAACGGTCCGGGGGGCACATTAATGTTTAATAGCGTATGGGGGGGGAGTTCCCCTCCCAGCTTGGCAACCAACCCCCGGACCAGCTTCCCTGCAAAGGAAAAGTCGTGGGACTCGTAGCTGGTTAGTGAAACCGCTATAGCCGGCAGCCCGTTGATAGTGCCCTCAATTGCCGCAGAGACAGTCCCGGAATACAGAACATCCGTCCCCAGGTTCGACCCTTGATTGATGCCTGAAATCACGATGTCCGGAGGACCCGGCAGCAAGGCTTCCAAACCAAGTTTGACACAGTCTGCCGGGGTTCCATCTACGGCCCAACCTTTCGTTCTACTGTCCGGGTAAGTCCACTCCTTTACTCTCAGGGGCCTGTGCATGGTAATTTTGTGGCCGGTTGCGCTTCTCTCCCGGTCCGGAGCTACGACATAGATCTCATTTTCTTGCTCAAGGTCCATCCTTAGCTGATTGATCCCTTCTGCCTGGATGCCGTCATCATTACTGATTAAAATGCGCATAAAATCTCTCCATTAAGTTTCATATATGGAAATGGTCATGGTTCCTTGTTGGGTGTCCTTGGTAAGGCCAAAGATAACTTTTCTGTCTTTCAGGTTTTTATTTAAAAAGTCCACTACCTTATACATCTCGTCATAAGATTTAAAGGTTTTAACGGAAATTAACTCTAGTTTACTGGGGTGGTTTTCCACGTACGTCCTCCTTAAACACGCGTGCTCACTTTAAAAGTAAAGTCTGAAGTCATTGAACTTCTCCAGCAACGTGTCAGTCCTTGATCAGCGAGAAGGCTTCCGCCCGGGTAGCCTCATTTTTTTGGAAATAGCCTCTTACTGCTGAGGTCACAGTCTTTGAGCCGGGTTTTTTAACACCCCGGAAAGTCATACACATATGCTCGGCCTCAATGACAACCAGGGCGCCAATTGCATTCAACCTGTGCATGATCGCATCGGCTACCTGGGAGGTCAGGCGTTCCTGCAGTTGAGGCCGCTTGGCAAATCCCTCAAGCACCCTGGCCAGCTTTGATAACCCGGTGACATTACCTTTCCTCGGAATATAGGCAACGTGGGCCTTACCGTAAAAAGGAAGAAGGTGATGCTCACACATCGAGTAAAGCGGAATGTCTTTCACAATGACCATTTCATCGTGTTCCTCGGAAAAAAACTTCTGCAGGTGTAGCTCCGGGTCCTCCCTCAAACCGGAGAAGATTTCCTCGTACATCCGGGCAACCCTGGGAGGCGTCTCCTTTAATCCCTCACGGTCAGGGTTCTCCCCAATAGCCTCGAGGATCATCCTGACGGCCTTTTCAATTTTTGCTTTGTCGAAGATTCTTCCACCTTCATCAAACCTGTCCGCGCACATTCACTCTCCCACTTTCTACTGCTAAATGCCACAGTTTATCTTTTAATTGCCCACTGATTTTTCCTTATAAGCAGCCCATAGTTCTATGCACCTGGGGAATAACCCGCACATCTTCCAATCTTTCTAAAGCCCGCTTCTGCAGACTTAGAGCGTGCTCAGCGGTAAGTCCCCCCGTGCCGGAAAATGTGACCGGCTGAAGAATCAGGGGAATATTTGACGAGGTTTCCCTGATTAATTCAGCTGCCTCGCCAATTTCATCAAGGGGGGTTTCATTTCCCACCACCATTTTAATAAAGGTTTTTTTCAAGACTGCGACTTTTAAAAAACTTTTGTGCTCTTTCCAAAAAGGGGGTAGTCCGGTAACGCTGGGCAACTTAAAATCCATCGCCACCATGTCAACCAAGTCGATGACTTCTGCCAACGCGTCCGGCAGCGTTCCGTTTGTTTCCAGGTAAATACCCCTCCTGGTCCCTCTTAACAAGGGAATCAATGCTTTGAGCAGGGAGGGCCGGAGCAGCGGCTCTCCACCCGTCAGGCTCACCGAATGATGCAGAGAAAGGTCAAATGTAGCGGCTACCGAGGCGATCTCACGGACCTGCAAGGGCTTTTGCAGTAGCTTGAAATTCCTCTGCCCGGGTGAAACCTCAACCCGGCAGTGAGCGGGTTCCTCGCTTAAAACAGTATCGCAATATGCGCAGTGGAGATTGCACCCGTACAGCCTGATAAAAATTTGCCGGCATCCGACCAGAGGACCCTCTCCCTGGACGGAGGAAAAAATTTCGCAAACCGGGCAGTCCATTTATTTAACCCCCCGAACCTTACAGCGTGCCATCTGCATATCTCTGTACTCACCAGCGTAGGCGCTGCAAACAGAACGGCCCAGCCCGGCCACCTCCCCGCCTACCAGACCGAGATCAGCCAAACCCACCGCTGGAACCGGTGTGTCTTTGCTCGATACATTCAGGCCGGTATGGATCATCGTCGAGACCGGTGTCAGGGTCGCAATAGAAACTGACAACTTCAGCCCGCCCAGGTATAAATCGTCCCCACAGCGGCACAGGTTGGCGCCGGTTTCGTGCTCAACGACATCCTTTATTACGGCCATCAATAGGCGCTGCCTGATAATGGTCTTTTCTAAATCCAGGGAAAAATGCTCAATAATAAAATGGAGCATGTCGTTACTGTAAATCGGGGCATCTTTCCGCACGTCCTCGAGATCCACCATTTGAGGCAGTTCTACTCGGCACGGGCCGCGGAAGCACACAATACTGTCACCCTGAAAACCAAAGTTCCGAAAAGCCCAGAGTGAGGAAAGCTGGGTGCCGTCATATGGAATCGTTTGCTCTATGAAATGTTCAATCACAAATATCCTCCGCAGATCTGCTTTTCAAATAAAAACGACAGCCACCTCACGGCACATTTAGCCCGGCGGCTTCAGCAGCACGCCAAAAGCGCCTGCAACTTTCGCAGCGGCCACACATTCTTTCATCTCCCCTGTAGCAACTCCAAACATACTGGAAGGGCACGTTGAGCTTCATCCCAAGCCTCACGATCTCCACCTTGTCCAAGCGTTGAGTATAACTGACCACCTTGACTTTGTTAAGTGTGGAAAAACTTAAAGCTTCGTTCAAGGCTTCCACAAAACCAGGGCTGTTATCCGGAAAGGTAGCTGCTTCTTCCCGGTTAAAACCTGTTACCACCCTTTCGCACCCGAGCGCTTCGGCAAAAGCAGCGGCAATGTTAATAAAAACCCCGTTGCGGTTTGGAACCCAGACCTGGATCGCGCAGGCGCCCGAGGCTTCCGGATTGTCAAGCTCCCCGGGAGCAGGCTCAGGCAGGTTTTGCTCCCGGCAAACGAGTGCTGTCCGGGTAATCTCTTTTAAGAAGGAAAGTTCAATGACCCTGTGGCGCACACCGTAGTGTTCCGCTAGGCTTGCCGCGGCCTTCTTTTCGGGTTCCGCCGCCTGTTGCCCGTAATCAAAAGTAAGGGCTAGAACTACTTCCGTTTCACGGAGTGCATGGGCTAGTGAAACCGCTGAATCCAGGCCACCCGACAAAAGCACGATACTTTTCAGGTCAATCCACCTCCCGGTATGCGGCTGAAGCGTCGGGAGACTCCCAAACACGCACCAGGTCGATTTTTACACCCCGCCCCGAAACTTCAACCTGCTGTTTAAGCCGACGGAAAATATACCTCGCCAGGTTTTCGGCCGTCGGGCTCTCCTCCCCCCCCTGCTGAAAGGGCTCCAGGTCGTTAAGGGTCCGGTGGTCCAACTCCTCGATAACGCTATTCAGGTGGGCCTTGATCTCCTTAAAATCAATTAGCATTCCCATCCGGTCAAGCTGCAGGCCTATAACAACGACTTCTACCAGCCAGGTATGACCGTGTAGACTGGCGCAAGGCCCGTCGTAACCCTGAATTGAGTGCGCCGCAGCAAAATGCGTTTTGACTGTCAGTTCGTACATTTAAAGGGCCCCCTTTAACCGGCATTGGAATGACACATCAATATGCTTGCAGAAACCAGGTTATAGTAGTATAACTCGCAATTGCCTATTTTAAAAGACTTCGCTGTTAAATGGTCATCGTCCTGCAAAGAACTTCTTGTATTCATAATATTGCTCACACATAAAAAAATTACTATACATAATACTAAAGAAAAAGGAGGTTTTACGCGTGGAAAAAGGCAGTAAAGGTGACGCTTTTGTACGGGAAAAAACAGGTTCAGCCCCATTGGTTAATTTGGATGGTCAATGGGAACACGATTTTGTCGACGATAACACGCCGGCAGGTGAAAAAGCTTGCGATTCGTTAAAAAAGGAGGTTTTAGATCAAAAAAGTTCCGGGATAAAAAAATAAAATCTAACACACCGAAGGCATATCCTTCACTTCCTTCAACATAAAAATAATTAACAAACTTAAAGGGGGTGTCGCAGTGCCTTCCATAAACAAGGATAACTTCAAGAATGCCGTAAATGTCGCCGCAGTTATAAATGGTACTCTTCTCACGGTGGCAGTTTCCCTGCTTTTAAGTACAGGCGCCGGTGCTGTTTATTACTTTTCGTCAATCACGGAACAAACCCTCCCCTGGTCCGCAGTCGTTATCCTGGCAGTAAGCGCCTTCACCGGCTCCCTGGTCGCCGGCAGAAAGGCAGGAAACAAGGGGCTTTACCATGGCCTGTCCGTTGGCGTGCTTTTCTTCTTTTCAGTATGGCTTGCTTCTGGAGTGCTCATGCCTGGTCAGGCAGCGCTGGGGATTCTCTACAAACTGGTAATCTCCCTGTCGGCCGGGGCCGCCGGCGGTGTGATGGGCGTCGGGCTCTCCTAGCAAAAAGGACACCGTCGCGCCGGCTTTAAGTGCTATTCAATGGATCCTTCTGATCCCGCTCTTTAAAACTGCAGCAAGAAGCTTGTCTCTTCAAAACTCAATGGTAGCAATGCGTAAAAAAGCACCTGTAACCCAAGACTTGACGGGTTCCAGGTGCTTTTTTCATGATCTTATTCATGATTATACTTTTAGAACTCAGGCGGAAGCTGCTTCAACTGAGCCAGATTAAACACTGGTCCATCAACGCAAACGTACTTGCTGCCGATGTTGCAGCGACCGCACTTGCCGATGCCACACTTCATTTTCATTTCCAGAGTGGTGATAATCTGCTCATCGTTAAACTTCAGCTTTTCCATGGCCGCCAGCGTAAACTTAATCATGATCGGAGGTCCGCAGATAATGGCAACCTTATTTTTAGGTGAAGGGTTGACCTCTTCCACATAATTAGGGACAAAACCGACGTGCCCGTCCCACCCCTCTTCCGGGCGGTCAAGGGTGGTATAAACCTGCGTGTTGGGACATTTCGGCCAGCGCTCAAAAAGATCATGTTTAAAACATAGATCCATATACGAACGGGCGCCATAGAGTATTTCTACCTTACCGAAATCTTTACGGTACTGATCGGATAAAGCAAAGTCAATCAGGGAGCGGATGGGCGCCAGAGCAATCCCACCGCCGATGAAGAACAGGTCCTTCCCCTTCATCTTATCGTAGGGGAACCAGTTGCCGTACGGCCCGCGAACTCCGATCTTCTGTCCTACCTCGATCTGATGCAGGACGTTGGTCAGTCTACCAACTCTCCTCACACTGAATTCGAGAAACTTACCGCGGGTCGGAGCGGAAGTGATTGAGATGGTGGCTTCGCCCTCTCCAAAAACCGACAATTGGGCCACCTGTCCCGGTTTATTTCCAAAGTTTTCCATTACCTCAGGATCGTCAAATTCCACTGTAAATGTTTTAACATCACCAGTTTCGTCAACAATCTTAGTAACAGTAGCAGGGTAGGGCGTCAAAGGAGAAGGATTATGCATTTTGTCCCACCTCCTTCAAGTCTTTAATAATTTGTGTGATATCGATGTTCACCGGACACTTGGAAATACACCTTCCACAGCCGACACAGCCTTCCAGGTTATAGCGGTCCAAGTGATATTTCAGCTTGTGCATGAAGCGGTTGCGAACCCGCTCTTTCTTGGACGGGCGGGGATTGTGCCCCCCTGCCATGAGTGTAAAGTCCGGGAACATGCAGGAATCCCAGCAACGGAAACGGTCTCCGGAAACCTCTCCGGTTACGTAATCAAAGATATCAAAGCAGTGACAGGTCGGGCAGACAAAGGTGCAGATGCCGCAACCGAGACACTTCTTGAAGACCTTGTCCCAGTATGGCAGCTCAAAGTTCTCATCGAGAACTTGCTTTACCCCCTCCAGGTCCACCTTTCTCGTAAACTGACCCTCTAATTTTTTCGCCTGTTCTTCTTTTGCTTTCGCCAGCTGTTCTGTATCCTGCTTGCCAAAAAACTGGCTGTAGGCTTCTACCAGGCTGCTTCCCTTGTCCGTATTGACTTCTACGTAATACTTGTCGCCCAGTTCAGTAAACATCAGGTCGGCGCCACTCCCATCGCAGGGCCCGCTGTTAAAAGCGGTGCAAAAACAGGTGCTCAGGACTTTCGAACAACTCAGACCAATGATTACCGTGTTTTTCCTCTTGTCGAGATAATAGCTATCCAGGAATTTCCCCTCAAAAACAGGATCCAGGGCCAAAATGCTTTTAATGTCACACGGGCGGACACCAAAGAGGGCCGTTTTAGGTGGTTCTGCCGCTTCTTTCATATCGAGTGTGTCTCCCGTATACGTATAGGAAATAGTTTTTTCGGTTTGCGGAAATAAACAGCCCTTCGGCGAAACATCTGAATTGGTGTAATCCAGTTGGACTTCATTAGCGCCGGATACCTTTTTGAACAGCGTAACGGTTTCCTCTTCGTGAACCGGAGCGACCAAGATATAGTCCCGCGCCAATTTGTCCAGCAATTCAGGCAGTTGTGCTTTACTTACAACCCTCGAGTCCATCTCAGTACCACCTTTTTACATAAACTCCTCTGGGTCACCTGTTGCAAACTCACCCAGGGGTGATGTTAAATCTGCTTTGGATCCGGGCGTGGGAGTATCAAACAGGTCTCCAAGATCTTTTAGTATTTTTTGGTTCAATTTGCGTAGAGGTATATCAACCGGACAAACCCGGTCGCATTCACCACAGTCGACACAGCGCCCGGCTACGTGGAAAGCCCTGATCAAGTGGAACGAAGTGTTTTCGGAAAGGTTGTTCCTCTTCGATACCCACATAGGCTGCATCTGGTCGAAAACGCAGGTGCGGCAGGTACAAACAGTACACACGTTGCGACAGGCATAGCAGCGCAGGCAACGGCTGAATTGCTTGTCCCAGTATTTGCTTTTTTCCTCTGTCCCTAATTGTTCCAGCGCTGTTACTTCGGCAAACCGATTCTCGTAATTCTTCACTGGCTGTTCTTTTCCGACGGTCATGTCCGACACGATCGGATTGGGATTCTCGCAAACAAGGCACTTGTGTAACATGGATTCTTTTTTATCAAATTTGTAATCCCCGGCATCTGTCTTTACCGTAAAGCTTTCCCCGTCGTCACTGATTCCTTTTAGCTTCGCCGCCGGATTCACGGTAGCCGCCACTAGGTGCCAGTCCAGCTGACCGGGACAGGGCACTCCCAACACAACCACTTTGTCCCGGTCAATCTGGTTATCAGTCAACAGTCTGTTCACCGACCTGGAATCACATCCCTTGACGACAACCGCCACATTGCCTTGCAGGTTACGGTAATCAGTCAGATATTTAACCAGGTTATTGGCACAGAACGGTCCCCAGGTCAGAGCGGACACCTCTTCTGGACTTGTAATAAAAACAGGGGTTGTCCGGGCTAACTCCGTTCCTTCGCCAAAGCCGATTACCATTTCAACCTTTTTTTCCTCCAGGAGCTTTTTAGCCTGCTCCCTAAGTTTCCGAATAGCATCCAGCATACGATATCATCCCTCATCTTTTTATTGGGACCCAGGGATTTTGTTTGTTCTGCTATATTCTTAATGGTCGTGGCGAACTTAGCTCCTTCCGAACCGGAAATCCAGCGGGCATGGAAGCGGCCTGGTTCAAAGCCGACATACTCCAGGAGCCGTTTAAAAACCAGGAAGCGCCTACGCGTAAAATAATTGCCACTAGCATAGTGACAGTCCCCCGGGTGTCACCCTGAAACCAGAACACTGTCCGCGCCCTTTTGAAAGGCCCTTAAAACAAACTGGGGATTCACCCTGCCGGAACAGGGAACACGGATGACGCGAATATTTGAAGGGTATTTCATCCGGCTGACCCCGGCCAGGTCTGCACCGGCGTAACTACACCAGTTGCAGGTAAAACCAACTACTTTGGGCTCAAAATTCTTTGTTTGTGCATCTGCTATCGACACAGGGCATCCACCTCCGCAAGCACTTGATCGTTCGTGAACCCCTTCAGGTTTGCCGCGCCCGACCGGCATGCCACCGTGCAATTGCCGCAGCCCTGGCATAGTCCGGTATTGACACTGGCAACCACCCGCTGTACGGGCTTGCCTCCGACCCGCTCGGTAATGGTCTTTTCTTCAATGGCTTTATAGGGGCAGACCCCTTTGCAAACCAGGCAACCTGAACACAAGGCTTCATTAACCTGACTGATCATCGGGTCAGTAGCAAGTTCGTCGTGGGATAAGAGCGCGCATACTTTGACGGCCGCGCCGCTGGCCTGGGACACCGTATCGGGGATATCCTTGGGACCCTGACAGGCCCCGGCAAGGAATAAGCCGGCGGTCATGGTTTCCACGGGCCTTAATTTGGGGTGCGCCTCCTGGAAGAATCCGTCTTTATCGGTGGGGCAACTTACTAACTGAGCAATCTTTTCATATCCAGCACTCGGAATCATGGCAGTGGCAAGCACGACCAGGTCGGCTTCAACTTCCACGGGCCTTCCCAGTAGGGTATCGGTACCCATTACAATGAGCTTATCACCGGATTGATAAATTTTAGAAACGCGACCCCGGATATACTGCGCGCCTTCCAGCACCGTGCGCCGGTAAAATTCGTCGTAAGCCTTGCCCGGTGTCCGGACATCCATATAGAAAATGTAGGCGCTGGAATCGGGTATCTTATCCAGGACCTGGTGCGCGTGCTTGGCGGTGTACATGCAGCAGGCGCGGGAACAGTACTCCTTGCCTTTAGCCTCGTCCCGGGAGCCGACGCACTTGATAAAGACAACCGATTTGGGCTCTTTTCCGTCAGAAGGACGGATGATCTTACCTCCGGTGAGGCCTGCAGCGTTGGACATGCGCTCAAAGTGAAGACCGGAAATGACATCTTTATAGCGGCCATAACCATACTCCCCGTAAGCTTCTTCCCAGTTAAAGAGGTCGAAGCCGGTGGCCATTACAATCGCGCCCACTTTTTCCTTAATCAATTCTTCCTTCTGCTCAAAATCAACGGCTCCCGTTGGGCAAATCTTCTTGCAGATTCCACACTTTCCTGTTTTAAAATAACGGCAATTATCCGCGTCAATCACCGGCTTGTTGGGTACTGCCGTTGGAAAGTCGATATAAATGCACTTTCTGTTACCCAATCCGAAATCATATTCACTCGGCACCTTGGTGGGGCACTTTTCAGAGCACGTGCCGCAGCCTGTACACTTAATGTGGTCAACATAGCGGGGCTTCTGCTTAATAGTGACTTCAAAGTTACCGATATAACCGCTGACATCAACTACTTCGCTGTAAGTCATTAGCTTAATATTGGGATGCTGCGCCGCAGCAACCATTTTAGGCGTGCTAATTCAGGCGGAGCAGTCAAGGGTGGGAAAGGTCTTGTCCAGCATGGCCATCTTCCCGCCGATGGTTGGCTCCCGCTCAACCAGGATGACTTCATGGCCGTTGTCCGCAATATCAATGGCAACCTGCATACCGGCAATCCCACCGCCGATTACAAGCGCCTTTTTGGTGACAGGGATATAAGATTCAAACAGGGGCTCCACCTTGGAAACCTTGGCAAGAGCCCGCTTAATCAGGGCAATTGCTTTCTTGGTAGCGTTTTCCTTCTCCTCCGAGTGAACCCAAGTACACTGTTCGCGGATATTGGCCATTTCAAACATGTACGGGTTCAGACCGGCCTTAGCAACTGTTTTGCGGAAAGTCGGCTCGTGAAGTCGGGGTGTACACGACGCCACAACCACCCTGTCCAAATTGTGTTCCTTAATAGCCTTAACAATTGTATCCTGGCCCGGCTCCGAACACATATACTTGTAATCTGTGGCATAAACGACTCCTGGGAATTTGCTCGCTTCCTGAACGACTCCGGGAACATCTATTACTCCGCCGATGTTAGAGCCGCACCAGCAAACGAAGAGACCAATCCTTTTCATATTCCATCGCTCCCGTAAGGAATTAATTAACCAACCAAGCTCAATACTTTCTGGGTATCGGTAAAGTGCGTTTTAAGCCCAAGTTCGTCGTGACTTATCCCCATTGCCAAACCCAAGAGCTCAGTAAAATAAAATACCGGCATTTCGTAGGTGGTGCCAAGTTGTTTATTAACACTCTTCTGATGCCAGTCAAGATTGAGGTGGCAGAACGGGCAGGCCACAACTACACAATCAGCGCCGCTGTCTACCACAGCCTTAAGAATCTTATTGATCAGCTTCACTGCGATCCCTAAATTAGAAACACCCAGTGATGCACCGCAGCACTCTGTCTTATGGGCCCAGTCCAGCGCCTCCGCCCCGGCCAACTTCATCATGTTATCCATAAACATGGGGTTTTCCGGATCGTCAAAGCCGGTTATCTCGGGCGGCCTAACCAGCAAACAGCCATAATAGGCGGCAACTTTCAACTTACTCAGCGGCTTGACCACCTGGGACTTGATCAGCTCCGGATCAATTGTGCCAATAGCTTCAACCAGAGACTTGACCTTTAGGGTTCCCTTATACTCTTTCCCCGTTACCTTTTTTACTTGTTCTCTAGTTTCCTGGCTTTCAGTCATTCTTTTATTGGCATGCGCCAACTGCTGGTAGCAAGCCGCACACCCTGTAGTCACATCCAGGCCCATGCCTTCTGCTATGGCCAGGTTGCGTGCCGGCAGGGCAATATTTAGAAGATGGCTTTTACCGTGCGCCGCGGTGGCGCCGCAACAGCTCCAGTCGGGTATTTCAACCAGTTCCATACCCAGCTTTTTAGCAACCGCCTGAGTCGAAGCCTCATACTCCTTACCGGTGCCGTGGTAACTGCACCCTGGATAGTAAGCGTACCTCATTTCACCCCACCTTCCATCTTCCGGACTTCTGAAAAGATACGGGCAACTTCAGCCGCACCTTTAACCTTGGTCGGCATAAGCTTCATTTTACCTCTCTGAAGCATGGGCAAACCCATGTCTGCACCATTGAAAAGTTTCTTGCTTTTTAAATTGTTTTGAAGTACTAAACCGACTTCATAAGTTCGCCCGTATCTTTCGACGGTACCTAGCAAAGCATTATACATTATTTCCACGTATTTTGCTTTCCCCTCAGGCGCCGTACCACTATTCCCCGCCATAATTCTTAAGGTTTCCATAACATGGGTTATTTCTACGTTGCACGGGCAGCGGGTTGAACAGGTGGAGCAGGAGGCGCAAATCCAAATCGTGTTGCTCCGCAGTAATTCGTCTTTCATTCCGAGTTGGACCATGCGAATAACCTGGTTTGGAGTATAATCCATGGCAAATGCTACCGGGCAGCCGGCGGTACACTTGCCGCACTGGTAGCATTTCTGAACAGGTTGTCCGCTTTCCTCGCCTACATGCTGAATAAAATCAGCATTCTTGGCAATTGACTGATTAAGATTAATCGACTCCATAACAGACTCCTCTTTATCAGATTAATTTATAAAATCGGAAAACAATAGATTGAGCTATACACCCTATCCCAGTCAAAGCACCCGCCGAATTTGGCGCATGATTTATCACCCCTCTACTTCCGCTTGTCCGTGTCAGGGGTTCGGGTAGACTCCTCTGTGATATCTAAAAAGTCTGTAACAACGCGTATTTTGACTTACTATTCTAATATATCACCCACTACTATAATTGTAAATGCTTTTAACCAACAAAAAGATTGCGGTTTTATGGAAAGCGAAGGGCAGACGATAAAGCCTGCCCGAGCTTGTTACTTCAAGAACTTTATTAAAAGTGACCTCAAAAATGATGGTAGCCTGACAAAATATACACGCAAACCGTTCACATCCCTTCAGATTAGGTTAGCTATTCATATATTATTTCAACGCGTATCTAAATGTGCTATTTTTTTTCATTTACTGTGTTGCCAGGTATTTACAAGGGAAGATATTTCTATCCAATCAGCAACTTTTTTGGAGATCATCTCAATTCCACCCCTGAAATGGCTTTTTATGGGGAGTGATCTCAGAAAATAGCGCCCATAGCTTTTATTTAGAACCCGTGCATCTAGGACCACCACGCAACCGCGGTCACTACTGCTGCGAATTAGCCTGCCGAAGCCCTGTTTGAATCGAATAACAGCCTGGGGAACGCTTAAAGATCGAAAACCGTCCCTTTCACGCCGGGCCAAATCCTCAAGGCGCGCCTCTAGCACGGGCACCGAAGGTGACATAAAGGGCAGCTTCACCATCACTACGCAGGATAAGGCCTCACCTGGCACATCCACGCCCTCCCAGAAACTGGAGGCGCCAAACAAGACGGTCCTTTGTGTTGTCTTGAATTCCTCTAAGATCCTCGTCCTGCTACCGTCCAGTCCATGGCCCAGCAGACAGATATCCGCTACCTCCAGCCTCGGCTTCAGACGCCTGTACATTTCCCGTAGGGTCCGGTGAGAGGTGAAGAGGACGAGTGTCCTGCCGCCGGTGACTTCCAGCAATTTAAAAATCTTGTCCTCTAGTTCGTCCAAATAAACGTGTTCCGCCACCTCTCCCAGCGCGGGAAGATCACGGTTGATGCAGAGGAGGACCTGGCGGTCGTATTCGAAGGGAGAATCAAAGCAGGCCAGGATCCGTTTTTCTTCTGAAGCGAAATTAAGGCCGACACGCTCTGTGAAATGATCAAATGTCCCGTTTACCGTGAGGGTGGCTGAAGTCAGCACCACCGTCTTTTTGGTTTTGAAGAACTTTTCGTAGAGCAGTGATCCAACATCGATCGGGGCTGCCATTAAGGAGGTGTGCCTGAATGGGCCCCGGAAGGACATTTCTAATTCCGCCCAGTAGGCAAATCCCTGATCACGGCTATTGACGATAAACTGCAGGTCGTCTGCCAGGCCAAGCCCGGATTGTACAAACTGACAAAGGTCCCGGGCAGGTCCTGCCCACACCTCTTCCGAAACTGCCCAGGCTTCCATAAGCTCTGCGCAGTCCTTAATTCTTTCGACAAACTCACGTAGCAGTCCGGCGCTCCTTTCGCCATTGGCTACAAATTCTTCGTAACCGACATTTGCACAGGGCAGGCGGAGCGATGTCCGGGCGTAGCCGCTGTCACCGCCGGACGAGCTGTCTGTCGCCAGATCCCAGAGCAACTGAAAGAAGAGTCTGAATGCCTCCGCAGCTTCCAGCCTTGCCTTTTGGGCCTCTTTGAGCGCATTCGACCACCGGGCTCCGTCACCGGGAGGGGCCTTTTCTGCCAGCTTAGACAAATATTTTCCCGCCATTCCCAGCCAGCGGTAAGCCGCTCCCTGTGAAAACTGCCTCCCGAGGTGAGCAGTGGCGGACTCCTCCAAGTGGTGCGCCTCGTCAATAACTAAAGGCCCGAAGGCAGGAAGTACCCGGTTCTCGACCCGGACATCGGAGAGGAGCAGGGAGTGGTTGGCAATGATCAGATTAGCCCCCTCTGCCGTCTTCCTGGCTTTATTTACGTAACAGTGACGGCCATAATGGCAACGTGAACCCAGGCACCCTTCTGCATCCCCGCAAATGGTGAGCCAGTGGATAACATCGCCTGGAGCCACGCTTATTTCACCCCTATCCCCCGTCCCGGTTGCTGTCAACCAGGTCAGGACACGGGCATAAAAAGCCGCTTCTTCAGGTTGATGCGGACTATTCAGGGCTGCATCCCACCGGCGCAGACAGATATAATTCTGACGCCCCTTGACCAGGGCGGCCCGAAACGGCTTTTTAATTACGCCCGCCAGCATCGGGATGTCTTTAAACCACAGCTGCTCCTGGAGGTTTATCGTGTGAGTGGCCACCAAAACTCTTTCATTGTTAGCAAGCCCCCACAAAATCAGCGGGACCAGGTAAGCCATCGACTTGCCCACCCCGGTCCCCGCCTCCATTAGCAAGTATTTTTCTTCGTTAAGTGAGCGGGTAACCTCACGAATCATGGCCTCCTGCTGGGGGCGGTATTCGTAGCCTGGCAGGACACCGGCGAGGGGGCTGTCTTTTCCGGCCAGGGCGCATACTTCGTCCTCCGCCAGGATTACCTTTTCCGAGTCGGCCGGATGTTCCGAAAAGGCGGGCGCGCTTTGATCCTCCCTCGCTTCTCCGCAACTCCAATAAGGAGTGGGTGATATTTTCTCAAAAGGAAAGGTTTTGATCCGCTCATTGGTTAGACCTGTTAAGAATTCACTCCATCCGGATCGTGCTTCCCTGAGCAGGTTATTCAAACGCGTCAGAACGGTAAGATCTATTTCATGCAGTTTTTGGATCAGCGCGTTTAAAAGTCTTACTGTGCACAGCGCGTCATCCATCGCTCGGTGTGTAGCTTCAGCTCCAATGTTTAGTGCGGTACTGAGCGTTTCTAGGCGATAGCTGGGCAACCCCGGAATAACTAGGCGGGCCAATTCCAGGGTGTCATATGCCGGGTTGTGTAAAGGTAGCCCCCGGGCAGCCGCAAGGAAGCGCAGGTCAAACTGGATGTTATGTCCTGCCACTGCGCTCCCGCCAATAAAATCAAGGACATCCGGAAGGACCTGGTGAATGGGCAAAGCATGGGCGAGATCACCGTCATCCAGACCGGTAAGCCGCTTAATTTTGATCGAAAGCGGCTGCCCGGGATTGACGAGAGCATGAAACTTTTGAGTAATCTCTCCTTCTTCCAGCCTGACCAGACCAACCTCAATGATTTTGTCCGACACTGGATCGAGACCCGTGGTTTCGAGGTCGCAAACGACAAAGCTTCTTTCCATTTTCATCCTCTCGTCATAGCCGATACTAATCTTTACCCCGGTCTAACTCCAAGTTATTCATTTGTTTCACTTTTAAGGCGCTCTATTTCCGCCGCAAGCTGCCGGTTGAGTCCGGTCAGTTCCCGGATTTGGAAAGTTGAGCGAAGCTGTCTGGCCAAAGCTAGCAAAAACGCTGCCAGTGCACCTCCCGTAAAAGAACTGAGCATGATCATTACCAGGGATACCTGCGGAAACGTCCACCACAAGAACCGGATGTCCACCCGTAAAGCATTTTGCACCGCAAATAGCGCTACAAGCAGGGCAATCACCAGAACGATTAAGATATATTTCTGCATTTTTACCACCTTGCTTTTTCATTAAATTTCGCGCTAGAGACTATAGAATCCTCCATGCCGCCGCAAAATTAAAAAAAGGAATAGCTGTAAATAATCGACCTACAGTCACTCATTCGAGTAATAATCTTTGCACAGTTTTAATTGCTCGTAGTTAAAAGCCGGGTGTGAATTAACGGATGCCCGAAGCAAAAAAGCCCGGCACAAAGTTGCACCGGACGTGTTTTTGTAGAACTTAATTATAATAAGGAAACTATTATTAAAACTCCAGGCTCTCACCCGGGGCCAGAATTGCAATTTTGCAGCTAGTTTCCGTCTCAACCCCTTTTTTGAATTTATTCGGGTCCTGTTCAATCAATGGCCAGGTATTATAATGCATGGGAACAACAAGCTCAGGCTTTAGCATTTTGACTGCATCGAGGGCGTCTTCCGGTCCCATGGTGTAGTTGTCGCCAATCGGCAACAGCGCCAGGTCAATAGACTGTCTCCTGCCAATCATTTCCATGTCCCCGAAAAGACCGGTATCACCGGAATGGTAGATGACCTTGCCGTCCAACCAGATTAAAAAGCCGCAGGGTGTTCCCAGGTATTCCATCGGGCCTTCCCCATGGCCTGAACCGTGCCAGGCAGGTGTGAGCTTGATCTTGACCCCGCCAAAGGTATGGCTTCCCCCAATATGCATTCCGTGCGCTTGGGCGCCGTTGCGACCGGCGTATCCAGCCAGTTCATGCACTGATACTACGGTTCCGCCGGATTGCCTGGCAATCGATACGGAATCACCCAGGTGGTCGCCATGCCCGTGACTGACCAGGATCAAATCGGCCCTAAGCTCCTCTGCCTTCATTTTTGCGAGGGGATTCCCCGATAAAAAGGGGTCGATGGCAATACTCGTACTGCCTTCCACGAGGAAACCCGCGTGTCCTAAAAATGTTAACTTCATGCTGACATCTCCTTTCCAGTAACATCCTTACTTTTTGATTATACCCAAAACAAGATCGCATTTCACTTCTTTTCCAAAAAAAGAGTGCGAAATTAATTCGCACATCATCTTACTGACTACTGCTTTTTTGTGAACCGGAATCCCCAATAATCCATTCTATAATCGACTGAGATGCAGTATACGGGTCAATTTCTCTGGAGGTAACCTTCTCCAGCAGATCACTAACCTGCCCCGGTCTGCCAAGATGATGTTTTACCAGTCGCTCCCACTGGTAGTTGATAATATCCAGCACTTCGTTGCTGGCCCTTTCCTGGCGCCTCTTTAAGAAGATACCTTTTTCCGATAGGTGATTGCGGTGCTTCTTCACCGCCTCCAGCAGTTCGGCAATCCCTTTGGTGGTGTTAAAGGTGGATGTTTTCACAACGGGAGGGCGCCACTTGATATGATCGTCCCGGAAGTTCAGCATCATCTCCACCTCCATCTCAACTCTGTCAGCGCCAGGCAAATCGCATTTATTAATCGCAAAAACATCGGCAATTTCCATAATTCCGGCCTTCATCGTCTGGATACTGTCCCCGGCGCCCGGCGTCAGTACCACCACAGTGGTGTCGGCAATGTACATGATATCAAGCTCGGCCTGCCCCACGCCTACTGTTTCAATAATAACCCAGTTCATCCCGAAGGCGTCCATCACCTTAACAACTTCCTTTGTTGTTTTAGCCAGACCTCCCAGGCTACCCCTGGTCCCCATACTGCGAATAAAAACCCCTTCGTCCAGGGCATGTTCATTCATCCGGATGCGGTCTCCAAGAATGGCTCCCCCTGAAAAGGGGCTGGTTGGATCTACGGCAACAATGCCTACAATTTCATTATTTTTTCTGATTTCCTTGACCAAGGTATCAACCAGCGAGCTTTTTCCCGCGCCTGGTGATCCGGTCACACCCAGGATATAAGCCCCCCCGGTCTTCGTATATATCTCCTTTAGAATATCTTCCTTACCCGGCAATTCATTCTCTACTGTCGATATGACCCTGGCCAGTGCCCGGTGTTCACCGGCCCAAAACCTACTCATGAGCTCTTTCAAGAATACACCCCCAGTTTTATAAAAGGTCAGAAAAATAAGAATCTTTAATTTAAAATTCTGCA
>ENA-UOOH01000502-UOOH01000502.1-fermentation-metagenome-genome-assembly--contig:-NODE-502-length-44067-cov-17.384395_pt1 | contig 44067 bp, 31 predicted proteins | sample MGYA00245778_ERZ724025 | MGnify/ENA primary metagenome ERZ724025 (study PRJEB28704, sample SAMN03018313) | fermentation metagenome | biome: anthropogenic terrestrial biome; feature: soil; material...
AAGAAAAATAAAGTGAAAAAATATACTTTGTAGCACAAAAACTATTAGCTTTAAAATAACGGAAGAAATTGCTTAGACCCGTTTTTTGCGAAGCAAAATAACGTTTCAACACACCATTTTAACGAGGCTGGTCGCAGGCAGAGCTTGGCTGGTCATAGGCTCTGCCTACTGCTCGCCCATCATCCTATGCGGGAGATTTTGACTCGCCGCCTGTTGTGTGAAATAGGTACCCACCACTATGCATTTTTCAACAACATGGTTGAAAATATGCGAAGATGCGGGGAACATCTGAGCCTCATTATAAGGCAGACAGCAAATTAAGCTGTCTGCCTTTGATGTTGTTTGCTTATTTTAAATTAAGTCTTTTCAAATTTGAATCATCTATGTATAATATGGTTATCTCCCAGAAAGTCACGAAGTGACTTTCTGATGAAATTTAAACTTCTTAAATTTCATCAGTCTTCTTCCGAAGGCTGGATAACCATATTGTGATTGCACCAGGTTGCAGTTTACTGCAACTTTCTGCAGGTAAACCTGCAGGAAAAAGTCGTTTCACGACTTTCTGATAATTTTATTCATTATTATGATTGTTTTAATAGTAACGCTGTGGCTTCAGTAAAAGTGACAGGTTCGATAAAATAGAAAAGAGGGAAATAAATGTCTGTCAAAAGAGTTTATGTCGAAAAAAAGCCAGGGTTTGATATTCAAGCCATAAAGCTTATGAAGGAATTTAAAGAAGATCTTGGGGCAAACGGTATAAGCAAGGTCAGGATTTTAAACCGGTATGATGTTGAGAATATCTCCGAGGAAGATTATAAAAAAGCAAAAACCTCAATATTTTCAGAGCCTCCCGTGGATTTTATTTATGAGGAGGAGATGCCAATCAAGGGTAATGAAAAGGTATTTGCTGTTGAGCTTTTGCCGGGACAATATGATCAGCGGGCTGACAGCTGTATCCAATGCATTCAGTTGTTATCGGGTGCAGAACGACCGTTATTGAATTCAGCAATGGTTATTGTTATTGAAGGTAATATTACTGATGCAGATTTCAAAAGGATTAAAAGTTTTTTCATTAATCCCGTGGAAAGCCGCGAAGCCAATTTGGGAAAACCGTCAACCCTTTATGTAGAACAGCCATATCCGGAGGATGTACAAATAATCAAAGGCTTTATTTCAATGAACACCGAAGAGCTTGAGAAAATGTGGGAGAAGAATGGATTTGCAATGTCGATGCAAGACCTGGTTTTTTGCCGTGATTATTTTAAAAATACAGAAAAGCGTGATCCTACAATAACAGAAATCAGGGTTATTGACACTTACTGGTCTGACCATTGCCGCCACACAACATTTTTAACTGAAATAGAGGATGTTTCTTTTGATAACGGGCTTGTTTGTGCTAAAATCCAAGAGGTTTACCAAAGCTACCTCGATACCCGTAAAAAGGTTTACACAAATAAAAATAAAAAAATCACCCTTATGGACATTGCCACCCTTGCGATGAAAGAGATGAAAAGAACAGGTAAGCTTAATGACCTAGACGAATCTGATGAAATTAATGCATGCAGCATAGTAGTAGACGTTGATGTTGATGGGAAAACAGAACCATACCTTGTGATGTTTAAAAATGAAACGCATAACCATCCCACTGAAATTGAACCCTTCGGTGGTGCTGCAACCTGCCTTGGCGGAGCTATCCGTGATCCACTGTCAGGCCGCTCATATGTATATCAGGCTATGAGAGTAACCGGTTGTGCTGATCCTCGAAAGCCTATTTCAGAGACACTTCCGGGAAAACTTCCGCAAAGGGTTATCACAACAACTGCAGCTAGAGGCTATAGCTCATACGGCAACCAGATTGGGCTTGCAACAGGCCAGGTTCAAGAAATATACCATGACGATTATGTAGCAAAAAGAATGGAGCTTGGTGCTGTAATAGCTGCAGCACCAAAAGAAAATGTTGTGCGCGAAAAGCCTGTCGCCGGTGATATTATTATACTGTTAGGCGGAAGAACAGGCCGGGATGGTTGTGGCGGAGCTACAGGTTCTTCAAAGGAGCATACCGAAGAGTCCCTTATTTCATGCGGAGCAGAGGTGCAAAAAGGTAATCCGCCTACAGAGAGAAAGATTCAACGATTATTTCGTAAGCCGGAGGTTAGTCGGTTAATAAAGAGGTGCAATGATTTTGGTGCCGGCGGTGTTTCAGTTGCTATTGGTGAGCTTGCCGACAGTCTGGAAATTGATCTGGATGCAGTTCCTAAAAAATATCAAGGGCTTGATGGTACAGAGCTCGCAATATCAGAATCACAGGAGAGGATGGCTGTGGTAGTTGGTAAACAAGATGCACAAAGGTTTATTGACTTATCGCAGGAAGAAAATCTTGAAGCGACGATTGTTGCAGAAGTGACGGATTCAAACCGTTTAATCATGAAATGGCGAGGAACAGAAATTGTTAATATAAGTCGTGAGTTTTTAAATACAAACGGAATTCAACAGAAAATAAGCATTGAGGTATCAGAGCCGGAAAAGGTTTCAGATTCTCTTTCTACGAAAGCAGTAAAAGATCTGAAAGCAGAATGGATCGAAAACCTTAAAAAGCTTAATGTGTGCAGCCAAAGAGGCCTTGTTGAAATGTTTGACAGTTCCATTGGTGCAGCAACAGTTTTAATGCCGTTTGGCGGAAAAAATCAGCTAACCCCTGCAGAGGGAATGGCTGCGAAAATACCGGTTATGAATGGTAATACCACAACAGGTACTTTAATGACATTTGGCTTTAATCCGGAAATATCAAAATGGAGTCCTTTCCATGGTGCTGTTAATGCAGTTTTGGAATCAGTTGCAAAAATTGTTGCAATGGGCGGTGATTATAGTAAAATCAGGCTTTCGCTGCAGGAGTATTTCGAAAAACTGGGGAAGGAACCAAAAAGGTGGGGAAAACCATTCAGCGCATTAATGGGAGCATTTTATGCCCAGATGATGTTTGGAATACCCGCTATAGGCGGCAAAGATAGTATGTCAGGAACTTTTAATGATATTCATGTTCCACCGACTCTGGTTTCTTTTGCTGTAAACACAGTGGATGTAAAAAATGTTCTTTCACCTGAGTTTAAAAAGCCCAACAGTTTTGTTTTACTTGTTCGTATTAAAAAGGATTCATTGGGGCTTCCTGATTTTGAATACACTAGAAAGGTCTATAGCACAATACATGAGCTTATTAACAGTGGAAAGGTTTTATCAGCATCTACTGTTAAAACAGGAGGTGTTTGTGCTGCAATCAGTAAAATGACTTTCGGTAATGACTTAGGCTTTAAAGCGGAAGCAGGTCTTAATGATATTGATTGGTTTAGCCCTGACTATGGAACTCTAATTCTTGAGTTGCCGGAAAAAGAGCTGCCGGAAGCTTTATTAAAGGATTTGGATTATCAAATACTTGGTGTAACGGTTGATGAAGCAACTATAAGTATAGGAGATATATCCATGACTCTTGAGGAGCTTAAAACTGCGTGGGAAAGCACTCTTGAAAAGGTATTTCCTACCACAGTACCGATTGAAAAATCAGAACCTGCACAAATCTGCTTTACTAAATTTGTTCCAATCCGCAGCAGCGAAGTATTTGCTAAACCTAAAGTTTTTGTACCGGTCTTCCCGGGTACAAATTGTGAGTTTGATACTATTAATGCATTTGAAAAAGCAGGGGCAGTCACAGATGTTTTCGTTATGAGAAATCTTAATCCCCAAGATATTGAGCTTTCAGTCCAAATAATGAAAAATAAGATTGAAAGCAGCCAGATGATTATGATCCCGGGTGGGTTTAGCGCCGGTGACGAGCCCGAAGGTTCAGGGAAGTTTACAGCAACCGTATTTAAGAATCCATACCTCTCAGAAGCAGTAATGAGGCTGTTAAAACAACGTGATGGGTTAGTTTTAGGTATATGCAATGGGTTTCAGGCTCTTATTAAGTTAGGGCTACTGCCTTATGGTGAAATACGCGATCTTGATGAGAACAGCCCAACCCTAACATTTAATACCATTGGACGACATGATTCCTGCCTTGTCAGAACAAAGGTAGTGTCCTCGCTATCCCCATGGCTTGCAAAAACAATGCCTGGTGATATTCATACTATTGCATTATCTCATGGTGAAGGGCGGTTTGTAGCAAATGAGAATATTATTAAAGAATTGATGGAAAATGGGCAGATTGCCACACAGTATGTAGAACAAAAAGGTAATGCAACTTATGATATCCGCTTTAATCCTAATGGTTCGATGCATGCAGTAGAAGGCATAACCAGCAAGGACGGCAGAATATTTGGGAAGATGGGACACACTGAAAGGTACACACCAAATACCTATAAAAATGTACCCGGTAATAAAGAACAAATGATTTTTGAAGCAGGCGTAGAGTATTTCAAGTTATGACCCAAAAAAATCATCACCAGAATCATATTTTGCTTGCATTAGGTTGCAGCTTGCTGCAACTTTCTGCAAGCAAGCTTACAGAAAAAAGTTGATTCACGACTTCAAGGAAGCAGTCATAATATAAAACATCAGAATCAACAAAAGGTGATGATAAAATGTTATTGATTAAAAGACCGGTGGATATTATAACACGGATATATCGGGCAAGAGATATTTCTATGTTATATCCCCAAGTGATGGGACATGAAAGCGTTAATGCAAATACGCGAATGAACGTGACAATCAGAAACCAAACAACGAGCCTGGCAAAAGCGCTTGTGCAGCCTGATATGAGAACTGTTATTGATGGCTCATACGAGATAAAAAATAATCAGAGAGGTATTTTAAGCCTGTCACTTATTGGATTAGCTGATTTTGGTGGAGCGCATCCCATGACCATGGTGAAATCATTGACCATGGATACATCAACAGGCGAAAACCTTGCCTTGCATCAGCTTTTCATGCAGGATGAACAGTACAAAAAGATAATAAACGCAGAGATTTTGAGGCAGATTAAAGCAAGAGAAATACCCTTGCTTGACAGCTTCAACGGTATTTCACCGGAACAGGATTACTATGTTTCTGATCAAGTGCTGGTTATATATTTTCAGCTATATGAATTATCACCATACGCAGCCGGATTCCCGTATTTTCCTATTCCGATTTTTATGTTGAGTAGTGTAATACCTGAAAACAGCATATTATCCCGTATGAACTATTTCATCTAAACTATATATGTTGATTATAAATTAAAGCATGTATAGACACGAATTGATGCACGTTCCATTTGTTTTGTCAAAACCCTGAACAGGCACATGTGCAAAGTGAATTCGTTCAGCTAAAGCTGAATATCACGCGTTTTTACGAAGTAAAATACGCTTTGGACTTCGGTGGGGGACTCTACCCCCACCGAATCAAGAATAAGGAACCCCCACTTATAGAAGTGGAGGTCTTGGAATTTTGATAAATCAGACCCCCTACCACTAAATTACTTTATTCAAGACAGTGAAAGTGTAAGTGGGTGATGAATCGCATTCTATTACATACCCGAAAGATTAATAAATCACAGAAAAGGAGTTAATGATACAGGGCATGATAAATTGTATCATATAAAAACAAATGAGGAATATAAAGCTTACTATTCAATATGATGGAGCCAGATATAAAGGATGGCAAAGGCTAAGAGACCCGGACAAAACAATACAAGGCAAATTGGAACAGGTTATTAGCAAGATGACAGAGACTGAAACTGAGGTAATCGGTTCAGGAAGAACGGATGCAGGGGTTCATGCTTTCCGCCAGACTGCAAATTTCAAGACGGATGATTTGCGCTCTTTGGAAGATATTAAAGAATATTTGAATTTGTACCTTCCATCAGATATAGCTGTAACCAATGTTGCAGAAGTTCCTGAGAGGTTTCATTCAAGGCATAATGTTATATCAAAAACTTACTTGTACAGGATTTGGAACCTTTCGCATCCGGAGCCTTTTTTGCGGAAATATAGTTACCATATCCCAAGCCCGCACCTAAAAGTAAAGGCTATGAGAAAAGCAGCGGAATATCTTATTGGCGAGCATGATTTTACGAGCTTTAGATCATCTTCAGCAAAAAATAAAACCGCTGTTCGTACAATAAAAGATATTAGGTTTGAGAAAAACGATGGGATGCTTGAAATATTTGTTGAGGGTGATGGTTTCCTATATAATATGGTACGTATAATTATAGGAACCTTGCTGGAAGTGGGTTTGGGAAACATTAACGCTGAAGAGATACCTTCTATTTTGGCTAGCTGCGATAGGACAAAAGCAGGTCCTACCGCGCCTCCACATGGTTTGTTTTTATATGATGTAAAATATCCCGAATGAGATATTAAGTAACATAAAATTTAAGTTTCCTAAAGGTTAAGTATCTTGGAAGTAAAGTATCTCAAAGGTTAAGTATACTGAAAGATTTTTTTTACAATTGAGTGCAGCCACTCCAAAACCCCATAATTTTTGGCATGCGTAGTTTTTAAGGTTTTTTATTTAAAGTAACTTGAACTTCATCCTCGGTAACGGTAATTAGTATTTCCACAGGATATTCCTTTGTGTTTTTAAAGCGGAAATCCTTGGAACCATATACAACTGAGGCATCCTTGCCAACAGGAACATAAGGAACCTCCTTGGAATGCTTATGCCGTTCGAGGATTTTCATATCTGCATCTAAAGCAGCATTATAAATTGTACTGCTGATCTGACAAATGCCTCCTCCGGTTCCTGTTTTCTTTTCACCGTCAACGAGAATGGAGGCTTTTTTATATCCCCTAGCCTGAGTTCGTTCACCAACTGTTTCATTAAAAGAAAAAGTTTCTCCAGGTTCAATGACTGTATGGTTCAGCTTTTTTGCTGCAGTTTTTATATTATGAACTCTGTTTTCTTCTTTATTATACAAAGTTGTTGAAAAGCGACTGATTTCATTTTCATTTACCGTACTTTCTACAATTGTAGGGGAGGTTGAGGTAATCTCAAAATCCTGTTGGGTGTATTGAGTAACACTAGGATTTTCAGTGTTTTCACTATTATGAGTGATAAAGCAGCCTGAAAAAAGGAAACATAACATTACGCATAAAAATAAAGCAATATAGCTTTTAACCATAAAAATCACCTGCTTTCTTTAATGATTATTTTTTGCTTATAGTTTGTTGATAATACAAAGCATGTTATGGCAAAACGTACTGACGAATGCATTGAAAATACAGAAATTATGCTATATATGTTGAATTAGAAAATCAACATATATAGACACGAATTGATGCATGTGCCTGTTTTGGTACAGCTAAAACAGGCACATGTGCAATCTAAATTGAAAAAGAAGCAGTGAACAAATATCAACAAGCACAATTAACTTCTTTTTCAATTTATATTTTTTTTCAATTTATATAGAAAGGTATTGTAAAAAATAAATAAAGGTGGTATAGTAAAACTGTTAGTCAAACTAATACTTGTATGGATATATTTTTTCGGCATGACTCTCTTTAATTTATTGAGGAACAATGTCAGAGAGTTTTATCCAAAATAAATTAAGGAGGTATTTTGATATGGCGGACAAAACTATTGTTTGCAAGGATTGCAACACCGAGTTTATTTTTACTGAAGGGGAACAAGAATTCTATAAGGAAAAAGGCTTTGAAAATGAACCCCAAAGATGCCCAGACTGCAGACGCGCAAGAAAACAACAAAGAAACAGCAATCGCAGCTACAGCAGCAAATGGTAAGATAGTAAAACAGTAAAAAAGTAAAAGGGAGAGCGAAAGCTCTCTTTTTTGTTGCAATGGAAGTTATACTTCCAAAACCACCTTTTTTATTGCGTTGTTTTAGGATATAAAATCTTTCATTTTCATATATATAAGTTGAACATTTTCCTAAGGTTGTGACTTCGCAAAAACACCTACCCCATCTGTTATTTGCTCATCACAGCATAAGGAAAATTTGGTTCAACTTATATAGTTAATTATTACAAAATCACAAGGGAGCATATATGATAATTGTTGTTCGATTTAGAAGAACCTTTCTCGTAACAATTTTACTTTCAGCTATTGTATGCATGTTATTAATATTGCCGAACAATGGGTATGAACAAAAAATATTTGAATCGATACCTGTAAGCAGTGAACTGAATGAAGTATATTCACCGGTAATAGAGAACTTCATTCGAACTCGTAATAAAGCTATGCTGGATAATAATAATGAAGCTATAAAGCATATGTATGATACGGGTAAACGTTATGGCATATGGGCTTTTGAACATGAGGAAAAGAAAATTAAATATCTTCATAATTGGGCTGACAAGCAAGGCGTGAAGTTCATAGATATTAATTCTGTTTTTAAATTGAGGTGGGTAAAAGAACAGGGTGGAAAATCAACAGTCAATTTTTGTGAAATAACAGAATATGTTTATGAATATGAGAATAAGCAAGGAAGCCCAAATCACCTTAGAATTGCTACTTATCATGTATTAGACATAATTGAGCATTTAGAAAATTATATAATAACAAAGGAATGGTATACGGATCCCTTTGCAGATTCACTTAATCCTCAAAGCCTTAAAGCTGAAGACAATAAAAGCTTTATTTTAGCTCAGGAGGAAAGAGATTTTACAGAAATTAACGAAAGGCGTGAAAGCGCTATTGAGTATGCTGATCATTATTGCGCAGCCGGTTCTTTGGAAGAATACTTTTTTCTGTATAACAAGAACTATAAAAATTACAACACATTAGGTGGGGATTGTACAAATTTTGCTTCGCAGGTACTGTATGAGGGAGGCAAATTTAGAAAGACATCAGTATGGAATTATTATAAGAATGATGGCAGCAGAGCATGGGTTAATGCCCAAAGCTTTAAAGACTATTTGCTAAACAGTGGCAGAGGTTCAACTATTGTTCATGGCACGTATGACAAGGTTTTAAAGCTTTCATATAGATTACTACCCGGAGATATTGTAGCATACGAAAAAAAAGGTAAGGTTGCTCATATTGCCGTTGTTACCGGAGCAGATTCTCGAGGTTATTCATTGGTGAATTGTCATAACACAGATCGCTACAGGGTTCCATGGGATCTTGGGTGGAGTGACAAGGGGATCAAGTTTTGGTTAATTCGTGTACACTACTAAACCTGCGTTGTTATCAAAATTCCAAGACCCCCACTTCTATAAGCGTGGGATAACCCGATTTCTGCTTCAGTGGTGGGTACAATCATTTCTTGGTTTACTGTATGTGGGAAAAAGAAAAAGACTGCTTGAGGCAGTCTTTGAATCATGCTGTTATTTCTTGTTCTTTTACCTTTTCCCTGATTTGTGCTAAAGAAATTTTAGCAGCATCAACTACTTTTGCATCAGTATCCCTTTCAATTATTGCACGAACAAATTCCATAGCTCTGCCGGAGCCAATGGCACCAAGAGTTTCAACTGATGCAAGACGTATTTCCGGATTTTCGTCACGTAACTGTTGAATTAGATAGTTGATAATTTCGGGATCGTCAATTGCAGACAGAGCTCGAGTGGCACGGGTGCGGATTTCGATACTGTCAACACTGAGTGCACGGATGAGCTTCTTTGCGTTCTTTTTAATCTCCCATTTCTCAACGTTTTTTAAAGTAATAGCCATAACAATTCCCTCCCTATTAACAATCTATACCTATATTATATATATGTTAAAAGTAAATTTCAAATCTTACGATTTTCGTAGAAAAATAATTGATTTCCGGTAACAACTCATAACGCTAAATAAGTACGTATAATTATATTGAAAAAGGCACCATAGTAGTCTAGTACACCTGAGCCAGTAATGCTTAAGACAATAGAAAACATACCTGCAGGTTTACCGAACGCTACTTTTTAATTTATGCTTACTATTGTTCCGAAAAGAAAACTTTTTTTATGGTAAACCTTTTTTATGTAATATGCATAGTATATATGGAGTCATAAAAATGATAGCAGAGGAGGTGTTTTGGAATGATTGAATTTGATTACAACGAGCTTAAGGCCCAATTAAAATCTGAATTGAAATCTGAATTAAGAAGCGAGCTTGAAGCTGAACAAGATTTTCGATTTGACGAGGATCAGGAAACCAAGCAAAAGCAAATTAACAAACAGATTAACTACAACATACTGACACAAAAACAGTACCAGGGACAAAATGCAGAAAATGATGCAGACAGCGATTCGGATAGTGAAGCTGAGAACGAAATAAAAAACGTAGCAGTTTCCGACAGTAAATCTAAAGCCAAAAACAAGGGTGAAGTGGAAAATAAAGCCCAGATTGAAAATGAAACAGAAGTAAAAGTTGAAGCTGAAAAAAAGCCTAAGTATTACTAAGAAATGAGGCAATGAGTGTGGCAAAGGCTTATCTATGCCACACTCGTTGATATATATAAGTCACTATTTTTGGTAAATACCTGATATGCTCTGTTTACAGGGGGGGTAGGAATTGACTCTTTTGTACACAAGTATGCCCGCCATCATGCGTTTTTCAGAAAATGCGTGTGGAGGTGGGGCGGAGAACCATCATATAACTTGTATATAACGAGGCAATAAGATGTGCGCGCTTCTTCGCCAAAAACGGACATACGCAATTGCTTTCATTGTTATAGAGAAGTATTTAATTATGTTATTTTGGAGGTGCTATAGATGGATAAGGAGATTCCGGTTGTTACCGAGAAAGAAAGTATTCAATTTAACTCGCAGGATCTTGATCAGGAACAAAATGTAAATGTGAACCCTGTGCAGTTGAATACGCAGAATGTACATGTCCATGTTACAACTGAGAAAATCGATTATTCAGGAAAAATAACAGGCATTACATATTTGGGAAAGAATAATGAAATAGTTAGGGATGCAGGTATATTACTGTTTTTTGGTCATGAAACAATGGTGCCGGTGTATAGAACAAAGTCAGATTCAGAAGGTAATTTTATCATTGAAGATTTACCACCTGGGTATTATACGATTATGGCAAAATATGGCGATTACCAGACCAAAACTCAGTTTATTAAGATTCTTCCCAGCCAGAATGTGTACCAGACAATCATTTTATAATAGCAGCGGAAAATGTAATAATAAAATAATTTTGTAAAGCAAATACAATTCGATAATATCCACGCTTGAAAAGAGCTCTGTTTTTGGTAAATCTATATGTAGCTTTTATTCAAAGTATTATTCATAATGTCAGATAAAATAAACTTAGAGGTAACACAAATCCTATAACTTCCCCCAAAAATAATAAATAGACTTGTTAATTGAAAAGTTAAAGTCTGGTGGGCATAGTAAAGTCTATTTGCATATCTTAATACATCTCTATGATACACCTGGAAAGATCGGTATAAAAAAATTTTAATATAAGAGGCTCTTTAAGCACTTGGAAAACATTGCTGCATTTTTAACTAAAAATGCAGTAAGTGGGTAATTGTAGTCCGCAAAACAAGCTATTTTTTTGTGTTTGAACAACTAGGAATTATTGGTACGCTATCCGGTGTTGATTTTATTCGTTTAAAGATATATAATTATTGTTAATAATTAGTAAAATTATTATGTTTAGCTGCTTGACCCTCTTGAAATGGTGTGTTGAAAATATAGCTTGCTACGCAAGCACATAAATTAAAGAGCGTTATTTTGCTTTGCAAAAAACGGATCAAGCAATTTCTTCCGTTATTTTAAAGCATGTGAGGTTCTACCATGAATTATATTTCAGCTGCTCAGGCAGCAGAAAAATGGGGTATTACTGTAAAGCGCGTCCAAGTATTATGTAGAGAAAACCGCATACAGGATGTTGAACGCATTGGGCGAGAATGGCTTATTCCAAACGGTGCCGTGAAACCAGCTGATGCAAGGATCAAGAGTGGCGAATATATCGGATTTTCAAAGAAGTATCGCAGTAATAAAGATAACAATGAGATAAACAAAGAGTACAAAGCGGAAAATGTGGATAAGAGTCTTGATTATTAGTTATGGGGGTGAAACCGGTGATTGTATTTGATAATATAAACAAAGTTGTCAAAGATGACATGGAAAACGAAATAAAGAAGAACAGTCGCCTATCAATAGCTGCTGCTTGCTTCTCTATATATGCCTATAAAGAGCTGAAGAAGCAACTTGAGGGCATTGATGAATTGCGGTTTCTTTTCACATCACAGACCTTTACCACTGAAAAAGCTAAGAAAGAAAGACGCGAATTTTATATTCCACGCTTATCCCGCGAGCGTAGTTTATACGGCACAGAGTTTGAAATTAAACTTAGAAATGAATTATCACAAAAAGCTATTGCTAAAGAATGTGCTGATTGGATACGTTGTAAAGTTACGTTTAAATCAAATGTTACCGGTGAAAATATGGGCGGGTTTATGAATGTTGAAGCCGGAAAAGATGCTATAACATATATGCCCCTTAATGGATTTACAACCGTTGATATTGGTTGTGAGCGAGGTAACAATACATACAACATGATTACAAAAATAGAGGCACCTCATAGCGATGAGTTTATTCGGTTGTTTGATACAGTATGGAAAGATACTTCAAGGCTACAGGATGTAACTGACGAAGTCCTTGACAGCATAACCGTAGCTTATCGCGAGAACTCCCCGGATTTCATTTATTTTATAACGCTTTACAATATTTTTAATGAGTTTTTAGAGGATCTTTCCGAGGATATGTTGCCCAATGAAGCAACAGGTTTCAAGGAAAGCAAAATATGGGGGAAACTATATAACTTTCAGAAAGATGCTGCACTTGCAATCATAAATAAGCTTGAAAAATACAATGGCTGTATCCTCGCTGACAGTGTTGGTTTAGGCAAGACTTTTACTGCGCTTGCGGTTATAAAATATTATGAAAATCGCAATAAGACAGTTTTGGTTCTATGCCCCAAAAAACTGTCTGATAACTGGAATACATTTAAAGATAATTATGTAAATAACCCTATTGCTGCTGATCGATTGAATTATGATGTTTTATATCATACCGATTTATCAAGGGATTCAGGCAAGTCAAACGGGCTTGATCTTGACCGCCTTAATTGGGGTAATTATGACCTTGTTGTAATAGATGAATCTCACAATTTTCGCAATGGTGGTGAGTATTCCGGACCCGACGGCATGCGGGAAAACCGTTATCTTCGGCTCTTAAATAAAGTGATCCGTACAGGCGTAAAAACCAAAGTACTGATGCTGTCTGCAACACCAGTTAACAATCGTTTTTATGATTTGCGTAATCAATTGCAGCTTGCATACGAAGGAGATACCAGTATAATTGATGAAAAGCTTAATACAACTCGCTCTATTGATGAGATATTTCGAAATGCACAGCGGATATTTAATACATGGAGCAAGCTGCCACCAGAAAGCAGGACAACTGCTGTTTTGTTACGTATGCTTAGCTTTGATTTCTTTGAAGTGTTAGATAGCGTAACGATTGCCCGTTCAAGAAAACATATTAAAAAGTATTATAACACCTCAGATATAGGGCAATTTCCTGAAAGATTGAAACCAATATCCCTCAGGCCAAGCCTAACTGATTTGAATGGTGCTATAAACTATAATCAGATATATGACTTGCTCATGCAGCTCAATTTGCATATTTACACGCCTACAGATTATGTGTTTCCCAGTAAGCTAGACAAGTATGTTGAAACGTCTAAAAACATTAACCAGGCAGGGCGTGAACAAGGTATCCGCCGTTTGATGAGCATTAACCTTTTGAAGCGATTAGAAAGCTCTGTATTTGCTTTTAACCTGACCGTAAAAAGAATTCTGGAATTTATTAGGAATACGATTAACACAATTGATAATTACACGAATGGCGGATATGAACTTGATCTGACTGAAATTGAAGAAACAGAAGATTATGATTTTGATGATCAAAACATGGACTTCTTCTCGGTTGGTAAAAAAGTCAGAATAGACCTTGCTGATATGGACTATATATCATGGCGTAAAGAGCTTCAAGCAGACAAAGATACACTTGAATTGCTATCTTTAATGATAGAGGACATCACACCTGCCCATGATATGAAACTACAAAAGCTGTTTGAGATAATACGAAGAAAAATTGAAGATCCTATTAATGATGGGAATAAAAAAGTTCTCATATTTACAGCCTTTTCAGATACAGCGGAATATTTATATGCTAATGTCAGCAAATATGTAAAAATGTACTTTGACTTAAATTCTGCAATGATAACAGGATCAATAGACGGAAAAACAACTATACCAAAGCTTCGTGCTGATCTTAACACAACGCTAACCTGTTTTTCTCCAATATCAAAGGATAAACATCTATTAATGCCAAACAGCAAGGATGAAATTGACATATTGATTGCCACGGACTGTATATCGGAAGGTCAGAACTTGCAGGACTGTGACTATTGCATTAATTATGATATTCATTGGAATCCGGTTCGCATTATACAGCGGTTTGGGCGTATTGACCGTATAGGAAGCAAAAACAAAGTGATACAGCTTGTTAATTTCTGGCCTGATTTGACATTGGACGATTATATAAACCTAAAAAGCAGAGTTGAAACCAGGATGAAGATTTCAGTAATGACTTCTACTGGTGATGACGATCTTATTAACGCCGAGGAACAAGGAGATCTTGAATATCGTAAAGCACAATTAGAACGACTTCAAGAAGAAGTTGTTGACATTGAAGATATGTCTACCGGTATTTCAATAATGGACTTAGGGCTTAATGAATTTCGCCTTGATTTACTTGAATATATTAAGCGTCATCCTGATATTGAAAAGGCTCCACATGGTATGAATGCTGTTGTAGCTGCAACCGAGGAATCCCCCGCTGGCGTTATCTATGTTCTTAAGAATATAGATGGCGGTATAAATATTGATAATCAGAATAGATTGCATCCATTCTATATGGTTTATATCTCAGAGAATGGTGATGTTATTTGCGATCATCTCTCCCCAAAGCAAATGCTTGACACAATGCATTACCTTTGCCGTGGTAAGACAGAGCCAGATGTGCAGCTATGTAAAGTCTTAAACAGTGAAACAAAAGACGGGCGCGATATGTCAAAGTATTCCGAATTATTAGGTGAAGCAATCAATTCTATAATTGATGTAAAAGAGGAAAGCGATATAGACAGCCTATTTCACCAAGGGGGTACTACTGCTCTTCTTTCAAATATTACCGGGCTTGATGACTTTGAGTTGATTTGCTTTATCGTAGTAAAGTGAGGTGTGATGGATGCTTGAATTTCCTTCTTCAACTGCATATAATAGAAGAATTCCTAAGCAGAAGTTTTATGAAAATCTTTCTGTAACACCTGAACTTAAACGGGTATTTATCGAGCAAATATCAGTGATATACTGGCGCAATAAAATAGCTGCAACTACAATGAACATTGGTGCTGGAGAGACTGTTACTGAACTGGAAGTGTTTGAACTTCGATTAAACCAGAAAAGTCTGGATACTCGCGTATTACAGCTTATAGACAGAGAAATACCCTACCATATTTTATTTCTTTTAATGTATAATGATCATTATCAAGCTTGGATAGGATACAAAGAGCAGAGTCAGGCAAAGCAGGGGAGGTTCAAGGTTAATAGTTATTATCACACGGATTGGGTTAAGCCGGATCAACTTAATTTGAGACTGGATGGCCTCAATGTTGATACAATTTATGATAATTTTATTCGGCAGATTGCCGGAGAGCGGTTGCTAACCTTAAAAGAGTCATCAGGTAAATATACGATTAGCTTAAAAGAAGCTATAGAGTGCGATGAAAAGCGCCAGAAGCTAATGAAGCAAATTGCTTCATTAGAGCTTAAGGTTAACAATGAAAAGCAATTCAATGTTCGAGTAGAATTGAATGCAGAACTAAAAAAGATAAAAATAGAATTCAATGAACTAAACTAATATTTTACTTTATCAGAACAAAGGAAGCTGGAGGTTACTACTTATGGATAAAATGCGAATGGAGTCGGTTGACATAACCGCTAAGAACATCGAGAAAATTGGAGAGCTGTTCCCTAATGTAATTACTGAATCCCGTGATGAAAACGGCAAGCTTAAAAAAACAATTAATTTTGATATGCTACGGCAAATTCTAAGTTCAGATGTGTTGGAAGGCGATGAAGCATACGAATTTACTTGGGTAGGAAAAAAAGCAGCCATTGTGGAAGCAGGAAAGCCTATCCGCAAAACGTTGCGCCCCAGCAAAGAGGAAAGCAAGAATTGGGATACAACGGAGAATCTTTATATTGAAGGCGACAATCTTGAGGTTTTAAAGCTTTTGCAAGAAAGTTATCTTGGTAAGGTAAAAATGATTTATATAGATCCTCCTTACAATACAGGTAAGGATAGTTTTGTGTATTCAGATAACTTTACCATAGATAGCAATGAATATGAAGAACAGATAGGATTGTATGATGAGGAAGGGAATAAACAATATAAAGAAAATAACGCAAGCAATCCAAGGTTTCATTCCGATTGGTGCTCGATGCTATATTCGCGTCTTCTTTTATCATGTAATCTATTAAGTCAAGATGGTGTAATCTTTATCAGTATTGATGATTATGAGGTTGATAATCTAAGAAAAATTGCAAATGAGGTTTTCGGTGAAAGTAATTTTGTCGGTATGATTATTTGGGAGAGGGCTTTTGCTCCTAAAAACGATGCTAAATACTTCTCAACAAGTCATGACTATATAGCTGTTTATGCTAAAAGTATCGGTGACTTTAAAATTGGAAAGCTTCCGCGGACAGATGAAGCAAATGCAAGATATAAAAATTTAGATAATGACCCGCGAGGCGCCTGGATTTCTGATAACTTAACTGCTAAGACTTATTCATCTAAATATGATTATCCAATTACTGTTCCAAGTGGACGCATAATAAAACCTGCTCATGGGTCATGTTGGAGGGTATCGAAAGAAAGATTTAATGAATTAGTAAAAGACAATAGGGTTTGGTTTGGTTCTGATGGTAATAATGTCCCACGACTAAAAAGATTTTTGTCAGAAATACAAGATGGGATGACCCCAACTACAATATGGAAATATGGGGATGTTGGTCATAATCAAGAAGGGCGACAAGAGCTAAAAAAGTTATTTGATGATAAGGGGTACTTTGATGGTCCTAAGCCAGTACGTTTACTTTGTAGAATAATGCAGATTGCTAATCTCAACAGTGACTCTATTATTCTTGACTTTTTTTCAGGTTCAGCAACCACCGCACACGCTGTAATGAAATATAACACTGAGAACGGTGGAAGCCGCAAGTTTATTATGGTACAATTGCCGGAACCTTGTGATGAAAAGAGTGAAGCTTATACCGCTGGCTATAAAAATATATGCGAAATCGGTAAAGAGCGTATCCATCGTGCTGGTGAAAAAATCAAAGAAGAAGCTGGACTTACAGCACAAAACCTTGACATAGGCTTCCGTGTATTTAAACTTGATTCTTCGAATATGAAAGATGTTTACTATAGTGCCACAGAATATACTCAGACGAAGTTGGATGACCTGACAAGCAATATAAAAGAAGATCGAACTGAGCTTGATTTACTATTTGGCTGTTTGTTGGAATGGGGACTTCCCTTATCCATGCCTTACACCAGCGAAGAAATCAATGGTGTGACAATTCACACCTATAATGATGGTGACCTTATTGCATGTTTTGCAGAAAAGGTTTCAGAGAATGTGATTCGTGAAATTGCTAAGCGTCAACCTTTGCGTGCTGTTTTCCGTGATAGCAGCTTCGCAAGCTCACCGGCGAAAATTAATGTAGAGGAAATCTTCAAGCTGATTGCGCCCAATACCAGTGTGAAGGTGCTATAAGCAGAAAGGAGATCCACAATGAAACTAAAATTTAAACATCAGAAATTTCAAGCTGACGCTGCAAAAGCGGTCTGCGATGTCTTTGCAGGTCAACCCTTTTTAACCCCATCATATATGATGGACAAGGGCATATCACAAAGTGGGCAGATGAGCTTAACCGAAGAACAAGATTTCACAGGTTGGAACAATCATCGAATTGTTCTGGAACTAAATGATAATATTATCCTCGAAAATCTGAATAAAGTACAACGCACTTACCAAATTGAGCCGTCAAAGAAGCTTGAGGGCAGATACAATCTAACCATAGAAATGGAAACTGGCGTTGGTAAAACATATACCTATATTAAAACAATGTACGAACTTAACAAAAGATACGGCTGGAGCAAATTTATCATAGTAGTTCCCAGCGTTGCTATCCGTGAGGGGGTATATAAATCTTTCCAGATAACTCAAGAACATTTTGCTGAGGATTACAGTAAAAAGATAAGGTTCTTCATATATAATTCCGCACAGCTAACAGAGATTGACCGCTTTGCTTCGGATAGCTCTATCAATGTGATGATAATTAACTCGCAGGCTTTCAATGCAAAGGGTAAGGACGCCCGGCGTATATATATGAAACTGGATGAATTTCGAAGCCGACGACCGATAGATATTATAGCGAAAACAAACCCGATCCTTATTATTGACGAGCCCCAGTCTGTTGAGGGTGCAGCAACAAAAGAGAGATTGAAGGAGTTTAATCCTCTGATTACTCTCCGTTATTCTGCTACCCATAAAAAGGATAGCATATACAACATGGTTTACCGTCTTGATGCTATGGAAGCCTACAACAAGAAGTTAGTAAAGAAAATTGCTGTAAAGGGTATATCTATTAGCGGAAGCACTGCTACTGAAAGTTATGTTTATTTGGAGAGTATTAACCTCTCAAAAGGCAACCCAACCGCAACAATTGAATTTGATTGCAAAGGAGTCAAGGGTGTCCGGAAGGTAGTCCGTACAGTTGGAGAAGGATACAAGTTATACGAGAATTCCGGTGAGCTTGACGAGTACAAGAATGGATTTACCGTCATGCGTATAGACGGAAGAGATTCCAGTATAGAGTTCACAAATGGTATCAAGCTATTTGCCGGTGATGTTATAGGGGCAGTTAGTGAAGAACAGCTACGCCGAATTCAGATTCGTGAAACAATCCTTTCCCATATTCAAAGGGAGCGGCAGTTATTTTATAAGGGAATTAAAGTCTTATCACTATTTTTTATAGACGAAGTTGCAAAGTACAAGCAATATAACGATGCTGGGCAAGCCTATAATGGTGAATATGCGGATGTATTTGAAGAAGAATATAAACAAATTGTTGAAAACATGCAGCTTGAGTTTGGAACTGAGGATTATATAAAGTACCTCAATTCCATTACCGCAGAGATAACCCACGCAGGTTACTTTTCAATAGATAAAAAAAGTCGTCGTTTGGTAGATAGCAAGCTTGGTGATAAGAAAGAACGCACATCAGACGACATTGATGCTTATAATCTGATTATGAAACATAAAGAACAACTTCTTGACCGAAAAGAACCTGTGCGTTTTATCTTCTCTCACTCAGCGTTGCGTGAAGGCTGGGATAACCCTAATGTATTTCAAATATGTACTTTAAAACAAAGCGGTAGCGAAGTTCGTAAACGTCAGGAGGTTGGGCGCGGCTTGCGGCTTTCTGTTAACCAATCAGGTGAGCGTATGGATACTAACCTGCTGGGGGAGGATGTTCACAATATAAATGTATTGACTGTAATTGCTAACGAGAGCTATGATAGCTTTGCCAAAGGCTTGCAGTCTGAAATCGCTGAAGCAGTTGCAGATAGACCTGTTAAGGTGACAATTGACTTATTCAGGAACAAGGTTATAAAAGATACAAATGGGAATGAACAAGTTGTTGATGCTGATATGGCGCAAGCGATTTATGACAGCCTGGTTGAGAATGGCTATGTCAAGAAAGGGATACTTACTGATAAGTATTATGAGGATAAGAAGAACAACGCCATTGAAGTTGCTGATGAAGTAGCCGACAGCGCAGCAGATGTTATTTCTATCCTTGATTCCATTTATGACAGCCGTGCTATGCAACCGGAAAATGCTCGGGCAAACAATGTGGAGTTGCGACTTGATAAATCAAAGCTCGGACTTCCGGAATTTAAAAAGTTATGGGAACAAATCAATGTCCGTAGCGCCTATGTTGTTGATTTTGATACCGAAGAACTAATTAGGAAATCGGTAGCTGCTCTTAATAAAGACCTGCGTGTTTCAAAGATTTATTATAAAATTGAATCCGGTGAAATGACAAGCATTAAATCAAAAGAGGTATTGCAGGAAGGGTCTGCATTTATAAAGGAACATGGGGACTTATATAAAGCACAGATAACTTCAAATTCCAGTGTCAGATATGATCTTATAGGAAAAATAGTAACGGAGACGAACCTTACAAGAGCAACAGTAGCGAAGATTTTAAAGGGTATTGAGAAAGCTGTCTTTGACCAATTTAAGGATAACCCCGAGGAATTTATTATCAAGGCCAGTAACCTTATCAACGAGCAAAAGGCGACGGTTATTATTCAACATATTACGTACAACAAGCTTGATGCTGTATATGACACGACTATTTTCACTGAACCGACAATGAAAGGCAGGTTAGGCGTAAATGCAATGCCTGCAAACAAGCATCTTTATGATCATATCCTCTATGATAGTACAAATGAGCGTGATTTTGCAAAGGAACTGGATGTTAGAAATGAAGTTGCCGTGTATGTAAAACTGCCAAAGGGATTTTACATCAGTACGCCTGTTGGCAAGTACAATCCTGACTGGGCAATTGCGTTTTACGAAGGCAAGGTTAAACATATCTATTTTGTTGCAGAAACAAAAGGCTCTATGTCTTCCATGCAGCTTCGTATGATTGAGGATGCGAAAATCCATTGCGCCAGAGAGCATTTTAAAGCTATTAGCTCAATCAATGTTGTATATGATGTTATTGACAGCTATGAGAGCTTAATTAGCAAGGTAATGAAGTGAGATTGCATTATAAATAAAGAGTAAATACATTTTTGAAGAAGATATAGTGCATAATTTATGAAGTAGTGAAATTGAATTACAATATATATTTCAGATTAGAATTAAAAAATGCTTTGTAAGAAAGGCACAGTTTAATAGGAAAACTTATTGAATCATATCCCAAACAGGTGCAGAAATATAAGAGATAGGCGTTATTCAAAAGAATGGCACTTATCTCTTATATTTTCGTACGGATTTTAATTAGTTAGGAACTACTCTTCACCTGTGTAATGGTTTATTCTAAAAAAATAATTCTATTGATTCAGTAATTAAAATTTGATAGTATTACGTTATTGTGTTCTCAAAGAAAGAGGAAACATATGAAAATTCCATTACAAAAATATTTTTATATTCTGGCAAAATATCTACGCTTTCAAAAACTACATTTTTTTCTGTTGGCTTTACTTGTGCTGGGGAGCACTGGCCTACAAATCTTCAATCCTCAGGTTATGCGGTACTTTATCGATTCTATTACGGAAGGTAAACCGCTAAGTGCGTTAACCTCTGCAGCCTTGATCTTTTTAAGTGCGGCTTTGCTACAGCAGATTGTATCTGTTGCTGCTACATATGTGGGGGAAGCCGTGGCTTGGAAAGCGACAAATGCTCTAAGGGAAGATCTGACAACACATTGTCTTAATATGGACATGCAATTTCATAATGAGCGAAGCCCGGGTGAATTTGTAGAGCGGATTGAGGGAGATGCGACAGAGCTCTCCAACTTCTTCTCACAGCTCGTACTGGGAGTGGCAGGAAATTTCATTCTGCTAATCGGAATTCTTATTGCATTGTTCAATGTAGACTGGCGTATAGGGTTAAGCTTAACAGTTTATTCAATCATCACTATACTTGTTCTAAACCGAGTACGTGAGATTGCTGTACCTCATCAGAAGGCGCAACGAGAGGTAGTAACTGAATTATTCGGGTTTTTAGAGGAACGTTTGGCGGGCACTGAGGATATCCGTTCCTCCGGAGCTGTTGACTATGTTATAAATAAGCTTTATCAGTTGCATTCGCTAATGTTAAAGCTCTGGCTGAAAACACAGAAAGTCCTTTTATTCTGCATTAATGCTCCAACAGGCTTCCTGCTAACCGCAGGGCTCGGGTTGTGCTTTATTATGGGTTATAACTTATATGGAAGAGGGATTCTTTCCTTGGGATCAGTATTTCTGATTGTAAACTATACGCAAGCTATTGCGCGTCCCATCCGTGAATTGTCTCAAAAGATAGAGAGCATGCAAAGTATAGGCGCTACAGTTGAACGAATGGGTGATCTCTTAAGACATAAAAGCCGGGTGATTGACGGAGATGAAACTTTTAATGATCATGAGGGACCGCTGGAGTTGAACTTCGAGGGCGTTTCCTTTGAATACGCTGAAAATAAGCCCGTTCTGAATGATTTATCTTTTTCTTTGGCACCAGGGCAAATTCTGGGTCTGCTTGGACGAACCGGAGTTGGTAAAACAACATTAGCTCGGTTGATTTTCCGTCTGTATGATCCCATAAAAGGTCGCATACGCCTTGGAGAGCACGATATAAAAAAGCTTCAATTGCAGCAGCTGCGCAGCCGCGTTGCTTTTGTCACACAGGAAGTACAGCTTTTTCAAGCAAGTATCCGGGATAATGTAACTTTCTTTAATCGATCCATATCCGACGAAAAAATACTGGAAGTAATCGATATTCTTGGGCTTTCAGGATGGTACAGGAGTTTGCCGAAAGGACTTGATACCCGTTTGGAGACCGGTGGACGTAGCCTGTCAGCAGGGGAGGCTCAATTGCTGGCTTTAACGCGTGTATTTTTACAGAATCCGGGGCTTGTGATATTGGATGAGGCATCCTCAAGATTAGATCCGGCTACTGAGCGACTGCTTGAAACAGCAATAGACATTCTGCTAAAAGGGCGTACAGCAATAATTATTGCACATCGCTTAACAACACTGAACCGATCGAATAATATTCTCATTCTTGATGAAGGCCGTGCCTGTGAGTATGGTGATCGCTTGGAATTATTGAAGGATCCCAAATCACGATTTTATTCGCTGCAAAAAACCGGAATGGAGGAATTACTCGCATGACTAAAAAATTAAGTTCCTGGCGTGTTGTCTTTTCGTTGATTCGCTTTCGCCCAGGTTTATGGGTGATCAATTTAGTGTCTATGCTTGTCATGATGATATCCAACCAAATACCGGGGCTTCTAATTCGTGATTTTTTCAATAATGTTTCAGGACAAGCTCCCGCAAGATTCGATGTACTAACGCTTACGGCATTTCTATTCATATGCGAGAGTGGAAGACTTCTTGGCGTATTCGGTTTAGTCCGATCGAATTCCCCGTTCTTTGTACATAATCTGGCATTAATCAGAAGGAACATGTTAAAGCATGTACTAAAAAGACCGGGTGCAAAGGCACTCCCAGATTCCCCGGGAGAAGCGCTCAGCCGTTTTCAAGGTGATGTATTTGAGCTGCCGTTGTTTGCATTGTGGTTGAATAATCTAATTGGAATGCTGTTTTTTACCATCGTAGCGATTGTAATCATGTACAAGGTAAATCCTGTTATTACAGTGCTTGCTTTGGTTCCTTTCGTTATTGTAGGTGCGGTATCAAATGCAGCAAGCAAAAAGGTGGAGAAGTACCGGAGAACCAGTCGCAGGGCCGCTGGTATAGTTTCCGGCTTTCTCGGAGAGTTGTTTGGTTCTGTCCAAGCTGTGAAAGTGGCAGCCGCTGAAAAAAATATGGTTGATAACTTGCATAAGTTGAACGAAGAGCGTCGTAAGGTATCGTTGAAAGATCGGCTGTTCAATGAAATTTTGGGTTCTGTTTTTCGCAATGCTGCAAATATCGGAACCAGTGCAATTCTTATATTGGCCGGACAGGCCATGAGTGAACAGACCTTTACCGTAGGAGATTTTGCATTGTTTGTTTTTTATCTGCAATTCATCAGTGAATTTACTGCCTTTGCAGGCATGCTCGTAGCTCGTTACAAGCAAATTGGAGTATCGGTGGAACGGATGATTCGTTTGATGGATGGTGCTGAGCCTGAGGCACTCATTGCTCTTGATCCCATCTATGTTGATGGCACCCTTCCAAAGGTTGTATATAAGGAAAAAAGTAAAGAGGATGAGTTAAATGAGCTTGCAGCTAAAAATCTTGGATATACTTTCCCGGGAACAGAGAATGGAATCAAAGGGATAGATATTAAACTGAAGAAGGGTTCCTTTACTGTAATCACCGGACGAAATGGATCGGGAAAGACCACTCTGCTAAGAGTATTACTTGGCCTTTTACCAAAGGATACAGGTGAGATTTACTGGAATGAGCAGATTGTCGAGAATCCCGGAGATTTTTTCATTCCTCCTCATAGTGCTTACACAGCCCAAATTCCGCGCTTGTTCAGTGATACTTTACGCGATAATATTTTGATGGGATTGGAAGCAGAAGATAAGGATATTGAACAGGCAATCCGCCAAGCAGTAATGGAACACGACCTGCAGCGTCTTGAAGATGGACTGTCTACGAAGGTCGGACCAAGAGGGGTCAAGCTTTCAGGAGGGCAAATGCAACGTGCTGCAGCTGCCCGTATGTTTGTACGCCAATCGGATTTGCTTGTTTTTGATGATCTCTCCAGCGCTCTGGATGTAGAAACTGAGCAAATTCTGTGGGAGAGAGTGTTTGAGCAAAGCAACAAAACCTGCCTTGTTGTGTCTCATCGAAAGGCAGCATTCAAGCAAGCCAGCAATATCATTATATTGAAGAATGGTAAGATTGAGGCTCAGGGTACACTAAACGAGTTGCTTGAAACCTGTGAAGAAATGCGTCAGCTCTGGTATGGATCCGAATGAAAACCAGTAAGAGTGAGGGAGACGGTTGTCATAGTCTATTTTATTCACAAATATCAAAAAACAGCTCCCAAATTCATAAAGAATAAGGTGCTGTTTTTCTTTGAAAGCCTGAAAATATGCGATTTTCAGACAAAACTTGGTGCGAGTGATGGGACTTGAACCCATACGCCATTCGACACACGCCCCTCAAACGTGCCTGTCTGCCAATTCCAGCACACTCGCAAAAATACTAATATATGAAATATACTAATGCTACAGCTATAAAGAAATGTTGCAGCAAAAATTATTATACTAAGGAAAAGATGTAGTGTCAAGTAATTTGAAAAATTTAAACTGCATGTAACATGACCTCGACAAATGGCGCCCATATTATTACGCCTGCTCAATGGTAAATAATAAGCTGTCGTTGTGTACTTTACTTACTTTCTTATTTCTATGTTGTGAAAATCTTCTATTGAATAGCATCTTATCATCTGGTACAATTTACTTAATTGTACAAATAGATTTTATACGATATAGAAATATGCTGTTATCTTATTAGATAAAGCATTTGACGAAAGAAGAGGGTTAGTATGGCAGGTTTTTTTGGTTTGTTTGATTATACAAAGGAAGGTCCTGGAGTGCCAAAAGATGCACCTCCAAAATCCAGGTTTGTTGTTTTTTTCGAAGTGCTTGGTCGAAAGTTCTGGAATATTATTAAAGTAAATCTTTTATTTACTTTGTTCAACATTCCCGCTTTAATATTCTTTATATTTTTTTCCATGTATTATTTGGATCTTTTAATTCAAGCTGGGGCGCTTGAAGTCCCTATGGATGATATTGCCTTATATTTATTAGGAGTTGTTGTTCCACTGCTTCTTCCGGCTGTTTGTTTCCCATTAATCACCACAGGTCCGGCTCAGGCGGGAATGACATATGTTCTGCGTAATTATTCCAGAGAAGAGCACTCTTTTATATGGAGTGATTTTATTGAACATGCAAAAAAGAATTTCAAGCAAAGCATGATTGTTGGTTTAATAAATTGTTTAGTTACAGTTCTCTCTCTTATTGATATATACATTTATTTAAATATTGAGGGTACCAGTCTTTGGGTAACTGCAGCAAATGCTTTAATAATTGTTGCTTTTGGATTATTTGCGATGATGAGCATGTATATTTACCCGATGATGGTAACTTTTAAGCTCACCATAAAGCAGTTATATAAAAATGCATTCCTTTTTGCGATTATGAAATTTTTCCCTAATCTTTTAATTTTGATTATCTGTACTGTGATAATTGTACTTCCGTTTTTTTACTATCCGACAATTGGTTATCTCTTAATGTTCATTATAACCTTCAGTCTTATTAGCTATATAACCAATTTTTATGTATATTCAAAACTGGATAAATACATGATTCAGCAGGCCGAAAATGAGGATGAGTTTCAACTGGAAGATGAGTTTCAACTGGAAGATGAGTTTCAACTGGAAGATGAGGTTCAAGAAGAATCTGAAGTAAAACAGATAGATAAAACAGAGTAGACAGATGAAACAGTATACAGGTGAAGCAGACCAGACAGATGAAACACAGAGAAGCCAGATTAAACAGAACAAACAGATTAAACAGAGCAAATAGATGAAGCGTAACAAATAACATATAGGGATAATAATGAATAATGCTTGATGTGAACTCGAGCATACTCCTAGAAGAAAATAAAGGGTAGGTGTTAACCTACCCTTTCCTATACCTATACATTCAAAAGATCTTTCATGGTGTAATATCCTTGAGTCTTGTCATGCAGAAATACAGCAGCTTTTAAAGCTCCCACGCCGAATATTTCCTTGCTATTTGCCATATGTCTCAATTCGATTATTTCATCATTTCCTGCAAATATAACGGTGTGATCTCCGGCTATATTCCCGCCACGGATTGCATGAATACCGATTTCATCCTTACTTCTTTTAACTCTTTTTGTGTGCCTGTCATAAACATATCTATATTTCTCGGGCAATGCCTTGTTTATCGCATCAGCAAGTGCCAGAGCGGTTCCACTTGGAGCATCAATTTTCTGATTATGGTGGCGCTCAACTATTTCAATATCAAAGTTACTATACAAAAGCTTTGCAGCTTTCTGAACCAATTCCAAAAGCAAATTAACACCTAAAGACATATTAGCGGAAAACAAAATAGGAATGTTATCTGAGCACTCCTTGATTTTTGCTATCTGCTCATCAGAGATTCCTGTTGTTGCCACAACAAGAGGTGCTTTTCTTGAAACAGCAAAGTTTAATATATAGGGTAATGCTGCCGGATGAGAGAAATCAATAATAACGTCAAACGTTATATTGCATTGCTCAATCTTGTTATAAACAGGATAGTCATTTGAAATTGAGTCGTTTATATCAAAACCGGCAACAATTTTTACATCCTCGCGGTAGCGGGCAATGTTTGTTATAACCTGCCCCATTTTTCCATTACACCCGCTTAGTAGAATCCTGACCATATAAACCATCCTTTCGTAAATTCAATAGCACTTAAGCGAATTGTGCGCTAAACCACGTTTTTGCTTACAAAATATGCCATGGGCGCTTTAACGCTTTCCTTATGCGTTTTGTGTACATCATGCCGCGAGACCGGATGCATGTGCGAGCAGACCGGATGCATGTGCGAGCAGACCGGATACATGTGCGACCAGCCAGGCTCTGCCTACGACCAGTCATTATATCAAATGTTCCTACAGTAGGGATTGAACCCACCATTGAAAGAACTTTTGATAAATAGTAAAGCATTATTGCCGGTAATTAATCTATTAAATGAGCCCGTACTCAGATAAAGCAGCCTTTAAAACTGACAGACCACCCGCACTTATGTCCACAAGCGGCATTCGGCATTTGCCGACCTTCATGCCCATTTCATTCATTGCAGCTTTGATAGGAATGGGGTTGACTTCACAAAATATAGCATTTATCAGGTTAATTGCTTTAATTTGAATCTCACGGCTGAGCTCTATATCACCATCTAAAAAAGCATTTGCCATTTTATGTGTGTCAGAGGGGATTATATTAGCCATAACAGATATAACACCCATTCCGCCTAAGGCCATTAATGGCACAACTTGACCATCTTCACCGGAATATATTTTAATTTCATCTCCGCAAAGATACTTTGTTTGTGCTACCTGACCAAGATTGCACTCTTTTACAGCAACAATATTTTTTACTGTTGACAACCGTTTCAAGGTTTCCGGATTTATATTTAGATTAGTTCTTGATGGAACATTATATAAAACAACAGGAATTGATATTGAATCTGCAATAGCTTTAAAATGCCTGTACAGACCTTCCTGAGTAGTTTTATTATAATATGGGGTGACTGTAAGTACAGAGTTAACACCTACTGATTCAGCATAGCGGCTAAGATCAATTGCATGTGCAGTATCGTTGCTTCCGGTACCGGCCATAACATGAACACGTCCGGCAATTTTCTCCACTGCAAAACGAATAACCTCTTTGTGTTCATTATCAGGCATGGTAGAAGCTTCTCCGGTAGTGCCACAAATAAGAATAGCATCAGTACCTTCTTTTATTTGCCATTCTATAAGCTCTGCAAGTTTATCATAATTAACTCCATCATCAGTAAAAGGGGTTACAAGAGCCACGCAGGAACCTGTGAAAATAGGTTGCTTCATAAATTATCACTCCTCATTCCATTGATTAATAAGCTTTTCAGCAATCTGAACAGCATTTGTAGCTGCTCCTTTTCGTATGTTATCAGCTACGACCCATAAGTTTACACCGTTATCAACGCTTTCATCCCTGCGTATTCTACCAACAAACACTTCATCCTTGTCAGTCGCAGTTATAGGCATCGGATATAAGTTGTTTGCCGGATCATCTTGAACAATAATTCCCGGAAAATCCTTTAATGTCTGCTTTAGCTCATCAAGATCAAAAGGTTTTTCCAGCTCTACATTGATCGATTCGCTGTGGCTGTAAAAAACAGGTACACGAACAGTAGTAGCGGTAACTCTTAGATTCGGAAGCCCAAGAATTTTACGAGTTTCTTCTATCATTTTAACTTCTTCTTTTGTGTATCCGTTTTCTGTGAAAACATCAATATGGGGAATACAGTTTCCGGCAATCGGATAGATAAATTTCGCGGGGGCTTCGCCTTTTATACCGTTTTCAAGATCCTTATAGCCTCCCATACCTGCTCCCGATACCGACTGGTAAGTTGAGTAAATTACTCTTTTCAGGCCGTATTTCTCCTGTAAAGGTTTAAGGGCAACAACTGCTTGGGTTGTAGAGCAATTTGGGTTTGCGATTATACCTTTATTCCACTTCATATCTTCAGGGTTTACTTCGGGAACGACAAGCGGAACCTCGGGGTCCATTCTCCAAGCGCTGCTGTTGTCAATAACAACACAGCCTTTTTTGGCAGCAATGGGTGCGTATTTTAAGCTGGTGCTTCCGCCTGCTGAAAACAGGGCAATATCAATACCTCTGTCAAAAGAGCTTTCGGATAGTTCTTCTACAATATAGTTTTTGTCTTTAAATGTTATAGTTTTACCGGCTGATTTGCTTGAGGCAAAAAAGAAGAACTCAGATATCGGAAGGCTTTTCCCTTCCAAAACTTTCAAAAATGTGTTACCAACCATTCCGGTTGCACCAACAATAGCTAATTTGTAATTTTTCATGTGTTATCCCTCCATGTTATTTATACTACATAAATATCCGTTTTACAACGGTAACAGTCTTATTTCATAAAGCTTTTTGTTCGGTGTAATCCTGTATAACCACGCAAAAAACGGGTCTAAGCAATTTCTTCCGTTATTTTAAGACCCATTACATAGAATAATATACTTTTCTATGTAACAAAAAAACTGCTGGAAGAAATCCAACAGTTCAATACCCAAAAATAAGGGGAATTTTACTGATAGCACTCCACCAAAAAAATTGATGACAGTCATACAGCTATTCACTGCAAGACCAGGATAAAGCCTTACGGGAGGTATTTCCTTCGGCGGTTTTCCCTTTCAATACGTATCAACAGCACCCATATACCTACACGAATTTACTTATGAAAATCGCACCTCTATCATGCATATTCATATTTCAAGCTATAAAAGCCCAGTGCTTTTAATCATTTTATGAATGCTTCTTGGAAAGTCGTTTCACGACTTTCTGGGAAACATACTATTACATATTATGATTATCTCCAAGGTTTGGAACCTTGTCATTAATTAGTTGAGCATAGCTACTAGTTTTCCTTTAGAACTTGCTGTAACAATTAATGAAGAGCCTTAATCATTGTGTTAATAACATAATAGCATCAAAGGGTCAATTAAAACTCATAAAAGTTAAAGTAATGATAACATCAAACGATATAGCTGTCAAACAAATTGCAGAATATATTTGATGACAATATATGTAAAATTGTATCTATTATCATTGTTAAAATAACGGAAGAAATTGTTTGATCCGTTTTTTGCATAGCAAAATAACGCTCTTTAATTTATGTGCTTGCGTAGCAAGCTATATTTTCAACACACTATTACAACGAGGCTGGTCGCAGGCAGAGCCTGTTGCATGTACTATAACGTTCACTAAGAATTATGGTATAAAAAGAAATAATTTGTTTTCAACATCATATAATGGGAACATCCATAAGCAGAGAAAAAGCGTTTCATATTAATTTCAATCTGAGAAAAAGCAAAATACTTGAAATTGATGTTGACAAAAGCTGCATCACTTTGTATAATAATAAAGTCGCTGAGAAAGCAGATGGCATAATGCGGGTGTAGTTCAATGGTAGAATTCCAGCCTTCCAAGCTGGCCGTGAGGGTCCGATTCCCTTCACCCGCTCCATTTTGTGCCTGTAGCTCAGCTGGATAGAGCAACGGCCTTCTAAGCCGTGGGTCAGGGGTTCGAATCCCTTCAGGCACGCCAAAACAGTTATATCAAGGGATTCAGGTTCTTTTAAGAAACCAAAACTTGATAAACACCAACGGTCTACCCTTCTTAACTAAAAAGTTTCGGAGGGTATTTTTATGCAAAAAAGACGTATTAAAGGTGTTATTGTAAATAATAACTAATCAAAATAAGCTAAAAAGCAAATCGTGCTAAAGCACTTTTTTAATAAATTTGCAAAAGATGAAATGAAAATGAAGAATTTAAGATGTTTAAATCTAAAAAGAGAAAGAAATTTTTAAATTATTCTGAAGGTATAAACAATTTTCTCAAAAATGAAGCTTATCAAGAGCAAAACCAAGGTTTAAATTCGACAAATCTTTTAACTCAAAGGTGTTTTTTGTAGTTTTCTTGAATTTGCAAAGGTAAATTCCACTTTCATTAAAACAGGGGTGGATTTTAGTTTTTCAATCAAGGGTTTCAGAAAACTTCTGATTTTAATACTAAAAAAATCTTGACATTCAATATATTCCGTTTTATAATTGGCTAGTGTAAAGTAATTATGCTTGACAGGTGATAATGTGAATGAGAGTGTAGAAATTGCTCTTTTGCTTGATTTCTACGGGCAACTGCTTACACAAAAGCAGTTTGAAATACTGGATTTGCACTATAATAACGATTTTTCGTTGAGCGAAATTGGTGAGCAATATAGAATTAGTCGTCAGGGTGTTTACGATAGTGTTAAAAAGGGCAAGGATGCTCTTAGACGATATGAAGATATGCTTGGCTTGGTAAAAAGGTTTTCACGTCATGAGGAAACCCTTAGGATTGTTTTATCAAGACTTAAGAAGCTGCAAAATGATGATTCAAATATCAAAAGTAACGAAATTATTGATTTTTGTGTAGCGGAACTTGAAAAGATTATGAATGAGTTATAACATACCGAAGCCTTCGGCTTCAATTAAAGTAGTCAGTAGTCAGTAGTCAGTAGTCAGTAGTCAGGAGTCAGAATTCAGAATGAAATTCAAAATCATAAAAACTCCGGCTAAAAATGGCTTATGTAACCATTGGTATAACAGGATTGCAGGGATTCTTATTTTCAACAACTTGTTTTTTATTACAGTTGTTTTAGGACACTAATATATATAGTACCGGAGGAAATTATGGTTTTTGAAGGATTATCGGATAAGCTTCAGAATATAGTAAAAAAAATTAAAGGTGTTGGCAGAATTTCAGAAAAAGATGTTAAAGCCATGATGCGTGAAATTAAAATGGCTTTACTTGAGGCTGACGTTAATTTTAAGGTAGTAAAGGATTTTATTAATATAGTTTCTGAAAGAGCTGTTGGACAGGATGTACTGGATAGTCTCACCCCCGGACAGCAGGTTGTAAAAATTGTTCATGAAGAATTGATTAATTTAATGGGCGGCACTGTAGCAAAGCTAACTTTTTCATCTGCTCCTCCTACAGTTTACATGCTAGTTGGGCTGCAAGGTGCAGGAAAAACTACTGCCACCGGTAAGATAGCTAATTATTTAAGAAAACAAGGCAAAAACCCCATTATGGTTGCCTGCGATGTATACCGCCCAGCAGCAGTTAAGCAGCTTCAAGTTCTTGGAAATCAATTAGATATCCCCGTTTTTGAGATGGGAACTGATACTAATCCGGTTGAAATAGCAAAAAAAGCAATATCCCATGCAAAATCAATGCAGCATGATGTGGTTATTATTGACACAGCAGGTCGTTTGCATATTGATGAAAATCTTATGCAAGAGCTTATGAATATAAAAAGCAATGTGAAGCCACAGGAAATTCTTTTGGTTGTTGATTCAATGACTGGGCAGGATGCAGTAAATGTAGCCTCTAGCTTTAACCAAAAGCTTGACATTGATGGCATTATTCTTTCAAAGCTTGACGGTGACACCAGAGGTGGTGCAGCTCTTTCCACAAAGGCGGTAACGGGGAAGCCAATCAAGTTTGCAAGCATTGGTGAAAAGTTAAGCGATTTGGAACCCTTTTTTCCGGATAGGATGGCTTCAAGAATTCTTGGTATGGGTGATGTGTTAACTCTTATTGAAAAAGCTCAAGCTGCATTTGATGAGAAAAAGGCAATGGAGCTTGAAAAAAAGCTTAGGTCACAGCAGTTTACTCTGGACGATTTTCTGGATCAATTACAACAGTTGAAAAGTATGGGACCGATGGAACAGTTCTTGGGAATGATGCCGGGAATGAATAACAAGGCAATGAAAGATATAAAAGTTGATGAAAAGCAAATGGTTTACATTGAAGCGATTATTCAGTCAATGAGCAAACAGGAGAGGAATAATCCTTCGATAATAAACGCAAGCCGCAGACAACGGATTGCCAAGGGCAGTGGTACTTCGGTTCAGCAGGTAAACCAGTTGTTAAAGCAATTTGAATCGGTAAAGAAAATGATGAAGATGTTCTCAAATCCCAAAGCTATGAAAGGAATGAAAGGGATGGGTGGATTTAAAATGCCCTTCTAGGAGTTCGTTCAAGAGGTGGGTGGGTATGCACTTTTAAATAAAGGTAATAGAAAAGAGCAGGTTAAATGGCAGCATCGGAATTACGTATGCAATCTAAATATAGATAATAAACAAGCATATATATTATTGGCATCAGAGAAAGGTGGTGAAAAAAATGGCTGTTAAAATGCGTTTGAAGAGAGTAGGAGCAAAAAAGAAACCTTTTTACAGAATTATAATTGCTGATGAAAGATCTCCTAGAGATGGTAAGTTCATTGAACAAGTTGGCACATATAATCCTCTGGCAGATCCCTCTGAAATAAAATTTAACGAGGAAAAAGCAAAGGAATGGCTTAAGAAAGGCGTTCAACCAACAGATACGGTTAAAAAACTCCTGAAAATTTCTGGCATTACCGAATAAGGTAATGTTCAGAAAGACACTATCTTGTGTTTTGTAACGCTTAATTCTTTTTTCATGAGTATTTGGTGTTACAAATACACTTCTTTGGTGTTGTGACCTGCATACTATAAAGTTTAAATGCTACAGGCCACAAATGTTTTTCGGAAATGGATGGAGGTTTAGTAAATGAAGGAGCTATTAGAAAGCATTGCCAAATCACTTGTTGATAATCCTGAGTATGTATCAGTTAATGAAGTAGAAGGTGACAAATCACTGATTTTAGAACTCAGAGTTGCAGATGGTGATATGGGCAAGGTTATCGGTAAGCAGGGACGTATTGCGAAAGCTATCCGCACAGTTATAAAAGCTGCTGCAGTGCGTAATAACAAACGGGTACTGGTTGAAATTGTTCAATAAAAGGAGCAGAAAACTGCTCTTTTTTCCTGTAAATTTTATATGCACAGTTGAGCGAACTCCTCTACTCCCACCTCGTTGAAATGGTGTGTTGAAACGTTATTTTGCTTCGCAAAAAACGGGTCTAAGCAAATTCTTCCGTTATTTTAATATTCTGTGTATTTAAAATTAAGTCTCGAAATGAGTGGTTGAAGTAGGTCATAAAGCCCCAAAGAAAATGAGTCTTAGCAGATATAAAAAAATAAATGACACAGATAAAAAATAAATCATATATTAATGTTAAAAACTTTGAGAACAGGGGAAATAATAAAGACGAGTAATTTTTATTATTGGAGGAGATGTTTAAAATGAGCAACAATGTTTTAACAATTACCAAAGAGAATTTTGAAAATGAAGTACTCCGGTCAGATAAACCGGTTCTGGTTGATTTTTGGGCGGCATGGTGCGGTCCGTGCAGAATGGTGGCTCCTATTATAGACAGCATTGCAGCAGAATACATTGACAAAGCGAAGGTTGGGAAAATTAACGTTGATGAACAGAGTGAGCTCGCCGAGAAGTTTAAAATAATGAGCATACCGACTTTAATAGTGTTCAAAAACGGGCAGATAGCTGAAAGTGTTATGGGTGCACGCTCGAAAGAATCAATTGCTGAAATGCTAAACAAGCATTTATAAAAAAATATTTGATTCTTTTGAAACGATTCGATTGGAGTAATAAAAGATAAACTCTAAACACTACTATGTTGGGTTAGAAATTCAATATATAGCCATGATTTAATGCACTTAAAATTATAACGTGGCTAAGATGTCCCCCACCTCATCGCATATTTTCAACCATTCTGGTTGAAAAATGCTTGGTGGCGGGTACCTATTTCACACAACAGGCGGCGAGTCAAAATCTTCCGCCCCGTTGAAATGGTGTGTTGAAATTGCTAAGCAATTTCTTCCGTTATTTTAATTATAACGAAGCTCAGATGTATCCCGGCTAAGTTTTATAAGCGAGCAGACCGGATGCATGGACCACCGGATAGGCTTCGTTTGCGACCAGCTTCGTTGAAATGGCATGTTGAAACGTTATTTTGCTTAGCAAAAAAGGGTCTAACGAATTTCTTCCGTTATTATAAGCTGCACAAGGACAGATTTTATTAAATCATATGTCTGTTTTAAGGTGTATGTCATTCAAGAAACTGTGCAGCTTATCTCTATTTTTTGTTTAAATTTCAACAGCGCTATGTTCTGTTTTTTGTTCTTCGAATTAAAGAATTCAATCATTATAGTCATTCAACTTCTAAAATGCCGATACGCACAATGAAGAAAGCGTAAATATTTGAAAGGAATGTATGATTTAGTTGTCTTCTATATCATGCAAGAAATATTATGGGATATCTTATAAATAACATAACTGTTTTAACTTGGAATAACGGTACCAAGATTATTGAAAATGCGAATGTAAAGGTTATTGGCAGCAAAATAGCATATATCGGCACAGAAAATCAAGAATCGTCAGGGCTTGAAATAATAGACGGAAAAGGCAAAGTCCTGATGCCGGGTCTTGTGAATTGCCATACACACATCCCTATGAGCCTTCTCAGGAGCTATGCGGATGATATGGCACTTCATACGTGGCTATATGAGCATATTTTTGTGGTGGAAGCAAAGCTAACAGCAGAAGACGTTTACTGGGGTTCACAGCTTGCTCTTCTAGAAATGGTTGCAGGCGGAACCACATGCTTTGCAGATATGTATTATTTTATTGATAAAATTGCGGAAGCAACTGCAGAATCAGGTATGCGTGGGCTTTTGTCTCGTGGACTTATAAATGGGGCGGTGCTGGAGGATTATTCAGAGGATGACAGACTAAACGAAGCTATTTCAGTTTTCCGCGATTGGAACGGAGCATTTGATGGGCGTATCCGCATAGCGTTAGCTCCTCATGCTGTATACACTTGTTCGCCTCAGTACATAAGGGCAATCCGTAATACAGCGGAAAAGCTTAATGCATACATTCATGTTCATGTTGATGAAACGGTTAAGGAACATAACGATTGCTTGCAGCAATATGGCAAAACTCCTGTTAAGCACCTTTACGACACAGGATTGTTTGATTTACCATCGATTGCAGCTCATTGTGTTCACGTAACTGATAAAGATATGGATTTGATGAAAGAAAAGAATGTAACATTTGTACACAACCCCGGTAGTAACCTGAAACTGGCAAGTGGAATTGCACCTGTACCGGATGCTCTTGAAAAAGGGTTGAATGTTGCGTTGGGAACTGACGGTGCTTCAAGTAACAATAATCTGAATATGTGGGAAGAAATAAATCTGGCATCATTAATACATAAAGGAGCAAGGCTGGATCCATTGACAGTTAACGCAGGTGAATCGTTCCGAATGGCTACGGCTAATGGTGCAAAAGCTCTTGGCTTTTCAGAAACAGGGAAGATAGAGGAAGGATTCTGTGCTGACATGATAATAATCGATGCACAAAAGCCTCATTACTTTCCAAAGCACAACCTGATATCCAATATAGCATATGCAGCCCAAGCATCCGATGTAGAAACTGTTTTTGTCGATGGGAAAATTCTCTACCATAAGGGTGAATACAAAACACTGGATAAAGAAAAAATTCTATATAATGTAGAGAAGACCTGCAACAGGCTTTTTCAATAAATACTAAAGGTTAAGAAAAAAATCATATTTATACGACATAGCGAGTTGCTGTAGTGGAATCATATAATAAGCTTTGCGTAAATATTCAATTAGCGCTTGCTTGATTACTCGCAAATGAAGGCACGTAACTACTAGAATGCACCACAAGCAGCGACATGTTATACGCAAGCGCTTTAACGACTTCAATGCATGTTTTGTGTACAACACACGTTTTTGTTTGTAAAATGTGCATTATTTTTACGTCGTGTAGTATTCAGCGAGCATTTATTCAATGAGCGCTTGCGCGAATTGTGCGCCAAAACGCGGGCGCTGAAAGCGCCTTCCTTACGCGTTTTGTGTGCAACGCGCTGCGAGCATTTTATCAAATGCCCTTCAGTGGGGGATTGTACCCACCACTGAAGCGGAAATCGGTTTATCCCCCGCCTATAGAGGCAGGGGTCTTAGGGCATTTGATAAAGCTTCATTAAAGCATTTGTTGGGCTGTTCTATAAATTTTCGGGATCCAGAGGATCCACAATAACAGTGTTGTAATTAACATAGACAACCATGCCTGGCTTTGCTCCGGATGGTTTTCTAACATACTTCACCCGTGTATAATCAACCTCAACTCTTGTAGAGTTTTTAGCTTTACTGAACCATGCAGCAAGCCCTGCTGCCTCCACTAAGGCTGTATCCGGAATTGGTTCAGGAAGGCTTGCTATTATAACATGAGAACCGGGTATATTTTTTGTATGAAGCCATAAATCTTCGGATTTAGATGACTTTAATGTTAATTCATCGTTTTGCATATTGTTTCTTCCGACGTGAATAGTGTACCCATCAGTTGACATAAAAGTGAAAGGAGCAGATTTTCGTAAGCTTTTACGGCGACTGTTTGTTTTACGGATATAGCCTTGTTCACGCAGCTCCTCTCGAATTTCCTCAACACTTTCTGTTGAATCGGCCTCTTCAAGGCTGTATAAAACGTTCTCAAGGTATTCGAGCTCCCATCTGGCTTGCTTTAATTGATCGGTAGCATGTGAATGAGCAGCTTTCGATTTACTGTATTTTTTGAAATACCATTGTGCGTTTTCCTGTGGTGTACGGTTTTCATCCAAGACAATATCAACATATGAACCATTTGGGTCATAATAATTCATGAGTGAGCATTGCTTCATTCCTTTTTGGAGAGAATAAATGTTTGCTGTAATTAATTCTCCGTAGAGTCTGTATTTATCCATATCGGAGCTTTCTTCTAATGTGGATATATGGATGCGTATCTTTTTTTCGCACCTTTCAATGCTCTGTTTTATAATCTTTGAAATATCAGAACCCTTACTTCTTATTTGTTCTTTTTTCTCTCTAGCTTTATAAAAAAAGTCAATAGCTTCACTGATGCTTGTAAATTCATTTGTAGATTCGTATTGAGTAAGCATTATTGCATGAAAATCCACATATTTACCGGATGACCTGTCAACAACAGTGCAGGGGGAATATATTTGTTGATGCAGCTTACCAATCATTTCTTTTAAGACCTCTGTTAATGACAAAAGCTTTGTATCATCAATATATTTTGGAGATACATCCGGATCAACACCGGTGCGGAGACAAATGTCACGGCAAATAACAGGGCTGAAGCCCAATATTTTTGATAACAGTATTTTAGCTAAGCTTGCCTCATCGTTACGAATAGAGTTTACTAAATTATTGTAATCAATTTCAAATGGATTTGCTTTATCCTGAGCAGGAGGGAGAATATAATGTCTTGCAGGCATTATTTCACGTATGCGGTTAATATCATGATCAACATGCTTAACTGAATCAATGATCACATCAGATGAATTAAGCAAAATAATATTACTGTGACGTCCCATAATCTCAGCAACAAGGTGTTTTATACTTTTATCACCCAATTCATCGGTTGCTTCAATATGGAATCGAAGAATTCTTTCAAAATTTGAAAATTCAACATTTAAAATTGTTCCGCCTATAAGATGCTTACGAAGAAGCATGCAAAACATAGGCGGACTTGCCGGATTTTCATATTCAATATCAGTCAAATGCACCCTCGCTGAATTGGCGTTGCTGCTTAACAGAAGTTTATAATTGTTGCTGTTAGAACGTATATGAAGTATGATTGTATCCCTTGTTGGTTGATATATTTTAAAAATACGACCACCTGTGATGGTTTGGTTTAATTCATCTGAAACTGCTTTCGTTACGATACCGTCAAATGGCAAGCTTTTCACTCCGTTTCTTTGTTATATGGTCAAACTATATTAATATGGCCAAGTAGAACCACACAGTTTATGCAGAAAATCACAGAATACATTCTATCATACAAACAGGAAATATTCGCAGTTATTCTCGGATATTAAATTAATATTAAATTTATTTTACAAAACAAAAACATTATGTTATAATCTTTTACAGAGAGAAAATAAAAATTCTTACAGATCCCAAAAAAGAAATAAATTTCTTTATTCGCAGAAGATGGTTAAGCTTGTTTGAAGGGGGAATCATCAATGTTATTAAAGAGGAGATCAGTAGCTATCAGTGTACTTGTCATATCAGTGTTATTATTTATTATAATAAATTTTTCGGTATTTCTAAAATAACATTGATTCTTTTTGGAGGAGGGAGCAGAGCTCCTTTTTTTTACCCTTTTATCAAACACCCTAAGACTCTATTTCTATAGTGTTTCAGCTTAGACATTCATGTGTAGTTGCAGGTGATTATTCTAACCTGCAACCTCTCAATAGTTTCTGTTCGCAGGTAGCTGAGTAGATATAGATGTGCAATATTAGGAAGCATTAGCGGAATGAAGCTCTTGCATATGTAGTTCTTGCATATGAAGCGTTGCATATGAAGCGTTGTTCCCGTTAATACACAGCTATATCTCAAAATAAAAGGGTGTGCACAGGAAGTTTACATACCATAATATGTAATAAATTCAACAATAATATTGATCCTTTGAAGCAAAAATGGTATAGTTAGTTAATAAAGAAATCTGTACATAGGATATATGATTTTACTGCAGAAACCAGCCATTTTATCAAAAGCTCCTTCATTGGAGGATTGAACCTACCAATAAAGTGGAAATCTGTTTATCCTCCTACATACGCTTTTAAGCCCAATGGGCTAAAAATACGCTCTGAGGCAGAGGTATTAGGAGTATTTGATAAACATAATCATAGTTAATGCAGCGGAATCATAAATATGAGGAGGTTTTTATGCAAAGAGATTATGGTTATGCACACAAAAGGCCTACAAGAACTGATAAAATTCCATTATTCATGCTCTTGTTTTTACTGGCGGCTATAATTATTCTAAACTATTTACTAAAACTAGGTCTTAATTGGGTTGATTTTACTATAATAGGTATCGTATTTTTCAGTGCATTCATAGGTTATATAAAAGGTCTTATAGGTGCTATATTCAGCCTTGTTGGGTATATTGCTGCTGTTGTTTGTGCTGTTTTTCTTTCGGAACCGGTTGCGGTGTTTGTTATGGAGAAAACAAAAATAGGTGAATCAGTTGCAAAAGCTTTAGAAAATGCTTATTCGGGTTTCACAATCCCGGCATTCAATCAGGCTCTTGATCTATCTTCAGTTCAAAGCGGTAATCAGCTGATTGAAAACAGCTCTGCACTACAAGAGTTTTTTAAAGACAATGCGATATTTTATCAATTATTTGATAAGGTAAACCCTTTGGAATCAGGTGCTCAGGCTATAAGCAATGTTGTTACATCTATTACCGATATGCTTGTTTTTTCAGTCCTGAAGGTTCTTGCGATTATAGCAGTGTTTTTTATCGTTAAACTAATAATAACAATTATTGCAAAATTGATTAACAACCTGATATTAGCAAGCAACTTTTTGAGTACCACAAATAAAACTATTGGTCTGGCTTTAGGGGCAGTTATAGGGTGCCTTGTTGTATTTGTTGTAATATCTTATATAATTCCATTCCTTGGTTCAATGAATGTAATCAAAATTCCGGATGAATATGTTAATTCCCAAGTAATCAGCTGGATTTTTGCACCACCGCCATCATAAGTCCTAAGAAGCTCACAGAAAAGTAGCTAATTACCAATAATAATACCACCTTTTGCTGCCGCCCTAATAGGTGGCAGTTGTGTTTAGTTGTTTAAATCACTTCATTTTTACTGTCTCTTTACCGATAAAAATATATGAGAAGATATGATTTTACGGATGTTTTTGGAATAGGTGATTTAATGTTTACTAATATAAAACAATGCAAAAAGTATTTTAAAAAATATTTATTAAATATATTTATTTTTGTTTCTTTATTTTTCTTAATACCATCTGTCGCAATGGGAACTGATGAAATACCTGAACGCATTTTCACAGGTACCGAATCATCAGATGCTATATTAGAAAATCTTGATTATACGGATGTTAAAAACTCAAGCACTTGGGCAAAAAGCGCCATATGGGAAACAGGTGCATTGGAGCTGCTTAAGGGTTACGGCAATAAAATGTTTGGGCTTAGCGATCGTCTCACAGTTGAGCAGGCTATAGCAATAGCATATAATATGGCAGGCAGGGAAGCAGAAGCCCAATTAGCAGCGGAAGCTTTGGATCTTGCTAGGGATGATAAAAAAACATATGCTCCAAGGATGTGGTCTGACGGATATATTCAACTTGCCTTAAATGACGGTTTAATTACTACAGATGAATATGATGATGCATTTGCAACAGATCAATCAAGCCTTGGTTCTTTAGATTTTCAAAGAAGCAGTTCAGTTACAAGAGAGGATATGGCTTATTACATTGCCAAGGTTCTGGATATAAATCCTGTTAATGAGCAAACCCATCTTTTTAATAGCTTTAATGATTGGCAGCAGGCAAATCCCCACCGGATTCCATATATTGAAGCGCTTTTGCAAAACAAAGTCATGAACGGAGATAACAGTGGCAGGTTTCTTCCAAAAGGAGCTGTTACTCGTGAAATGGCCGCTCAAATTATGAAAAATGCCGAGCCATTGATATTTCCACTTATAAGCATGGAAAAATCCAGAGGTACTATTGAAGAAATTAAAAGCTTTACAGATAAAACCGGTGGTGAGAACACAGAGGTAAGGCTTATTAATATAAGAAACAGCAATGGTTCGTTAGATCAGTTCCGTTTTATTTACCCGGAGAAGGTAAGCGGTTTAAATGAAATAAACGGTAACGACAGTAGAATAAAAAAATCAGGAACTATTGTAAACGATTCTGACGTTTTAAAAGACGAAACTGTTATGAAAGAGGGACAGGAAATTACATACATCACTCAAAACAATGAGGTTTTATATGTAAATATTTTGAACCTTACAAAAAAGACGGATTATTTTCTTGCGAGAATTTTGTCTGTTGATGAGCCTGAAAACAAAATCAGAAGTGAAATCCTAATGGATGTACCATTTTCAGATACCCGAATGCTGGATAATCCAAACCTTCACAACTTAAGTGATACCGTCTCAGAAGAAGTCATAACCGTAAGTAAGAATGCTTTGATATATATTGATTTTGTAAAGAAGACGTTAAAAGACGTAGAACCGCAATCACTTATGCTTATTACTGTTGAGAACAATCTTGTTACGGCAATGGAAAAGGTTAATTTGGAATTATTGCAGGAGTCCGGTATTATTAGCGGAATCTTAGAGGAAAACAATCCGGTGCTGGGTTATGTAACACTGTATTATTACGACGGCTCAGGCGCATCCTTTGAATCGGGAAAAACTCTTTCAAGCTTTCGCACTTTTTCGTATATCAATATTGCTAATGTGGATGTTTATAAAAATGGCGGATCTGCACTGATCGATGATTTGAAACCCGGCGATAGCGTGTTTTTAAAGCTTAATGAGGATGGAAATATCATAAGAATCAGTGGGGCTGATAATTTCTATCCTGTTTACGGGAAAGTCAGAGCGAAGGGAAATAACACTCTGCAGATCTTGAAGGAGGACGGAACGGTTCAGCAGCTAAGAATATCTCAAAGTATACCAGTATTTCGCGACAGAAAGCGTGTAAGCTTGGATGATATAAAAGACGGTGATGACGTTCGCGTGCTTCTTCAGACAAGTGGTAATCAAGTGATTATCGGTGAAGTGACAATCGGGAAGAAAAACCCTGTTATAAGCGGAATATACAAGGCACAGCTTAATTATTATGATACATCGGACAACAGTCTTATGGTTTCAGGGTTACAGTATTTTAAAGATGGCTTGTGGTGGCAGGAACAGGTTAAAGGCATAATAAAGCTTAATATAAACAATGACTTCAAGCCTGAGATCGAAAAGGGTGCCAGCAAAATTGTTTACTTTGCTACAAGCAAGAACATGTTGGGTAAAGATATGATTATACATCTCACAGTCGAAGATGAAATGCATAAGACAGGGATAATCAGCGATACAATCGTTGAAACAATGCTGGGCCGTGGCACAATAACATTGTTAAATGATAATAAGCCATTATTATATGGTGATGAGACCATAATTGTTAAGGGCGGAAAGCTATTAGAGCCAAACCAGGTAAAAAGTCGTGATGAAGCGCATTTTTCATATAGCAATCAAGCAGATGGCTCGTATAAGACTGATGTATTATGGATTAAAGAACCTGCTGCCGACACAGGTCTTACGCTCCTGCGTGGAAGAATATCCGGCATTGAGCCAATGAACAGTATGACGCTTGAGTCTTTCTCGCAGTTTAACTCACCTGACTGGGAGTTTGTAAATGTTCAAAAAACCCTTACTATTGATCCTACGGTAACACGCTTATTAGATAACGGGGGCAGAACAAACCTTTTAGAGCTTGATGATGTGGGAGCAAATAATTATAAAAACAGAACAGTCTATGTTCTTTCTCAAGATGGCAAGGCAATGATGATTAGCACCGCTCCATACGGAGATGTGGTTCTAAAAGGACGTATATCTGTATTGGAGGGGCTTGAAAAAGACTCATTTGGCCATGTTATAGTACAGACCACATCAATGATAATCTCAGAAACTATGGTGTTTAACAGAGGAACCTGGCTATGGGACAATCAGGAGGGGGAAACATGGCTGGAGCTGCTTGAAAATTCGGTCATAATAAGAAATGGTGTAATTTCTGAAAGAAGCTCACTGGAAAAAGGGGACAGCATAACTGTAATACGCTCCACAACAGGGGAGAGTGCGTATGTTGTTATAGCGGAGTCTTATTGATTTTATGATTGTTTCCCGGAAAGCCGTGAAACGACTTTTTCCTGCAGGTTTACCCGCAAGAAGTTGTAGTAAGCTGCAACCTGGTGCAATCGGATTATGATTATCCGGTCTTCGGAAGAAATCTTAAATTTCATCAGAATGTCACAACCGTTGAAGCTACTGCCTTATTTACAAAATCAACTGTCGGAGTTGTTGCTTAATATAGGAAAGGAATTGTTACAGCATTTGCGGTACTTTGCTAAAAAACTCGGAGGTATCAAAATGAAACAAAAAAAGATACTTAAAGCGATTATTTGGATGACTC
>ENA-UOOH01000505-UOOH01000505.1-fermentation-metagenome-genome-assembly--contig:-NODE-505-length-43929-cov-12.033209_pt1 | contig 43929 bp, 30 predicted proteins | sample MGYA00245778_ERZ724025 | MGnify/ENA primary metagenome ERZ724025 (study PRJEB28704, sample SAMN03018313) | fermentation metagenome | biome: anthropogenic terrestrial biome; feature: soil; material...
AAGAAAAGTAAAGATGAAATATCCAAAAGTAAAAAAAGTTATAACCGGACACGGGAAATCCGGCGGAATTGAACTTTTGGATTACACAATCGAGCTATTTGAATGAAAGGAAAAAAATACCCCGTCTGGATGGCACGAGACAACAACTACTACGACCCACAGGCTTATTCTCTAGTTCAACATGATTAACTTCCTCTTGATGCCGACGGTATGCAGGCTGTCAGACACCATGGTGAAATTATCGGCCGACATGAAGACGATTTAGGTCACCACAGTGTCTCTCCCTCAGAAATAGATGCCTGCAGGATGGCGGATGGGGAAAGCAGGCCCTTTAAAACAAGCAGATTTGGGTAATCAATCTCAAAATTGGAATTCTCACCTTTCACAGCGTACCGTATACATTGCAAGACATTGCAGAATGCACTTTCCCCATGCATCGGTTTGAACACTCACTCTGAGCAGGGGCGTTTATCGAAGATTTACAATTTTTTCTATAGTTTTATCCATTTATGTTCTTTGTTGCTTTCAACAATTGCATCAATAACTCTCATATTATTAATAGAATCACTAAGGGAAAACTCAATTTCACCATCTTCAATGATGGTTCTTGAAAAATAATCGGCTTGTCGAGTATATTGATTCTCAGGATCAAATGTAACTTCTTCTGCACACCCTTTGGTGTAAATCCAAACATGAGTCATCTTATCGACTGGAGCATTTACAGGTATCTCCACTTCAATTCTACCATTTTCGCCTACAATATTTACCCGTTGATAAGGCATTAATTGCGTGGAACACGTAAATGTTGCTGTTGCACCGGTTGAAAAAACAAGAATCCCCGAGGTCAGCCTGTCTGTTTTCATCACAGGATCCATATCCATTACACCAATCACTTTTTCAGGCTCCGAGTTGAGTATGAATCTCGAAAAGGATATGCAATAACAACCAATATCCATCAATGCTCCACCACCCACTTCTGTCCTGTTTCGAATATTGTTCGGGTCAATGTTGTAATATGAAAAAAACAGATTGACAGCGCTCACTTTTCCAATAGTACCGTTTTCAACAATTGACCTAACCTTATGCCACTGCGAATGAAAACGATACATGAACGCCTCCATTATTTTTAAATGAGGAAATTTATTAGAAGTGTCTAATAACTTTTGAGCGTCGGTTGAATTTAGTCCGATCGGCTTCTCGCATAAAACATGTTTTCCTGCTTCCAATGCTTTAATGGACCACTCCACATGTAAATGATTGGGAAGCGGTATGTATACCGCTTCAATATCCGGATCTTCTAAAAGTTTCTCGTAAGAATCATAAATCCTTTCTATGCCATGTTGAGCTGCAATTGTTGTTGCAAATTCTCTGTTTTCCGAGCCAATTCCCAATACACGGCTGCATTTACTTGCCTGAATAGCCGGTATCACTTTCTCTCTGCCAATTTTTGCAGTGCTTAATACTCCCCAATTAACGATACGTTTCATGTCATGTGATTATTTACAGTTCAGTTATTATTTTATATTTTGGCACCAAAGCTCTCATTATCGACCATCCGATCAGATAAGTAACAGCACAAAGACAAAACACGATAAAATATCCCGATTCAATTCCCTTAAATCCCAACAAACTCAAGCTACTGCTTTCAGCATAATCAAACAATACTCCTGAACCTTTGTTCATGATGAAAGAAGCAATTCCGCCTGCCAATCCACCAATGCCCGTAATTGTTCCAATGGCATGTTTGGGAAACATATCGCCGATTGTAGAGAACAAATTTGCCGACCAGGATTGATGTGCAGCCAATGCCACACCAATGATGATCACCGGAATCCATACTGAAATATAACCCAATGGCTGGGCAAACAATACAATCAGTGGAATAAAAGCAAATATCAACATCGATTTCATTCTTCCTTCGTATGGATTCATTCGTTTCTTATCAACATAGTAAGTTGGCAACCAGCCACCTACCAATGACAACATGCTGATTGCATACATTACAAAGATTTGAGGAGCACTTTGTGTGGAGTCTAATCCATACACTGAACTTAAATAAGCGGGCGTCCAAAACAAGAAAAACCACCAGGCACCATCGGACATGAATTTTCCGGCTGCAAATGCCCAGGTTTGCTTGTGTCGAAAAGCCTGCCTGTATGTCACTTTCCTCTCGAGGGTTGATGCTGCTTTCAGCTCTTCAAATTCTTTTTCATCTTGCTGGATATAGGTCAATTCAGCGGCATTAATCCATTTATTTTCTTCCGGCTTTTTGTATAAGAATACCCAAAATGCCATCCAGATAAATCCGGTTGCACCTATAATGATAAATGCCATCTCCCATCCGTATGCTTTGGCTAAAAACGGTATGGTAAGCGGTGCAATAAGCGGACCGATTGCTGCACCCGAATTAAAAATACTGGTGGCAAATCCACGGTCTTTTTTCGGAAAATATTCAGCAACGGCTTTAATAGAGGCCGGGAAATTACCCGCTTCGCCAATTGCCAGCACAAACCGGGCAATCACGAACAGATACACACTTACAGAAGCTATTAATGTGGTGTTTTTGACAACGGACAATGCCTCAACGGCGCCTCTGAAACTCTCGGGCCAAACTCCGGTAACAATCGCGGCGGTTGCAAGTCCGCAGAAAGCATGTAAACAAGCTCCAAGTGACCAAATTCCAATTGCCCACATAAACCCTTTTTTGGTTCCCATCCAGTCCATAAACCTTCCGGCAAACAACATCCCGATTGCATAAAAAATAGAAAATAATCCTGTTATAGTGCCATAATCATTATTTGTCCAATGAAATTCCGGCGCGATAAAATCTTTCCAGGTCAATGAGAGGACCTGACGATCCATATAATTGATAGTAAGTGCCATAAACAGCATACCTACTACACCCCATCTGTAATTTGTTGATTTTTCTTTTTGCATGAATTATATTTTACTCAAAAACAGTAACTTGCACTTCTACTCCCCTGTTTTCTGCTGAAAGATAGGCTGAATATATTGTCGCAATCACATCCGCAGCAAGTTTGCTGTCACTTTCAATGGGCGTTCCATGAGCGGCTGTTTTATAAAATGCATCCATCTCGTGCTGATACCCATTGAACCAGCCTTCATCGGGCGAAATATTAGACCATCCTTGTTTCGTGCCTGTTTTTTCAACCACATAGATATCGTTGAAATTTTCATCCACAGGATTGTATGTCTGCATGGCATTGTTCGGCGTGATATTGCAAATGGTACGGTGATTGTTTGCATGTACTTCCACATAGTTTTTCACTCCTCCATGCAGCAGCTCGCTTGCCACCACATCGGCCACTGTTCCGTCTTCAAAAACGATGTGTGTGACTGCATAATCTTCCACGTCGGTATAGGTATCGCGCAAATGGCCTTGATTTTCAAAATTTTCCATTCTTGTGATTGCGTGAACCCGGGCTGAAATTGTTTTCGGGCGAATAGGTTTTCCGAAACGCACTTTGCCTTCCACATGCTTAAAATAGATGGTAGCAGCCAACGGATGACTGCCTTTTCCCATCAGCGAACCTCCACCGGCAAGCCTCCATTTTCCATAATCAAGCGAATGAGAGCCCGAATGAGACTGTTGCGCCTGAATCCAAAGGATTTGAGATTTTGTTTTCTCGATGATTTCGCGTTCTTTCTGTACCGCAGGAGCATATATCCAGTTTTCAGCGTACATGATTTTACCCTGGCTGTTCTTCTCGGCATCGAGCATCCGCTTGATACTTTCCAAGGCATTTTCAAGTCCTTTTTGACGAGGAAAGGTATCTCCATTAAATTCTGGAGAGCCATCACCAAAATACCCGGTAAAAGGCTTTTCAATAATGACAAACTTATTTTGCTTCAACACTTCAATTGCAATTGGCTCGTGTGTAACCGGAGGTGTGCAAACGTGAAGAACATCCGAAGCCGCAATTAACTCTTCCAATGTTTTGAATGTTTGCAGTCCTCTTTCATCTGCAAATTTTTGTGCATTTTCTGCATTTCTTGAAAAAACACCCGCAATTTCCACTTTTGTACTGAAGACACGTTGTAAAGCATCGAAATGAAATCGCGCAGCAAAACCCGAACCGATAATCCCGGCTCTTAAAACCTTTTTATCCATAAATAGTTAAAATATAATCCTTTATAAACTTCAACAAGTCAGACAAAATGTTGACAACAAAGACAACAGTTCTGTAAAGCCTCAGATAAGGCTTTTCAAATATCAATCACCACAATTTTACAATGCTGTAGCAATATGGAGCCACAGGGTGATCTTACTTATACTCGTTGGCAATAGCTGTTTCTAATTCTTTTAAAAGTGCAGGAACCATTTTCTCGGGTTCTGTCGGACGCATCGGAAAATCAGGTTGCGGTTGTCCTTTCATCACTTTGTCGCCCAATGTTTCAATAGGCAGATAACCTCTGTAGCCACTGTTATTCACAATTCTCAATAATCGCGGCATATCAATGCGAATGCGACTCAACACACCAAACGGACTCTCTTTTACTTGAAAATTAACCGCATAAGGCATGATTTTTTCAATGTCCACATAAGGGTCATCGGTTATGAAATAGCCTGTATCGACTATCACGCCGAACCAATCGGAGTTGACCATTTTCACTATTTCGATTGTTTCATCCGCTGTTTTTAAAAAGTCCCCGTGATTTTGTACACCCACAAGTACTCCATGCTGTTCACCATACTCCGCACATTCCCTCAAGCTTTCAGACATATATTTTGCTATGTCGTCCCAACGGTTCTCATATCCAGCAGGAATGGGCCCTGCAAATACACGAATGACCGGAGCTCCTAACTTTGAGGCAACTTCAATCCATTCTTTTACGTGTTTCACATCGGCTGCCCGTTTGGCAGGGTCGGGATTTGCAAAGTCATTCCTGACACCGGTTCCACTGATGTCAATTCCTTTCTTGAAAGCATATTTTTTCAAGTTATAGATAAATTCATCACCCGGAACAGCCGGGTAGCCCGGAAAATAGTATCCCGTGAGGTCCACGGCATCAAATCCATTGTCTGCACAATAATCAATCAGCTGAAAAAGGGTCATTCTCCCACTATTCAAGTCTTTAGCAAAAGAGAAAGCGTTCAGACTTGTTTTAACGGCCGACTTTGTTTTTTTCTTTGTCAGATCTTGTTCCGATTTATGAAGTGCCGGATAGTTTTTGGATAAATCCTGAATTTTAATATTTTTCCATGAAACCTGCATTGGCTTTGGGTCTTTTACGGCATGAACCTGCAGTCCGATAAAACCCGATTTAGTCATATCGTCAAATAGTGCGGAAGCCAACACCCCATTCACCCATGTGTAGATGCGATAACCAGTCGCCTCCAAGCGAATGTGGTTCCACTCTCCGGGTTTGAAGGCTTTTCGGGCAGCTTCGTTTTGAGTCAGATCATTCAGCCAGCCACGACGCTTTTCATCATAAATACCCCCTGTCCAACTCCTAGGTTCCGTTCCCGATGGGACAACATCACCATTTGACCGATAGTTAAACGGTTCTTTGGAGTAGAGTTCTTTTTGTATTGGGTCAATTTCTACTTGATAACCATGTACGATTCCATCTTTGTAGTTTTTATCGACATTGCTCCTGAATTGAATTCCGGAATTCAACCCTTCATCCACTTTAAAATCCAACTCTAAAATAAAGTCGCCGTAATGTTTTTTTGTAACTAAAAAGCTGTTTGGTGAGTTAAGAACAGTAGTGCCAACGATGGCTCCGTCTTTCACTTCATACTTTGCGCTACCTTGAATCTGCTCCCACCCGTTCAATGTTTTCCCATCGAAGAGGTTTTTCCACGGAATATTATCTTGAGAATAGCTGAAATTGACACAGCCTAATGCCGTTACAATAGCGAGAAATAAACTTTTTCTGATATTCATGCGAGATATTTTTAATTTTTTATTATTCTCCAAAAGCGGCTTTCTGAGCAGCTTTAACTTTTTTGTAAAAAACAGGCACTGCCGTATAGGGATCATAACCCGACTTTTTCTCCACAGTAGTGCTTCTTTCTGCAGATGCCTTGTTTGAGGTTGCAGCTTGTGTCGCTTTGCTTGCCACTTCTTTCGCTGCTTTACCACCTTGATTTTTTTTGCCTGAAGTTGTATTTGGAGTACCAGCTGCGGCAGCTGCTGCTTGTTCTGCTTGCTTTCTTGCTTTATTACCACCCAACTTTGACAATGTTTCAATCGGTAAATAACCTCTGTATCCGGTTCTTTTAATAATCTCCATGATACGCTCTAAATCAATCGGCACCACACTTGCAGCTCCAAATGCACTCTCTTTCAGCTGAAAATTAACCGCATAAGGCATCACTTTTTCAATATCCACATAGGGATCAGGGGTCAAAAAATAACCGGTGTCGACAATCACACCAAACCATTCGGAGTTTACCATTTGTACAAGTTTGATCGTTTCATCGGCAGTTTTCAAGAAATCCCCGTGATTCTGAACTCCAAGTAAAATACCTTTTTCCTTACCATAATCAGCACATTCTTTTATGCTTTCGGCCATGTATCCGGCCACCTCATCCCATTTATTTTCATAGCCTGATGGAACAGGACCTGCAAAAATACGCACAACGGGCGCTCCCAATTTTGCAGCCACATCTATCCACTCCTTCACGTGTTTGACGTCGGCAGCACGGTTGGCAGGATCAGGATCGGCAAAATTATTCCGAACCCCTGTGCCTGTTATGATAATGCCTGAAGTATGTGCATACTTTTTCAGATTATAAATGAATTCATCACTGGGTAATTCAGGATAATTCGGAAAATAATAGCCGGTCAGATCAACACCGTCAAAACCTTGCACAGCACACCAGTCTATCAGTTCGAAAAGAGACATTTTCTCGCCACTCCTGTTTTTTGAGTAGTTCAATAGTGGTTTTGTGAATGAATAGGCATTCAACGCAATTTTCACATCAGCTTTACCGGGACGTTTGATGATTAAATTATCTTGTCCAAAAGAGTTTGATGCTCCAAACAGGAATACAGTTAAAAATAGTACGCTATAAAATAATTTCACTTTCATACGATTAAAATATTTTTTTTACATCAATATATATGAAACTCGCTTTAATTGCCCATCTCACCGTGAGTCAAGGTTTCCCAAATAATATGGTGATTTGTTCCCGTAGGACGATTGGTGGGGATTACTGCGCCAATTTTTGGTAAATTATTTCCCTTTCGGTTGTGGAAATGATTATAGGCAATCTCCCAGGTTGGATTCAGTGCAAATTCCAAATGTTCAGGCCAGGGCCTATTGTTGGGTTTCAGATATTGCCCTTGAAATTCCATTGCTGCCATGATTCTTTCTCCTTCTTCTCCATACAAGTCAACCCCTTGTATGTAGGCTGTTTCTGCCGCATTCACCATGGAGGCAAATGCCATCCAGGCATGGTGTGTATCGCGGGCTGTTTCTTGCAGAAGTCCATCGACAAATTCAGGGGTATATCCCTTGTTTCCCCATATAGCCATTCCGCATCCCGGTGGCTCAATCGGTGTAGGCCCATCCGATTTCAAATAAATATAGGCTGGCGTTCTTCCCCGCCACATCTTCACACCCAAGTCAAACACTTCCTTATCATCATTGAAAACGCCAATATTGATAAGAGCCTCACTCATAGCTAATTCCTTGTTCCCGTTTTCACAGTTACCATGTATGATAGAAGGTAAGTACTGTGTACGAAGCATGTTTTGAAATCTTGCGATGTCGGATTCTTTCCAGCCATCGTAGGTGTAACGGATAATTTCGGCAGCACGGGGCCAAACGGATCCGCACCAGGCAGCCTGAACAGGGCCATTGGCGTAATTGTGTCCGCCATTGAGGGTGTATGACCATTCGTTCATTATCCTGATGGCGTTCTCGGCATACGTTTTATTACGGGTAATCACCCAAAGCAATGCTTGAGAATAAGCAGCAATCACATCTGACTGTTCATCTTTACAACCGATATCCGGATTGGAATATGGACCACATGAAACAGTATCATACGCTGTAGGCATGTAATCCAGAGCGCCGTAGCGACTATCTTTCAATGCCATAAAAGCAGTTTTCTGGGGTTCAATACCATTATTAACACGGTTTCTTATTTCCTCCAACTGACCGGAATTAATTAAAATTCCGGGATGCACAAACTCTGATGCAGGAGCAGGTTTATCACTAAAAATATAAGTTGTATTGACACTTTTGTCCGCGTAGAATGGATTTAGTTCGCCTTCATAACTTGCATCGTATCTTTTGTTGCTGCTTCCTTTTTTCTTCCCGGACTTTTGATCTGCAGAGTTATTATTTACAGATGTTTTCTTTGAACCGTTTTTTAACGCTACATCAGCACCAACAGTAGTCCCTGCATTTTTTCTGCCGCCACCTTTTTTACCTCCGGCTTTATTGCCTCCTTTTTTGGTTGGGGACACCGTTTCCGAATCATCGTCCTGGCCGGATTTCGCTTCCACAGTTTGAAAGTTTTCGGTCCCTTTCAACGTTTTATCAATTACCCAGATATTTCTGAACTGATAAGCTGTTCCATGATCTTGCAAATAAACGGGTCCGACACCGGCTTCGCCTAATTTAGCCGTTGAGCCTTTTACAGAAACGATTTCAACATCATCATAAATGGTCACGCCGTTATGTACAAGTGTAATGCGGGCATTTTCTATTTTTTTTGTTCCGGTGGCATCGAACCGGGGGGCTCTGAAGTCAATATCAAATGTTTGCCATTGCATTGGTGGAAACGCCATATTGAAGGACGGGTATAAATCCTTCGGATCCGAGACATTTCCGAAACCAATCGGGGTTCCGCCGACTGTCCCATATGCATCTTTTATATTCAATTCATATCTTGACATTAAATATACGCCACCATTTGTAACGTCACCAAGCAATCTAAACTCAAGGTGCATTTTTAAATCGCCAAATTTTTGTTTGGTAATGATTGACCCGCTGTTTGGCACAACTTCAAGTATTCCTCCGGGCAAAATTTTCCAGTTGTCGGCGGGAGCCCCTCCCTCCAACCAGTCTTTTTCGGCTACCTTGGTCCACGCATCCATGTTTTTTCCGTTGAAGAGCACAATGGCATCTTTGGGAGCTTTCGCACCCATAGTTGGAGAAGTGCGCATAATGGGTTTCAAGGCAAAGGACTGATTTCCACTTTTCAGGCTCATGTCTTTTTTACTGATTTTTCCACTCCAATTGCGGCCTGATATGGTCAGCTCAAACTCACTTGCTTTCACGCCGGCCAATTCGGCTATCGGTTTGCCGCGCGTTGTCAGGTCATCGACGATGTTGATTTTATATGCATTATTTTTGTCTTTGTATACTTGGGCAAAATAATTTCCACTCGTGGATTTCCAATCGCCACAGAATGCATCCAATCTATCAACGCCTTGCGAAAAAGCGAAAGATGAGATGAAAAGCAGTACAATTAAATTCAAATATTTCTTCATTTAATGGTCTTTTTTACTGATTAAAACCTGGATTTTGAGGCATTACAGAATTCAGATTGGCATCGATTACTGTTTGGGGAATGGCAAATAATGTGTCACGAAGCGTCATATTCTTATCTATCTTGTTAAATTCCTGTACCCTTCTGAAGAAGAATTTCTCCCCTCCCATTCTTAAAAGCGTATATCTGCGCTGTTCCTCCAGAAGCAGTTCCCGTGAACGTTCATCCAAAATATAATCCAGGAAGGAAGTCAGGTCTGTACCTAAATCGGATATTGTAACTAATTTTGCATTTGCGCGATCACGAAGCAAATTAATATCATCGGCTGCTCCTTGCAGATTGTTCAGTCGTCCTTTTGCTTCCGCACGTAGTAAAACAGTTTCTGCGAGACGCATAAAAACCTGATCTGAATGTGATTCGGTGGTGGTTGGAAAACCCGGGTCACAATATGCAAATTTCAAGCTGTAAGGCCAGTTGTTATCATTCGATGTATTGTCAGACAATAAATTAAAATTATACGCTCCACTTTGAAATTTGTCTCCAGGGTTTGTTACCTTTTTTTTGGAAGTAGGTGTAGCCAGCCAAACTGTATCGCCAGCTTTCCAAAGTTGTTTTGTGGCAGGATTTTGGATTCCGGCAAAATCATCCAATGCTCCTACTGTAAAATATTTTCGAATGGCATATTCCGATCCTCTTTGATCCAATCTTTTATTTAAACTGTCGCTTGATGAATAATACAGTAACAAGCCTTTTTTGGTCAATGTCTGTCTGCTCCAGCCTCTTCCACCTCTTTCATCGGTGTACGTGAGAAATCCCTTTTTACCACAATACTGAACCTGATCATACCTGTTTGTGGTTTCATGACGCATCAGATTATCACTTCCTCCCACTACATTTTGTTCGTACTGCAGCACCCACAACGCTTCGGTATTTCCATCCGAAATATTGGTTTTTGACGGATGAAACATATCCATAAAGGCAGCACCCGGTTTGTCAGAATTAGCTCCATACCGTGAAGTTATCAACTTATATGGACCCTTATTAATGCATTCATTAGTCCAGTATAATGCGGAGTCTGGCTTTCCGACAGCCAGGTAGGTTTCTGCCAAATAAGTTTGAACTGCACCGCGTGAGATATGTCCGGCCTTTTCGGGAATCCAGGGTAGATTTTCTGATGCATACTTTAAATCATTGATCATCAACTTCCGAATAACCGACACTTTCTCGCGAACGAGATCTGTTTGAATATTTTCGCCCGACACTTCTTCTGTCATTAACGGTACATCGCCCCATAAATAGGTTAGATGACGGTAAGCCCATGCGCGGATAGCCCGTGCCTCTGCTACAATTTTTTCTTTGTTGTTTTCGCCTACTCCCCAATCCACATCCGGATTTTCTGCACGCGAAATAATTTGGTTGGAAGCACTGACCGCCTTATAAAGCCATAAGAATATTTTGTCCAGGTTGGGATCGGTTGAGGTGCTTTTAGTCCAGTCACCCAAAAGCGTAGTCAATCCTCCCGAAGTTCCGGTAGCTACATTATCCGTTCCTGCTAAATAAATTTGAGAACAAAGGTCAATTTTTCCAAAACCTCCGGTATAATTTATTCCGCTTCTTTCTTGCTGAACCAATGAATAAAGTCCATTAATTCCTGCATTAAAACCGTCTACGTTGGTGTAAAGCACATCCGCAGTAATAAAATGTGGAGGTTTTTCTACCAGCATATCATCTGAGCAACTACCCAAAAAGCCAATTAACAGGAAAATTGCTAACACTGTTGTTATTTTTATCTTTTTCATACGATTATTTCATTTATTACATTATGGTGTATGGAACTCACGATAATCATCATCTTGGGTGTAATGATGTTCATGTTCGTTTCATTTTATATTCTGTTTAAGTAGTTTTTTTAGAATGATAAATTCAAACCAAGAATGTATTCCCGTTGCAATGGAATAGCTCTTTGATTGTCAAGTTCCGGATCCAGTGCCCCCCACTTGGTAAAAGTAAATAAATTCTTACCGGTAAAGTACACTTTAGCATTCTCCAGTCTAATAACATTCAAGGCTTTACGTGGAATTGAATAAGCCAACGTCACCTCTTTTACCCTTACAAAGTCAGCATTTTCATAGACACTCGGATAATTTCCTTTGCCAAGGTATTTATTTGCCTGACTTGCATTAGACCAGTAGTCATTGGTCGGATTGTCGACTGTCCAATAATTCTGCTTAATCAAATAAGTCCTGTCTTTATAAGGATTGGCTTTTAATACTCCTGTTTTTCCATACATGAAAAATGACAAGCTAAAATCATTGTATTTGAAGTTATTTGTCAGTCCCCATGTGAAACTTGGCTCAGGGGAACCTATCAGCTGACGGTCGGCCGGTCCGTAAACACCATCCTTATTAAAGTCATCATAGCGTGCATAGCCCGGTTTCGCTCCGTACTGTTCCGCCAGGATTTCATCTGACTGTTGCCATACACCAATGAACTTATAGTCGTAATTTACCATTATCGGTTGCCCAATAAACCAGTTATTGGCGACATCATCTTTACCGTCTCCGTACAAATCCACTATTTTGGTGTGAATAGTGCTCATATTCAGATTTGTAGACCATGAAAAGTCTCTTGTTTGAATTAAATTGGCGTTCACCATAAATTCAACCCCTTCGTTGTTGGTTTTTCCGATGTTTTGAAAAATGTAATTCACGCCATGAACCGCAGAAATTGAACGTTTCAGGAGTAAGTCTTCCGTATTGTTGTTATAGACGTTTATTTCTCCTGTTATCCTTGAATTGAATAATCCAAAATCCAATCCGACATTAAATGCATACGTTGTTTCCCACCCCAACGTGGCTGTTCCAAGAGTGATCGGGATGTATCCCGGTTGAGGTACTCCCGAGCTATTATAGTCTCCGGCACCTAACTGAGACAGGGTTTGGTAAGGAACAATGGCCTGATTCCCGTTTTTCCCGTAAGATAAACGTAATTTCAGCGTGTTCACACTTTCTTTTGCATTCGAGAAAAATGATTCGTTTGCGATATTCCAGCCTATGGCAGCAGACGGAAAAACTCCATACTTCCTCTTCTCTCCGAATCCCGAATAACCATCGCGTCTCACTGTACCTGTAAACAAATAACGACTGTCATAACTATAGTTTAGGCGAAGCATTTGGGATATCAAATCGGTCTTACTATACTCATAATCCGGAGTGTACTTACTCGCCTGCGGGGCACCATACCAGGAGAGAAAATCATTTGAAAAACCGCTTGCGCTGATAATTGTGTTCTTGTTCTCTTTTTCTTCAAGACTGTATAATCCTGTCAGGAACAAGCTATGTCTTGCAAAATCACGTTTGTAGGAAAAAATATTTTCTAAAATATAGGAGTGGTCGGCTCCATTGTTTGTTCTGCTTTCTCCTTTTATATCATCGGCCAAATTGGTATTAAGACCGTGATACCAGTTCTTTTCAGTAGATGAATATTGTACACCCGTATTCAGCTGGTATGAGAATCCCTTTATAAAAGGAAGTTCAATATTAATATAATTATTGGCAGAGATGGCATATCTTCTGTTCAAATCATCGTATAATAAAGGTTCAAGCGGATTCAGTTTTCTTGGTTCGTCGGCTATCGGGTAAATGTTTATTGAACCATCCGGATTGAATGGAACCGCCAGGGGTGATTTATTGAAAACATCGATAAAGGAAGGAGTAGCTCCGCTATTATCGGTATAAGAAAGCATTACATTTGTACCCAACGTCAGCCAGTTGTTCATATCAGACTTCAGGTTAATTCTGGAAGTACCGCGCTGATATTTATCATTTAAGACAATACCGGTAGTCCCTAAATAGGAAAAACTTGTATTGTAAGTGATGCGGTCGTTTCCTCCGGACACCGAAAGGTTATGGCGTGTACTGTTTCCATTTTGAATGATGAGATCTCTCCAGGTCCACGACTTATAACTTCCGGAGTCGTAAACTTCTTGCTCTGAATCTGTCAAAGGAAGATTTTCTTCGTCTGAAACATCTGCGCCTTGCTTGAAATCCAGATATTCATCGCCATTCATTAAGTGTGGAAAATTTGCTACCGATTGAATGGAATAAAAAGCATCATAACGAATGGTAGGTTTCCCTTTCACACCCTTTACGGTTTGAATCAGGATTACTCCATTTGAAGCTCTTGAACCGTAAATAGCACTTGACGATGCATCCTTCAAGACTTCAATGGATTCAATGTCCTTCGGATTGATATCCGACAAGCTTCCATAAAAAGTAACTCCATCGAGTACAATCAGGGGGTCGTTGCTCGCGCTGATTGAGTTCCTGCCACGGATAAGCAGTACAGCGCCACTTTCCGGATTTGCTCCTGCTTGAGTAGGTGTGATGTTCAGACCTGCAACAGCGCCCTGAAGATATTGAATAGCATCCGTTGCCACTCCATTGTTTATCCTGTCTTTCGAGACAGAGGCCACAGCACCCGTAATGTCACTTTTTTTCTGTGTGCCATAACCTACCACCACCACCTCATCCAATCCAATAAGCTGAGGATCAAGAGAAACATTCAACACCGTTTCGCCTTTCCATAATTTTTCCGTTGTTGTATAGCCAACATAGGAAAAAAGTAAAAATTCGTTGTCAGTTGACGGTAGCGACAACCTGTAGTTACCATCTACATCCGTAACAACTCCCTGGGTAGTACCTTTTACAACCACTGTAACACCAATTAAGGGTTCACCTGTAGTTGCATCAGTTACGGTTCCGGAAACGATTACTGTATCGGCAGCTTTCGAAGGTATCAGGAAAATAGTGAGAATAAAAAACACGAAAAGTGCTTTTTTACACAACAGCCCACTTAAATAGGCAAGAGAATGTTTTTCGAAGCATTTAATAATTTTCATATTATTTGAGATTATATAAATAAATTATCACGACATCAAGCACTAAAGACAGTAATATCCAACACGATACACATACAGCAGGAATAACACATTGCTGAAAGCCAGACTTTCTGATCTGAAAGTATTTACTCTGAAATCAGTATTTCTTTGCTCCTTCAACAGAACATCGAACAGCTTTCCGGATGATATGGTATCTCTTTTTTTACTCTTTTGCACAAATATTCCATCACACCTTCATGGAATAATTAAAAAACATTGTTTATAAATATCAAATTCAGTCCGTTAATACATGAATTCAAAACCACCGGGAATAGATATACATATTAACACCCTATATATCAGGAACGTGTTGCTACACAATATTAGGACCGTGTTGCAACACAAAGATATGTGTTTTTTAAAGATAAGCTCCTGTTTTATGGTTAAATTTATATTATTATTTCTTAATGATTCACACTTTATCTATAAAACAATAAATAAAAAACACCTATCAAGCAATGATACAGGTTATTATACAATTTTACCAATAAAATCCATACCGTGTTGCTACACATTTAAAAATTTATATCTTTGTAATTAGAAATTTATTAATTTTCACGTCAATAAATATTGTATATGTCGAAAAGAATAACAATAAAAGATATTGCAAAGCTTGCAGGTGTATCAGTAGGCACGGTAGATCGCGTGCTTTATAACAGGGGGAGCGTATCGGAAGCAAGTCGGATTGCTATTGAAAAGGCCATTGAAAAGATGGAATATAAGCCGAATATTCACGTATCGGCACTCGCTTTAAGAAAAACATACAAACTTTGTATTACCATTCCTCAATTTACGGAGGGCGAATACTGGGACGCCCTGGAGAGTGGAATAAAAAGGGCAATAGAAAAATATGAAGGGGTTGATATTAGTGTGAAATTTTTCTATTACAATCAATTTGACATATATGACTGTAGAAAAACCTTTGACGAAGTAAGCAAATATGATGCGGATGCGGTTATCATAGGTCCGACTTTCAGAGACGAAACAATTTATCTTATTAGCCAACTCGAATACTTGAAGATTCCATATGTTTTTGTAGATTCAGTGGTTGAGAACACATCTCCACTCGCGTTTTTCGTGGCAGATCCATATACTTGCGGTTATATAATGTCAAAATTAATAACAGGACTAACACCATCTAATTCTGAATTAGTCTTATTCCAGGCTGAGAGAATTGGTGATGAAAGTGCTAACACAACAATTCTTAGAAAACGAGGTTTTTTAGCATATCTAAAAGACAAAAAACTCACAAACAAACTGCACAGTGTAATGTATTCCGCACTGGATTTAAGCAGGAATGACGATCTTATTGGAGATTATTTTGAAAAGAACCCAAACATTCATGGTGCAATTGTCCTGAATTCAAGAGGGCATGTGATTGCTGATTATTTTGAAAAAAAGAATATAAATAACATCAAATTAGTCTGCATCGATATGACGGAAAAGAATATTCACGCAATTAAATCAGGTTACATTGATTACTTAATCTGTCAAAGGCCAGATGCCCAGGGATACTTGGCAACAAAGTCAATTATTGAATATCTGGTTTACCGTCTACCCTTGAAAGTAGAAAATTATTTGCCTCTTGACATTTTGGTCAACGAAACGGTTTGTTTGTATGAGGAGTTTAACAATATTGATTATTTATGATGAAGGCTAGTAGTGGAAGATATCACTTTTTGACTTCATCACTTTAGCCTTACATGAAACCGAATACAGATGAGGGTGAATCACAATGTGATTTCACCCTCATCTGTCGTAAAATCGACTCCTTAACAGCAAATTAATTCATTCGGTTGATTTCCTTATCACCGGCGCCATTGCCTTTGTACCGGTTCTTAGCCGTGTTGAACTGATAACGCACCGTGAATTCCAGCTCGCGTGTATCCCACTTTGAGAACTGGTAAATATCGAGCCGGTCGTTATAGGCGAAGATGCCCATCTTCTGACCGTGGAAGAGGTCGTGTCCCTTGAGTGTAAGCGAAAGACGGTCTTGGAAAAGGAATTTGGTGATGCCTGCATTAACCACGTACTGGTTTTCCGTTGTACGAAAATTTTGGTGAAATCCCTTACCCTGGAAGCGCCCATCAACAGTAATCAGAAAACCCTTCGGTAGCGAGAATGAGTTATTGAGTGAGGCAACAAGTACGGGGCGGTTCATCCGTACATGCTCTCCTCGTATCTCCATATCGAGCCATTGGGAGTTGAGTCCGATGCTGGCCTGGGGACTCCATATTCCTACCTTGGGAGAGGCTGTCAGAAAAGCGGACAAGCTGGGCATATTATCCAGGTTGATCAGCGAGAGCAGGGTGACTGCCGGATTCTCTTCCAGTTGTTCAGCCCATTGAATGATGATGTCTTTCTCTTGTTTATAGGAGACCGCCAGTTGCAGGAAGCGCCAGGAGCCCATCAGCGAGACATCGTGCAAGGTTGAAGGTTTCAGGAAGGGGTTTCCCGTCTGCATGGTGAAACGATTGGCGTAGAAGATGTTGCTTCCCAGCTGCCAGTAGGCAGGACGAATAGTCTTGACGGAATAACTCATCTGCAATTGCACGTTGCCAAAGCTGTTGCTGTAGGTGAATGCCGGGAACCATTGAGCGTAGTGTCTGCTCTGTTCGGCATTTCTTTCGCCATCTGTAAAATAACCCCACTTCACATTTTCGTGACGCAGGCCTGCCGTGAACTGGCCCAATGAAGTGGAGTGGCTGTACTCGGTAAAGAAAGCCAGGTTCTGGTCATGAATGGCCGTGTTGGAAGAAGGAATCACCGGGTTGCTGGTTTGGTAGTCGTCTTCACGCCGCGTCTGGGTAAACTCGTTGCCAACCGTAAGGGTACCGCCCAATAGCGGATATGTGAGAATGGTGCGGCTTGCAATCAGTCGGTTGTGAATCTGGTTGGCAGAGTGGATCAGGCGATCGTCAAACTCCTCGCTGGTCTCGGTGATATTGGAGATGGAGGTCTGGCTGCTGCGGTAGAGGTCACCGTTAAAATCGACTGTCAGCTTGCCGAAGGTGCCATTGTAGTATCCATTGATCCGGTGGCGGGGGCGCTGCTCCTGCTGCTGGTTGTCGCGACTCACCCAGCGGTCGTAGAAAAAGCCGTTGGCAAAGACATCGCTGGTAGTATTGGCCGTTGCTCCGTTATTTCCAGGGAAGGTGGTCAGGGTATACTTCACCCCTGCCTGATGTTTGGGAGAAAATTCATAATTGATGCCGCCCACGGCGGTGAAGGGGTTGGAGAGGCCATCTACCCTGAGCTGATTTTGCTGTGTCCAGAGGGTGTCTACGTAGGTACTCTGCCGAATGACGCTTTCCTGCAGGTAGGCATATCGTTCGTACTTGACGGTACCAAAGAGGTCCCAGCCGTTGTTCCGATAGTTGATGTTGAGTTGCTGCCGCAGGTCGGTATTCTCCGTCTGCAGATAGGTGGATCGGAGGTCGAACCCGAAGCCATCACCCACTTTACGTACGGTATAGATACGGATAATTGCTTTCACGGAGGCGTCGTAGCGCGCTCCGGGATTGTAAACAATCTCCACCTCCCGGATATCGGCAGAGCTGATCCGGTCGAGCTCCGACTCGTCGCGCATCTCCCGGTTGTTGATGTAGATCTTGGCGGCTCCTTTGCCGAATATCTCAAAGGCGCCGTCATCACCCGTTACCGCCGGGAGCCTTTTCAGTACATCGTTGGCGGTACCCGCCTTACTCAGCACCGTGTTCTCCACCGAGGCCACCAAGGCATCGCTCCGTACCCGTATCCGGGGTAGATCGCCGTTGACCACCAGCTCACCCAACTCGGTGGTTTCAGGTGACAAGGCGATAAGTTGATCTTTTGATGCCTCCACCATCCGGGTTTCGTACCCGACAAAGGATACTTTGAGAAAGGCGTCACTGCTGTAGTTAGCATTGAGGGTAAACTGACCCTCCTGGTTGGTAATGGTTCCGGCAATCAGCGCGGAGTCGGGTACGGTATAAAGTGCCACATTGGCAAATTCTATGGGATTGCTGTCAGTATCCTGTACCGTACCGTGTATCTGTGCATGAATGGGCAAAAGAATGCCGCCCAAAAGAAAGAATAGAACTATTTTCTGTATCATAACTGTTTTTTGTTTGAATGGAAAACCGTTGAGTTGCCGTGAAAGGAATTGATTGCGCGCGGTGAAATTCCTGCATCGGGTGTTATCACTTTTTCTGGTGATATGACACACGCTCTATTCTTTCGGTTACAAAAAAAATCCGCTCCCCTGCCCGTCTTGTTAAAACGGGGTTGGGGAGCGGAATGGTAATGATATAAATCGTACCCGACGGTTACTCGTCCATCAGCACATGCATGATGTCGCAGGCCGATTTGGTGACGGAGGTTCCGGGGCCAAAGATGGCTGCTACGCCGGCACGGTAGAGAAAATCGTAGTCCTGCGCGGGAATCACACCCCCGGCAATCACAACGATGTCGGGGCGGCCCAGACGCTTCAGCTCTTCGATTACCTGCGGCACCAGTGTCTTGTGTCCGGCAGCCAGCGAAGAGACCCCCAGCACATGTACATCGTTCTCCACAGCCTGACGGGCAGCCTCAGCCGGTGTCTGGAACAGAGGTCCCATGTCCACGTCGAAACCACAGTCGGCATAGCCCGTAGCTACCACCTTGGCACCTCGGTCGTGCCCGTCCTGGCCCATCTTGGCGACCATGATCCTGGGCCTGCGCCCTTCTTTCCGGGCAAACTTATCGGTAAGTGCACGCGCTTCCTCGAGCGTTGCATCTGCTTTTGATTCTGATGAATACACGCCTGAAATTGTTCTGATGATTGCATTATAACGTCCCACTACCTTCTCGCAGGCATCGGAAATTTCACCCAATGTTGCACGCACCCGTGCTGCTTCTACCGACAAGGCAAGGAGGTTGCCTTCTTTGGTTTCCACACAGTGGGTGATGGCATCCAGCGCTTTTTGTACCGCTTCGTTATCGCGGGTCGCTCTCAGCTGATTCAACCGCTCTACCTGCTGCTTACGCACTTCGGTATTGTCGATATCCAGAATATCGATGGGGTCTTCCTGTTCCAGTCTGTAGCGGTTTACGCCGATGATTGCCTGTACGCCGGAATCGATACGGGCCTGTGTACGTGCGGCAGCCTCCTCAATACGCATCTTGGGAATGCCTGTTTCGATCGCTTTGGCCATACCGCCCAGCTTTTCGATCTCTTCAATGAGGGTCCATGCCTTATCTACCAGCTCCTGGGTGAGTGATTCCACGTAATAGGAACCGGCCCACGGATCTACCTGCCTTGTAATCTGCGTCTCTTCCTGGATGTATATCTGGGTATTTCGGGCGATGCGAGCCGAGAAATCGGTCGGCAACGCAATGGCCTCATCCAGCGCGTTGGTATGGAGCGACTGGGTGTGTCCCAGGGCAGCAGCCATCGCCTCTAAGCAGGTGCGTCCTACGTTGTTGAAGGGATCCTGTTCGGTGAGCGACCATCCTGATGTCTGTGAGTGCGTGCGCAAAGCCATCGACTTGGGATTTTCAGCACCGAAGCTCTTCACGATCTTCGCCCACAGCAGACGTCCTGCCCGTAACTTGGCAATCTCCATGAAATGGTTCATCCCGATACCCCAGAAGAACGACAATCGCGGGGCAAACTTATCCACCGGAATGCCTGCATCCATGCCAGCACGAAGGTACTCGATTCCGTCGGCCAGCGTATATGCCAGCTCAATATCGGCGGTGGCACCGGCCTCCTGCATATGGTACCCCGAGATGGAGATCGAGTTGAACTTGGGCATCTTCTGTGAGGTAAACTCAAAGATGTCGGCAATAATTTTCATGGAGAATTCAGGCGGATAGATGTAGGTGTTGCGCACCATGAACTCCTTCAGGATATCGTTCTGGATGGTTCCTGCCATCTCTTCCAGCTTGGCTCCCTGCTCCTGTGCAGCCACGATGTAAAATGCCAGGATGGGCAGTACGGCGCCGTTCATGGTCATGGAGACCGACATTTTGTTCAGAGGGATACCGTCAAACAGGATCTTCATGTCTTCCACAGAGCAGATGGAGACTCCCGCTTTACCCACGTCGCCCACCACTCGCTCATTATCGGCATCGTAACCGCGATGTGTGGGAAGGTCGAAAGCCACGGAAAGTCCTTTTTGTCCCGATGCCAGGTTACGGCGGTAGAAAGCGTTGGACTCTTCAGCCGTGGAGAAGCCGGCATACTGACGGATGGTCCAGGGACGCATCACATACATGGTAGAATAAGGCCCGCGCAGGTAAGGAGCTATTCCGGCAGCATAGTTCAAATGCTCCATGCCCTCGAGGTCCTCTTTGGTATACACGGGTTTCACCGGTATCTGTTCCGGTGTGAGCCAATCGGCTTTGATTTCATTCTTTTCAGCCCACTCGTTTGCGTCGACGGCCGAAAAACCATCCGATTGAATGTCTATTTCCTTAAAATTAGGTTTCATATTATTTGGACTTGTTTTTTATTTTTTATTTCCGATTACAAATTTCTGAGTTCTTATTTCCACATCGTTAATATTGCTTATTAATTCACGTTCTGTATGTTGATTTTGTAACATATTCAATATTAAATGTAGGGAGCAATAAAATTGGCTACTGCCAGCAAGAGACTGAATATCAAGACCAGTTTGGCTGTTTGACCATCAAGAAAACAGATAATCCCCAAATCATTCATCGTGGCCCTTTTTATGGATTTGATGTTTCGGATCGCGAGCGGGAAACTAAACAGCACCAGAAACGCCAGTGGGCTAAGCAGCTTTCCCATAACCGCGAAGGCGATCACCAGATAGGAGACCAGCAACAAGGTTTGGTAAGCAACCTGAGAACCTTCGAGGCCCAGAATCATTGCCCGGGTACGAATACCGGCAGCCTTATCCTGCAGCATATCGCGGGTATTGTTGGCGTGAAGGATAGCCACAACAAGCAATCCGGTGGGAACGACCACCAGCAGGGTCTTCCATATAAGCTGGCCGGTCATCACATACACCATTCCCATGGCAATGGAAAGCCCATAACAAACGAAGATGAGGAGATCACCCAACCCCGCGTACTTGAACTTATAGTACAGTGTGGAGCTGATGATGCCAATGCCACCAATGATCAGAAGGGGCCAGCCGCTCTTCAAAAAGAGCCACACCCCCACCCCAATACCCGCGAAGAGCATTGTATAGCCGTAATAAAGAACCGTCCCGGGCTTGAACAGGCCTTCTACAATCAGGCGCCGGGGACCGGTTTTCTCTTTTACATCTACCCCACTCACAAAATCGTGGTATTCGCCAATCAGGTTGCCGGCAAGATGGAACAGGACAACACCCAAAAGAGCCACAATGCCATTGGCCCGGTTCACTTCGCCAATTGCACCTGTCTTATTGAGATAAAACACATAAGAAAGGGCGACCAGCGCCGGAGATACCGAGGCGGGAAGAGCCCACGGGTGGGCCACCAGAATCCAGTTTTTTAATTTTCCTTCTCCGTCCATTCTGCGGCTTTCTGTTTGTCTGTTGTCTGCACTCAGCTTTCTGCTTGTCAGTTGGTGATGGATTATTCTGAATCTTGCATCTCGATTCTTGATTCTTGGTTTTAGAATCTTAAATCACAACAGTTTCTCGTTGAACATTTGCAATGTTTCCAGCACGTTGCTACGAACGTGGATAAAATACTCAATACCTGCTGCTTTCAACTCGTCCATGCATGCAGGGGCGCCGGCTACCACAAACAATTCCTTGCCGTCCTTGAGCAGGTTGAACGCTTCGGGGGCATACGTGACATATTCGTCGTCGCTGGAACAAAGCACCACCACATCAGCTCCTTGTTCACGGGCTGCCTGTACGCCTTCTTCCACGGTGTTGAAACCGAGATTGTCAATCAGGTCATAACCGGCCGAGGCGAAGAAGTTGCTCGAAAACTGTGAGCGAGCCAGACGCATGGCCAGGTTACCGATGGTGAGCATAAACACTTTGGGTGTTTTTTCACTTTGTTCGGTCGCCAGGCGTAATGCATTGAATGCATCGGCAAGACGCTTTGTATTGAGCTTCTTAAGGGGTGTGGGGGCATCATTTGCACCGCAGCCACAGCCGTGCGATTCTTTGTCTTCCATTTTCCCGGCAACAGTCTCCCGAAAATTGGGGTACTGGTTGGTGCCAAGCAATATCTCTTTGCGGTTGGCCGCAGCCTGGGAACGGGCGTCCGCAGAAGCATTGATTGCGTCTTGCACGGTGCCGGCCTTCAGGGCAGCATAAAATCCTGTTTCTTCCGTTTTAAGGAAGAGCCTCCATGCCTGCTGAGCCAACGAATCGGTAAGGGTCTCTATGTAATAAGAACCTGCAGAAGGATCGGTTATCTTATCGAAGTGAGCTTCCTCCTTCAGTAGCAGTTGCTGATTCACGGCAATGCGTTCTGCAAAAGCAGTAGGTGTTTCAAACGTCTCGTCGAAGGGGCGCACTGTCAGTGAATCTACAGCACCGATGGTGGCCGACATGGCTTCGGTTTGTGTGCGCAACAGGTTCACATAGGGGTCGTAAAGCGACTGGTTGAATTGGGATGTCGTTGCGTGTATGTTCATCTTCGCTGCACAACGGCAGGTACCATCCACGGCTTTGTTGTCGCAATCGTGCGCACAGGGAGGCTTGTGGGCGTTCACGATCTCGGCCCACAACCAGCGGGCAGCTCTGAATTTGGCAATCTCCATGAAGTAGTTGGAGCCCACACCAAATTCGAACTTTATTTTTTTGGCAGCTGTAGAGGGATCAATACCGTTCTCTATCAGCTCCGACAATACCTGATTGCCGTATGATAAGCTGTAGCCCAGCTCCTGGTAACTATATGCGCCAGCATCGTTCATTCTGTTGCCGGTCACGGAGATGGCGCGGTAGCGTGGAAGAGGTGCGGTAATCTGTACAAGCTCCACTGCTTTTTCCACCCAATTGGGTTCGTCCATTCCTTTTTTCAGAATCTTTCTGAAGGGGTCAAACTCAATGGAGCCAAAACACTCCATAACATTCAGGTTCTGCGCCTTGACATAATCGACCACCAACCGGGCCATTTCAGCAGTACGCGAAATGCATGTACGGAAGTTCAACTCCACCTTGTCGGGTGCTATACCCCGAAGTAGAATCTCCATATTTTCTGCCGAAAGTGCATTCTTCGGCAAACGGAAACCAAAAGAGGTAACTCCGCGTTCCAAAAGTGCCAACGCTTTTTTGTTGGCTTCGGCAAAATCCTGCACATCGATCTCCTGACGCACATACCACACATTGTCCTTTTTGGTGCCACGAACATAGGGAAATTGCCCCGGTAGGTTCTCCAAGGCGGGGAAACCTTCTACGTCTTCTGCACGATAGAAAGGATTTACTTGAAACCCTTCGTTGGTTCTCCACACCAGTCTTTTTTGAAAATCAGCCCCTTTCAGGTCTTTGGTCACTACTTCCATCCACTCTTCGGTGGTGACGGGAGGAAAATCAGTGAAAAGTTTTTCTCTCTGTTTACTCATATTGACTTCAATTATTATTTTGATGTTTTATCTTATGCTTTACATGTTCCAAGAACTACCTGGCTGCTGCAGAAAGAACAGACAAAAATAGGATAATTTATGCGCTTTAAAAAGCATTATCCGGCTTATTTGTTCTTACTCAGCAATAAAAAGCCTAGGGTGCCTCTTTCAAATCGACAAGCAGTTCCCTGATTTTTTCGGTCACAGCCAGTACGTAACGGGCACCCTTCTCGGCTGTCGATTTTTTCGGGTTGCCAATACCGGTATCCGATGAAATTTCGTCCCAGTGACGGGGCATCCACCCTATTTTCTTATCTATTGCAGCTATTTTCGAGGGGGACACACTACCATCTCCGGCCTGCTCCATTGCGACAAGACCCGGATGGTAGTGAAGCATCACGGAAGTTTCCTGTTCGCCGGCATGCTCATCGGGTTTCTCCTCAAAATACTCACCGGTAGGAACGATGCCGTACCAGTCGGCCACCACCACCCTGAAATCGGGAAATGTCATCCCCAGGTCCCTGATATATGGCTTGAAGCTGTTTCCACCATGTCCGTTGATGATGACCAGTTTCCGGAATCCTTGTCCGTGAAGGGAGGTCACAATATCGGCGAGAATCGCTTTCTGTGTTTCACTACGGGTATGAACACAAAAAGGCTTGTTCCACTGTCCCCCGTTTTGGGATCCAAACCAGACGGGAGGCAACACCATACAGGTTACACCCTGCTCGTAGGCCTTGTCGGCACTGTCGCAGGCAATCTCGTAGGTGAGGATGCAGTCCGTCAGGTATGGGAGATGGTAGTTGTGAGGCTCAATTGCTCCCCAGGGGAGGATGGCCAGGTCGTATTTATGCTCTTTTACTTCTCCGTAGTTGACAAGCGGCGCACGAAGGAAACTATTTTTTGACATACACTTGTTTTGGGTAAAAAAATCACATTGATATCAACCCGTTACGGATACAATAGAAGGTAAGTCCCGAGACAGTTTTGATACCTGTTTTGGCAATAATATTTTTACGGTGCGTAAGGACCGTATTGTGGCTGATATTCAGTTCGTCGGCAATCTCTTTGTTGAGATAACCTCTCACAATGAGTTTCAGTATTTCCGTTTCACGATTGGTCAGCTGGCGGTCGGGGTCTTCCTTTTGGGAATCGTGTTCGTTGGAAATCGTGTCTTGCAGCTGCTTTATTCCCGACAAGTCCAGCTCACTCAGCTTAGGCCGGAGAACCCTGTCACGCAACCTGTTATGAGCCGCAAGGTCTTTTTCAAAAGAGTGCAGGGAATAGATTACGGCATAACTCAGGTTCTGGTTGTGCTCCACCGAGAGGTGCTTGATGAGAATACTTTTCAGGTCGTGCAACAAATCGTCCGGGAAATCATCGGTATACTCGGTATGTTTTTGCAGGTGATCGGTCATCCTCTCCTTGAACTTCAAAAACAACATGCGTAGCATCCCCAGTTCTTTGTTATCGGCGCCACTTGTGGCAATCAGCGCATTGAGGTGAACCTCAATATTGGGCACCAGATCGTGGATATAATTTTCCACCGTATGGCGAAAGTAGTCGGCAATTGATTCGGCATCAAACAATGGAAGCGATGCATCGGGACTATAAGATTCATCGAGGTAGACATTGAGTACCGTCAGAATGAAATCGGGATTCAGTTGAAATTCCTCGCATAGATCCCCCACAGTTTTATCGCTCACACCAATCCGTAGGCCAAAACGGTTCAGTACGGGAATTAATTCATTATGCTCAGCGAGCACATCGGCCATCACACTATGAGGATTCAGCAAGGGCACTTATTCAGTTTTTTGGGGTTGATTTGATTTTTGCCGCAAAATGGCGGTCACGCTGGCGTTCTTTGTAAAAATGCTTCACGGCGTCTATCGGATGGAGGAACAACATGGGGGGGCCTGCAGTACGCATCACCTCTTTTATCTTCTGACGCATATCGCTTTTATAACAATGAATGGGACACGAGGCGCAGGTGGGTTTCTCTTCTCCGTACGGACAACGTTCCAGTCGCTGGGACGCATACGTCAGCAACGCGTTACATTCATCACACAGCTGTTTTCCGGAACCATGCATGGATCGACAATAAATGGAGATCATCCTGGCGACGACTTTTTTTTCTCCAGCGTTCATTCGCTCTACTTTTATTGAGTCGTAAAAGTAGCGATTTTCTTTCTCCTTGCCAAATATAATACCCTGTTCTTCGGAGGCATCGCCCTTATTTTTTGTGCCGATCTTCCTGCAGGCGGACGTTTTGCATCTGGCGAAGAATATGAGACTGTCTTCTTTTCATGTAGGATGATGGATTTTTGGAACTGTAGATCATGGGATTGGGCAACGTGGCTGCAATCAGGGCCGACTGAGAAGACGACAACTTCTTTGCTGTGGTGTTAAAATGAAGGCGTGCTACTGCTTCGGCTCCGTAGATTCCCCTGCCGGTCTCCATGCTGTTAAGGTAGACTTCCAGAATCCGCTCTTTGGGCCAAATTAACTCTATGAGCAAGGTAAAATAGGCTTCCAGCCCTTTCCGGGACCAGGAAGAACGGGGCCACAAAAAAAGGTTCTTGGCTGTTTGTTGAGAGATGGTGCTTGCACCCCGGGCCTTTTTGCGGATTTTGTTCTCCTGCAGGGCTTTTTTAATTTCCACACGGTCAAATCCATGATGAAGATAAAAACGTTGGTCTTCCGACGCAATCACGGCGCGTTTCAGATGATCGGAAATCTGATCGTAGGAGACCCATTTATGATGGAGACGGGGAGTCTCGCCCTGAGCAAGAGATTGCACCACGCGGATTCCCATGAGCGGTGTAAAATAAACCGGCACAAAGCGGAAAAGCAATACTCCCCCGATGGAGAGTATCAAAAACCACATGATCAGCTTCGCAAAAAAACGCACTATTTTTCTCATCAACGCACCTCTTTGAATTTGAACCGCAAAGTTAAAAAAAAATCAGAGAAGGAGTCTCTACCGCAATAAGAAAGGGTTTATATTTAATGATCTGTCGATGATCGCGTTCGCTGTCCGATATCGGTTTTATTTTTTCCGCGACAACAAATAATCTCCGGTTGCTGTCTTCTCAATAAAGTAGCCTTGGTTCAGCTTTATCTCCCATCCTTCCCCGGTAACTTTGTCGCCCATGATTTCGAGCGGCTCGGAAACAATTACCCATCGCCAGTCCGATCTCAACAATGCCCCTCCGCCCTCCACAGTAAGTATGCCCCATTGATCGCTTATTTGAATGGACGGATACACTATTCCCTCATCCTCATCCAGGGGAATCACATTTTGAAAATCGAACGAAAGGTTTATCTCTCCCAGACGGATTTCCAAATGCGGAGACTCTAAAAACTTTTCCCGATACAGATCAAGTCGTGCTCTGTGAGAAATCTCCCTCTTCCGTTCTTCTTCGGCAATAACCCTTCCATTGTATTCCTCTGCCAGCTGTTTTACATAGGATAGCAGAATAATGCGCATATCCATTCCGAAAGAATCCGAAAAGAATACGGTAATATCTGTTTCTGTGTCGATTTTCTTGTTCCAGTAATTGTCTTTCTGATAAAGAAAAAAGCCGTACACCGGAACCGTTTCATAGGCAAAGGAACGAACATAGGAAGGGAGCTCTTCAAATGCAGTAATTCGGGTAATGAGGTAATTCCGCCACTCCCACTTATCGCGTCCACTCATCATTTGTCCGGTATAGGTAGCCAGCCCTTCCATCAGCTCAAGGCTATTCTCCGAGGTTTCCGCCCCTCTGAAAAGCAAATGCCGGTATTTACGGAAGATGAGAGCATTTCGCAGATGCTCCTCTGCCTGGGGCAGACGGCGGGCTTGCAATGCCTCTCGGAGAGCAGCTATTTCGAGTCTCAGAAAAATCCGCCCCTCCTTATCGTCCAGATGGACATTCTCATCTCGCAGGAATTCAAAGCCCAGCGATGATTGAGCAACGTGAAACAGCTCGTGGGTCATGAGATCCACCCTGTCGTGTTTTTGAAGGGGCAGAGGTAGTTTTACCATGGCCCAATGGACACCATTCCAGGGAGTATCGGTGTTGGCAATGGTAATTTCGACAGGCAATATACCGCTGAAAACGCCTTCTTCGGGTTTTAGTATTCCTGCCTTGTCCGCCACATTTGCATATACCTGCCGCGTTTCGGGATCCACGATAAGAAGGGGACCGTAGATATCTTTGTCCCACAGGTCGGCATGCTGCTTTGTGGCTTCTCTTACTTCACTGAAATACAAAGAAATGCTATCTACGGGAAGTTGCGTTGCATGTGCACCGGCGACTTCTAAGAGTAAACTCATCAGCCATATTCCAGCGTGGTATTTCATTGTCGCGTTATGTCAGTCACCGTCAGTTTTTTTCCTTTTACAGTAAACCGGATGTTCATTCCGGCAAAAGTAATCCCGTATACCCTTTCAGGATCATCCTGATAGGAGGGCCTCGGATCGTTGGCCAGGACTTCCTTCAAAGCGGTGCATTTCTCACCGGGTATCTCTGCCAACAAGGCTTCGGGCAAATCGACCGACAGTTCGGACTCCTCAAGAGGTTCGACAAAACCACTCACAGCATCGGGATGGCTGTCGGCATACACGATGTAGGGTTTTATATCGTAAATAGGCGTCCCGTCCATCAGATCGGCACCCAGGACATGCAACACAGGCCCTTCCGGCGTTCGCAATTCTATTCGCTCAAGCCGCACCGAAGAGAGCCCGATGGGATTCGGCCGGAAAGGAGAGCGTGTAGCAAAGACGCCCAATCGTTTATTGCCACCAAGACGTGGCGGACGCACCATGGGCGACCAATCCACCCTCAGCGTTTCGGTAAATTTCCAGATGAGCCAGATGTGGGAGAACCCCTCCAGCCCGCGTAACGCTTCGGCATTGCGATATCCGGGTTCAAAGACAATCCTTCCTTTCAGCGTCTCAATCATTCCACTCTGTCGGGGAATACCAAATTTGGTGGAAAAATCGGTATGTATGCGTGCAATTATTTTCATACGACTATTTTACTCATCCTTCACGGAGTATGAAACTCGTAAATAATCACATCATTGGACGTAAAGACATGATCATGCTCTTTTCATCCATCCTCCTTATTGCTGCATTATTTTCGCCGACAGGCGGGTTACCCATTTTCTGGGCAAAAAACGAATACCAAAGGGAGCCAGTTTGTTCATCTGACCGTGAATGACGACAGGCTTGCCTCTCATCATCGCCTTATACCCCAGCGACGCTACTTCCCCGGCACCAGCAATCCGTACATGCTTCACCAACCGGGAAGCATTCATCTTCGACACTTCACCGAAATGGGTGCTTGTAGGGCCGGGACAGAGGGTGGTCACACTGATCTGCTCCTGCCCAAACTCATGGGCCAGTGCTTCCGAGAGATGGAGTACAAACGATTTCGTGGCAAAGTAAACGGCCATCATGGGCCCCGGCTGGAATGCCGCCGTTGATGACACATTAAGGATCCTGCCGGCTTTACGTCCTTTCCAGTCGTTGGCAAAAAGATACGTAAGATGGGTAAGGGTTGTTATGTTGAGGGTAATCATCCTTTCATGACAATTCCACTCTGCATCCAGAAAACGGCCATAGTTGCCAAAGCCGGCATTATTCACCAGATAATCGGTATCGATCCCTCTTGTTTTCACTTCGCTGAAAACAGCCTGAGCTGCATCAGGTTGAGAGAGGTCGGCCGCAACGATATGCACCGAAACAGCGTAGTCCTCCTCCAGTTCTTCTTTCAGCGTCACTAATAAATCGGCACTGCGGGCGACCAACACCAAATTACAGCCATCCTTAGCAAAAAGAAATGCCAATTCTCTCCCTATTCCTTTCGAAGCGCCGGTAATCAATGCGGTTTTACTCATTATCAATCAATTTGGAACAAAATTAAACTATTTTCTTTCATTCCTGTCAAACATACAGATAAATTTGAAGAGATTTCACCTTGCCGGGGCAGGGCGAAGATGAGATTGCAGGAAACAGGAAAGACCATTCATGAGGATTTCCTCTACTAATTTCCTTGCAATATTTAATTAAATTGGGTTCTAATTGATCGGGCGTACGCTGATTGTGATAATTGGGGTACGCTCTTTATATATACTAGGTCCGCTTGCGCGATTTATCGATGCGGAGAAAGATAAAGAGCAGGATGGTAAATCCCCACAACGAAGAGCCGCCGTAGCTAAAAAAAGGCAGCGGAATGCCAATCACCGGCATGATGCCGATCACCATCCCGATATTGACAAGCAGGTGAAAGATGAATATGCTCACCACTCCATATCCGTATGTCCGCCCAAAAGTAGTGGTCTGCCGTTCGGCCAGGTTCAGCAACCGCAGAATAAAGGCCATAAACAGAATCAGAGTAAGGGTGGATCCGATAAACCCGTGCTCTTCACCAATGGTGCAGAAAATAAAATCGGTATCCTGCTCGGGCACATATTTTAATTTTGTCTGAGTCCCGTTGAGAAAACCTTTCCCTGTAAGCCCTCCCGATCCGATGGCAATCTTTGACTGGCCCACATGATACCCAGCCCCACTCAGATCCTGCTCCATGCCCAGGGTTACCTTGATACGCATTTGCTGATGCGGTTGTAACACGTCATAAAAAACATACTCTACCGACTCCAGAAAAACAAGCGATCCCAACATAAACAGGAATATGTACAAATAATGCTTTTTACGGTATCGGAAAAACATATAAATGAGGTAGACGGCGACCAACGAGAAGGCAATCAGAGCAGTGATTCCCCAGTCGATCTGTATCGAAAAAAGGGAAATCACATAGGCCGCAAAAAAAGTAACGCCCATGAGTAAAAGAGTGAATAAAGCTGCTTTCATCCTTTTCATGTAATTCCATACCATGGCACCAGCAAAACTGATGATCAGAATGATCGTGATCAGTTCTCCTTCTGAGAAGAAACCGATTTGTACGTCCGAGAATTTTACTCCCAGAACAAAATAAATGACCGACGCTATTCCCATAAAAAGAACTCCACCTGGAAGCCCTTCCCTATACATTACCAATAGGAAGCTCAGGTAAACCAGTGCCGTTCCCGTTTCACTCTGTGCAATTACCAGCAATACGGGTAGTAAAATGATGCTGCTCACCATGAGTAGGTTTTTTCGTTCCATCAAACGAAATCCGTACGAATTGAATACTCTTGCCAGTGCCAGCGCAATGGTAAACTTCATAAATTCGGCAGGCTGTAAACGTACTGGTCCGATGATCAGCCAGGAACGGGACCCATTAATCTCTTGAGCCACAAGCAGGGTGATTACCAGCAGACCGATTCCTATCAGATAAAAAAGAAATGCATAGGTTTCATAAAAACCAACTTCTATTTTTAGCAAAGCAAATGCCAACAGCAGGGAAGTGCCTATCCAAACCAGTTGCATCCCAGCCCTGCCCGACAGATCGAACAGGCTGGTCGCATTCTCCAGATCAAAACTGGCAGCATAGATATTGAGCCATCCGAGCAACACAAAAAGAAGGTAAAAGCCGACCGTGACCCAGTCCACTTTTCCTTTTTCTACGATCTCTCTGCTTCCCTGATAAACCATGTTGAGGGGGTCTGTTACTAAATTGTCATTTTGCCGGCAGATTGCGCGTATATACATAAGGCAGTATCACCCTGTTGATGATGGATGTTTCCAGCCATTTGTCGCTCTCGGGGATCTCGCCTGCAAAGAACTTCTGCATCATGAGCCGGGCAATAGGCACAGCATTGGTGGCACCAAACCGGCCGTTTTCGACCACCACGGCAATGGCAACCTGTGGATTATCTTTCGGGGCAAAACCCATAAACAGGGAGTGATCGTCGCCATGGGGATTTTCTGCCGTGCCGGTTTTTCCGCACACCTCCACCAGCGGGGCCAGGTTAATGCCGCGACAGGTACCGATGGTAACCGCATCGGCCATGCCATTGACAGTTACTTCAAAATGTTCCCTGTTGATTCCGGTTTCATGACGGGTAGTAAATGACGGGTCGAGGGCTGCCCCCCTTCGTTCGCGCACCACATGCGGAGTATAAAAAAAGCCTCTGTTAGCGATTGTCGCTCCCAAATTGGCAATCTGCAGCGGCGTAGCCAATATTTCACCCTGCCCGATGGCAATAGAGATGATATTGTGAGCCACCCATCGATCAGTTTTAAAGACATTGCTATAAAACTTACTGTTGGGAATAAAACCTCTTTTTTCCGAAGGGAGGTCCACCCCCAGCGGGTAGCCAAAACCCATGTTCACCATATGGTCCCGCCAGGAGTCAAAAGCATCGGCGGTGCTGCTGTATTTGGTCCTGTTTCCCAGCATGCCGTTAAGTCCGTAACAAAAAAATGAGTTGCATGAGGTGGCGAGCGCATATTGTATTGCCAGCGGAGAAGCATGCCCGTGACAACCCGGCCTTCCTCCCAGGGGGGGATATCCGCCGTAGCAGGAATACCTTGTTTCCGTGTTGATAATTCCCTCCTGCAGAAATACGAGACCCTGCGTGGGTTTAAAGGTAGACCCCGGGGGATAAACTCCCGCTACAGACCGGTTTATCAGTGGTTTATACGGATTGCTCTCAAGCAACCTGTAGTTCGTGCTGAAATCTTTTCCGGTGAGGATGGCAGGATCATAGGTCGGCGCCGACACCATACAGAGGATTTCTCCTGTCGCAGGCTCAATCATTACAATACTACCCACCTTATTGTGCATGAGCAGCTCTCCGTAGGCCTGCAAATCGATATCGATAGCCAATGTCAGATCCCTTCCCGAAACAGGCGCCTTATCCTGCTTCCCATCGTCATACCTCCCCTGCACTCTTCCGTGGGCATCTCTAAGCAATATTTCCACTCCCTTTTCGCCACGTAGATCCTCCTCGTGCGATAGTTCTATTCCCGATTTGCCCACATAGTCGCCCCGCACATAATAGGGATCGGCAGCCATTTTATTTTTGTCCACCTCTGCCACATAGCCGAGTATGAGTCCCATATTCGGATAATTATATTGCCGTTCCGTTCTGCTCTGTATATAGATGCCGGGAAATTTGTACAACTTTTCCTGGAGCAAGCCGTATGCTTTCACATCGAGCTGCGACATAAAAAGTTGCGGCGTGTAGGAAGAATATCCTGGGTTTTTGCGGCGGTCTCTCATATCGGCATTCAACGTATGAAAGCGCTCCATGTCGATATTCAGTGTACGGCAGAAGTCGAGGGTGTCGAACTTTTTCATTTCCCGCACGACCATCATCACATCGTAGGTGGGCCGATTGTAAACCAGAAGGTTTCCTTTCCGGTCATAAATAGCCCCTCGTGCCGGATAAAGCGACCTGCGTAAAAAAGCGTTGCTATCGGCATAATCGCGGTATTCGGGACTCAGTATCTGCAAACGAAACAGTTGAACCAGGTAGACAACGGCAATGATTACCACCACCGCGGCAATCACATGTTTTCTTTTTGCCAATGCGTTATACTTGCTCACCTCGTTTTCTTTTAAAAATGAAACTGTCCAAAGCAAAGATTAATAGGATGGAAATAAAAGAGGAGGAGGCTATGCGTAGCAAGGTGCTCATCAGATTAAAGAGAGTGAACGACTCGATAAAAAAAAGCAGGGTGAGGTGCATCAACACCATCAGGATGGTAAACCGAATGAAGGGGCCTGTTGCCGTGTAGATGCCCGGAACAAACTCATCGTACTCTTCTTTTTGAAAGAAAAGGTTCATGACTGGTTTTCTGAATGCTGCCACAATGGTGGTAGCCGCAGCATTCATGCCAGGTGTATTCAAAAAAACATCAACGATCAGTCCCATCAAAAAACCCGATATGATCACATAAAAAAGGTTTTTGCCCATCGGCAGCTTCAGCAAAAAATAGAGATACAGCACCGGGGTAGCAATACCGAAGAGGCCGATCCTGTTTAACAGCAATACCTGCAACAGGATAAGCAACACAAACAACACAATTTCATAAAGATAACTTAGTTTCATTGCTTCAAAGTCTCTTCAAGGGTTTGCTGCTCTTCGTAAAACATATCGTTGATCACCAACACATCCTGCAGGGTGTAAAAATTGGTTGCCAGATGTACGTTGAAGGTGTTGAAGTTATCGTCACCCGACTTCCCGGTATTGCTCACAAAGCCAATAATCAGATTTCTGGGAAAGATACGTGAGAAGCTGGTCAGCACCGTATCCCCTTCGTGAAATACTTCGTGTTTGGGCAAATCCTGCAATTGCGCCTGACGAACATTGGTTCCGTCCCACGATATGGAACCGTAATTTTCGGAGTTTTTCAACCTGGCACTCAAGCGGAACTTGGGATTGATGACAGGAATAACGACCGAGAAGTTGGGTGAAACATTTGCCACCACACCCACCACGCCTTGTTGCGAAATCACCCCCATATCAGGCCTGATGCCGTGCGACAGTCCTTTGTTGAGTGTGATAAAATTATTTACACCGGAAAAACTCAGATTGACTACCTCGGCGGGAATAAAGTCAAACTGTGGCGTGGTTATGGAATCGGGGGCAAACGCTTCCACCACCATAGAGTCGGAGGCAATGACGCTGTCCAACAGTGCCTGCAGGTCATAATATTTCTTTTCCAGCTCCGCGTTGCGTTCCAACAGCTGTGCGTTGTTCTTCTTCAGATAAAAGAACGAGGTAATGTGATTGCTGGTGTCATAAAACCAGCCGGTCACATTGTTGGCTGACGTAAGATATACGCTCCGTTGGTATGAATTATGTGCAAAAACGAGATAGAAACTAAAGGCAACAAGCAATATTGCCAGCAGCCAGTGACTGTTTCGGAGGATGAAGTTGAAAAGATTTCGCATGCAAGCCTGCCATTGTCTGTTTCTTTAACCAATAGCTTTATGTCAAAAGCCGACAGCGTCTTATCGCATCAAAAAGGTAAATTTGTCGATGTTCCTCAATGCAATGCTAGTGCCTTTTGCCACCATATGCAGCGGATCATCCACCACCCTGAACGGAATACCTATCTTCTCCGTCAACCGCCTGTCGAGGCCACGCAACAGCGCCCCACCACCGGTCAGATAGATGCCGTTGCGTACAATGTCGGCGTACAGCTCGGGAGGAGTCTGTTCCAGTGCACTCAGTACTGCCGAATCCACCTTCGATACCGACTTCTCGATACAATGAGCAACCTCCTGATAAGATACAGGTACATCCATCGGCAGGGAAGTCATCCGGTTAGGTCCATGCACCACAAAATCTTCCGGAGGATTATCCAGCTCAGTCAACACCGACCCTACCATTATTTTAATTTGTTCTGCCGTACGGTCACCCACCTTAATGTTGTGCTGACGTCCCATATAGTCCTGAATATCTTCTGTGAAATCATCTCCGGCTATCTTAATCGATTTGTTGGAAACAATTCCGCCCAGAGAGATGACGGCAATCTCTGTTGTGCCACCGCCTATATCCACAATCATATTTCCTTCTGGCGCTTCCACATCGAGCCCTATTCCCAAGGCGGCAGCCATAGGCTCAAAAATCATGTACACATCGCGTCCTCCGGCATGTTCAGCCGAGTCACGTACGGCACGTATTTCCACTTCGGTACTTCCGGAAGGAATACAAACCACTACACGAAGTGAAGGAGAGAACAATCCTCCCTTATTCTTGTTAGCCGCTTTGATCATTCCGCGGATCATCTGCTCCGCAGCATTAAAATCGGCGATCACTCCATCTCTCAGTGGCCTTACTGTACGTATATTTTCGTGTGTTTTCCCATGCATCTGCCTGGCTTTCTCGCCCAAAGCTATCATTTTGTCGGTTTTGCGGTCCAGCGCAACAATAGAGGGTTCGTCGAGTAATATCTTCCCTGCGTTGTTCACAATCACAGAATTGGCAGTTCCAAGGTCCATCGCCAGTTCTTGCGTAAATGAAAATAAGCCCATACTATTTTATGTTATTAGCTCTCAGCACTTCGCTTTCAGCCTTTTTGTTTAGTGTTTAAAATGTCTCACGCCGGTAGTAACCATTGCTAAACCATGCTGGTTGCAATACTCTACTGACTCGGCATCCCGGATAGACCCTCCCGGTTGAATTACAGCAGTGATGCCCGCCTGATGTGCTATTTCCACACAATCGGGAAAAGGAAAAAAAGCATCGCTGGCCATGACTGCTCCTTTAAGATCGAAGTGAAAGGTAGTTGCTTTTTCTATTGCCTGCTTCAGGGCGTCCACCCTGGAAGTCTGCCCTGTACCACTGGCTATGAGTTGTTTGTTTTTGACCAGCACAATGGCGTTCGACTTGGTGTGCTTCACCAAAACATTGGCAAACAGGAGGTCCCCGGTTTCGTGCTCACGGGGAGCGACGTCAGTCACCACCTGCAATTGTTCGGCAGTCTGCACACTTGCGTTTTTATCCTGAACCAGCACGCCATTTAAAACAGAACGGTATTGAAGCAATTGTGTAGCTTTCTCCGGCGATTTCAGCACCAAAATTATACGATTTTTCTTTTGAAACAAAATATCGAGCGCCTCTTTATCGTATGAAGGGGCAATAATCACTTCAAAAAAGATCTCATGAATAGCTTCTGCCGCTTCTTTGTCTACCGGCCTGTTTGTAACCACAATGCCGCCAAAGGCCGAAACCGGATCGGCAGCCAAGGCTGCTTCCCAAGCTTCTTTCACTGTAGGACGACACGCCATACCACATGCGTTGTTATGTTTGAGAATGGCCAGGGCCGTCTCGTTAAAATCGGCTATCAGAGAAACAGCTGCATCAATATCGAGAAGGTTGTTATACGATATTTCTTTGCCATGAAGCTGTTCAAAAACCTCGTCAAAGTCCCCGTAGAACATGCCCTTCTGGTGTGGATTCTCTCCGTAACGGAGTTGTTTACCGCCGTTCAGAGCCTGACGAAAAGCTGTCCTCTGATCCCCGTCAAAATAATTAAAAATCGCAGTATCGTATCCCGAAGAGACTTTAAAAGCTTCCTTTGCAAACCAGCGGCGATCATCCAGTGTTGTCAGACCCTGCTTTTCTTTTATCAGATCTAACAGTGGTTTGTATTGATCTTTGGAGGCCACAATTAGTACATCCTTATAATTCTTTGCTGCACCGCGAATGAGTGAGATGCCGCCTATATCGATCTTTTCTATGATCTCCTCTTCCGATCCTCCCGTGCCCACCGTTTCCTCGAAAGGATACAAATCTACAATCACAAGGTCGATGGAAGGGATGTCGTACGATTTGACCTGTTTTTTATCGGACTCATTGTCCCTCCGGTAAAGAATACCGCCGAAGATCTTGGGATGAAGTGTTTTCACCCGTCCACCCAAAATAGAAGGATATCCGCTCACCTCCTCAACTGCTTCACACTCGTAACCCATCGACTGAATGAAATCTTTTGTACCGCCGGTGGAAATAAATTTGATGCGTAAATTGTTTAGTTCCTGAAGAATCTCTTCTAATCCCTCCTTGTGATATACCGAAATGAGGGCTGTTTGAATTTTCTGTGACATTTTCTGCCTTTTTGACTCGTTATTTTTAAAGGAGTACAAAGGTATGAAATCTATCGGTCTTTTTCGAGATTTGATTCACGAGTTTTGTGAATTTTTGAGAAAATGAAGCTATTACCCATCAAGTAAAAACAAAAAGCAGCCAGCAATCACTTGCTGACTGAACCGGCATGGCATAAACAAGAGGAGGGGGTACCGCTTCGTGCGCCCCCCCAATTTAAAAAACCGCTTTCTGCACTAACAGAAAATGTTATCGTACTTCCCAGCCCAGGGCGCTTGCACCCAGCACCGCTGCGTCGCTTTCTTTGAGCTCGGAAAACATCAGCTTCACCTTATTCTTGTAAATGTTCAGCAAATTTTTCTCCATACTTTCGCGGATAGGATTCATGATAAGGTCTCCGGCCCTTGCCAAACCGCCAAAGAGAATGATTGCTTCCGGGCTGGAGAAAGCCACAAAATCGGCAAAAGCTTCGCCCAACATCTCTCCGGTAAACCGAAAAATCTCCTTTGCCATTTCATCTCCCATCATAGCTGCATCAAACACATCTTTTGATGTAATGTCTTCGACAGGGATATTTCGAAGCCGTGTCCGAGTATCGGGTCTCAGTTCGAGATACTCGCGTGCCGTCCTGGCCACTCCCGTTGCCGAGGTATAAGCCTCGAGGCATCCTGCTCTGCCGCAACCGCACATGCGGCCATTGTTACGCCGCACAATCACATGTCCCAGTTCACCGGCAAAACCATCATGGCCGTATACCAGCTGTCCGTTCACCACGATGCCGCTTCCTACACCGGTACCAAGCGTGATAACGATGAAATCTTTCATCCCGCGGGCTGCCCCGTAGGTCATTTCACCAATGGCCGCAGCGTTGGCGTCGTTGGTAAGTGCTACCGGGATGCCTGTACGATCTTCCAGCAACTGGGCAAAAGGAATCACACCTTTCCATGGTAAATTAGGGGCAAACTCTATGCTGCCCGTAAAATAGTTGCCGTTGGGTGTACCGGCACCAATTCCTTTGATCTGATCTTTAGTGGTGACTTCAGCAATGATTCCGTTTATCAGTTCAGTAAGTTCATCGAGATAAAGTTCCACTTGCGAATGTTTAGCCGTTTTAATGCTTCCGCTCATTAAAATTTGTCCTCTTTTATCCACGATGCCGGCAACAGTATTTGTACCGCCCACGTCGACACCTACTACATAGGGTTTATCCATGATTCGTCCTTATTAAGTTAGTCAATGATGTTTGAAAATGATTAATTTGGACAAATATAGGGTTTTTTCGTTAAACGAATTTTCTGTACGCCAAAAAAAACACTTTTGCTGCATTATCCGGTAAGAGATTCTTTGGCAAACAGCCATCGATAAGAAACTGATAAAATTAGATGCAGACAGTCTTCCTCCTTTGATATTTTTGTTTTACATTTGCAACTTTAAATAATGATTTATCGGTCAAGCCCTTTAATTAACATCAATTTTCAACGGAAAATCGACATAATTAACACAATTAGATACATTCGCACATAAACTCAATTTTATATATTTCACGAAACGAGCATGGCTGTCATTTTTCACGCAGAATAATGACAATTTGCAAGTTACACGCGACCTTAGCGTTAAAAAAACAATGACGTATGAATGAAATTAAATTTTATAACGGGGAAAATATCCCGTTAGAGCTGCACAAAGTAAGGGTTGTGCAAAAATTATACTTAGTAGCCATCGAGAGAAGGCTGGAAGCCCTGCAGGAAGGCGGGTTCAACACCTTCAGGCTAAACACCAAAGATGTATTTCTGGACATGCTCACCGACAGTGGCACCAACGCTATGAGCGATAATCAGATGGCCGCCATGATGCAGGCAGACGATGCCTATGCGGGGTCGCAAAGTTTTTTCCGCTTACAGAAAGCTGTCGAAGATGTATTGGGTAAAAAATATTACTTGCCGGTACACCAGGGACGTGCAGCCGAAAACATTTTATCAAACGCCTATGTCCGGAAAGGCAATCTGGTGCCGATGAACTATCATTTTACTACCGCAATGGCACACATCACTCAATATGGCGGAAAAATTGCGGAATTGCTGTACGACGAAGCCTATGTAATCAACTCCTCCCACCCTTTCAAGGGCAACATGAACCTTGAAAAACTGGAAGAAATCATCAAGATACACGGAGCCAAAAATATTCCCTTCATTCGCATGGAAGCCTCTACCAACCTTATCGGGGGACAACCCTTTTCGGTTCAAAACCTGAGGGATGTAAGGGCTGTGGCCGATAAATACAATATTCGCCTCGTCCTGGATGCCAGCTTGCTGGGAGAAAATGCATACCTGGTCATTCAGCGTGAAGAAGAGTTCAGAAACAGCACAATGGGTGAGGTAATTCAAACCATGACAGGGCTAGCTGATATTGTATACTTTTCAGCACGCAAACTAAGTTCTTCCCGCGGTGGAGGTATCTGCACAAACAACATCGATATTTACCGCGAACTCGAAGCTTTAGTCCCGCTGTTTGAAGGCTTCCTCACTTATGGCGGTATCTCAGTCCGTGAAATTGAGGCAATGGCCGTAGGATTGTATGAAACACTCGATGAGACCATGATCAGCCAGAGCCCGAATTTTATCGCCTACCTGGTGAATTCTCTCGATGCGCATGGCGTTCCCATGGTTAAACCAGCCGGTGTGCTGGGTGCACACGTCGATGCGATGCAGGTATGCGCCCATATTCCACAAAAAGAATATCCCGCCGGATCACTGGCTGCAGCCCTCTATCTGATATCCGGGATCCGGGGTATGGAGCGCGGGTCTATCTCGAATCAACGGGACGAGTATGGCAACGAAACGTATGCCGATATGGAGCTGGTACGTCTGGCAGTACCCCGACGTGTATTCACTCTCTCACAAATTAAATACGTGGAGGACCGAATGAGCTGGCTTTACGAAAACCGGGAATTGATTGGCGGGCTCCGATTTGTGTATGAACCACCAGTACTCCGCTTCTTTATGGGAGGGCTGGAACCAGTGAACGACTGGCCACAGAAACTGATTGCGAAGTTTAAGGAAGACTTCGGGGATAGTTTATAAAATGTATTCAAAAAAGGAAGGGATGCATCCCTTCCTTTTTTGTTGCAAAAACATGTTACAAAACATATAGAAACATTTTTTTATTTAAAATTCACCTAATACCTTTGTCGAAACAATCAGCACAGTACAGAACAGCACACCCTATCTTGGCGGTGAAACTTACGCACGATGGATTTCAAATTTGACGGGAAGAGCACAAAGGTACAGCAACTGGCAGAGTTTATTCAGGATGCCATTGCTGCAAACGAACTAAAGGTTGGGGAAAAAATACCTTCCATCAACCATTTGAGTCGACAATTTTCCGTGTCAAGGGATACCGTATTTAAGTCGCTTTCTGATTTACGGTTACGCGGCGTAATTGACGCCATTCATGGGAAAAACTATTATGTGGCGTCTCACACCAAGAGCATTCTGTTGTTGCTTGACGAGTATTCTCCCTTTAAAGAGGTCTTACACACCATTCTGGTATCCAAATTACCCAAATCTTACAAGATAGATCTTTGGTTTCATCAGTATAACGAGCATCTGTTCAACAACATCATCCATGAATCGATAGGCAAGTATAACAAATATCTCGTCATGAATTATGATAACGAAAAGTTTTCGGATGCATTATCGAAAATAGACAAGAAGAAACTGCTGCTTCTCGATTTCGGAAAATTCGACAAAAAGGGGTATTCCTATGTATGCCAGGATTTTGACAACGGGCTTTATGATGCGTTAAGTTCCATCAGGGATGAACTGAGAAAGTTTAAAAAACTGTTTTTTGTCTTGAACAAAAAACACAAGCATCCCCAGAGTAGCAAAACAGCATTCAGCAACTTTTGTCTCGACAACAAATTTGAATTCGGAATCCTTGATGAAATATTGGAAAAATCAGTAATTCAGGAGGGATTTTTCTACCTGGTTATTAAACAGGAAGATGTGGTAAAGATTGTAAAACAGGGACAAAGCGAAGGATTAAAGCCGGGAAAAAACTATGGATTACTGGCTTATAATGAAAATCCATTCTTCGAGGTGATTGAGAACGGCATTTCCAGTATCGGGATCGACTGGCACGAAATGGGTAAGATTGCAGCTCAATTTGTACTGGACAACCAAACAATACAAACTTATTTGCCCACGGTGATCAAAAAAAGAGATTCGTTTTAATCAAATTTACTCAATTTTATCAACTCTATGAAAACAAAATCATCCGTACCCATATGGAAATCAGCACAATTCTGAATTTAAAAAATAAGTTTCATTTTCACACCAGTTATACCAGAAAATAAGTTTCCAAAAACATAATTTTATAAAAAATTTAATTTATCAACAAAACCATGTATCAATATCCAAAAATAGGTATTCGTCCTACCATTGACGGCCGCCAGGGTGGCGTGAGAGAAAGCCTTGAAGAGAAGACAATGAGTCTGGCAAAATCGGTTGCCCGACTCATTGAATCTAACCTGAGGAACGGTGACGGCAGCCCGGTTGAGTGTGTAATAGCCGACAGTACCATCGGCCGCGTAGGTGAAAGTGCCGCCTGTGCTGCAAAATTTGAACGCGAGGGAGTTGGCTCTACCATTACGGTCACATCGAGTTGGTGTTACGGGTCAGAAACAATGGATATGAATCCACATTACCCGAAAGCTGTCTGGGGTTTTAACGGGACGGAGCGTCCCGGCGCCGTTTATCTGGCAGCTGTCCTGGCAGCTCATTCTCAAAAGGGCTTACCGGCCTTCGGCATTTATGGCCGTGAAATACAGGATATCTCCGACAATAGTATTCCCGAAGACGTTGCAGAGAAGTTGCTCCGTTTTGCCCGTTCCGCACAAGCTGTGGCCACCATGAGGGGACAGTCTTATTTATCCATTGGAAGTACCGCCATGGGTATTGCCGGTTCTATTGTGAATCCCGATTTTTTCCAGAAATACCTGGGCATGCGGAACGAATCGGTCGACTCCACCGAGATTCTCCGCCGGATTCAGGAAGATATATACGATCAGGAAGAATTTGCAAAAGCGATGGAATGGACCTCTACATATTGCAAAGTGAATGAAGGGGCAGACGACAATCGTCCCGAGAAACAGAAAGACCGGGCAGGCAAGGACAAAGATTGGGAGTTTGTGGTCAAGATGACCATCATCATCCGTGACCTGATGAAAGGAAATCCCAAACTGAAAGAGATGGGATTCAAGGAGGAGGCGATCGGGCACAATGCACTCCTGGGAGGCTTTCAGGGCCAGCGGCAGTGGACCGATTTTTTGCCAAACGGTGACTTCAGCGAGACAATACTGAATAGTTCGTTCGACTGGAACGGAATCCGCGAAGCATATGTCGTGGCCACAGAAAACGATGCACTGAACGGTATCTCCATGTTATTCGGGCATCTGCTTTCCAACAAGGCACAGCTCTTCTCCGACGTACGTACCTACTGGAGTCCGGAATCAGTAAAGCGTGTCACGGGAAAAGAACTTACCGGAAAAGCAGCCAACGGCATCATTCACCTGCTCAATTCGGGAGCAACGACTCTGGACGCTACCGGCAAACAAAAATTAAATGGTGTACCGGCCATGAAGGAGCCTTGGAATATCAACGAAGAAGAGGCAGAGGCGTGCCTCAGGGCGACCACATGGTCTCCGGCCAACAGGGACTATTTCCGCGGAGGTGGCTACTCCTCCACTTTCCTTTCGGAAGGGGGCATGCCCGTAACCATGTGCAGGTTAAATATGGTAGACGGTTTGGGTCCCGTGCTCCAAATCGCGGAAGGATGGACCGTAGAGGTTGCCCCTGAGATACACGACATCATCAATAAGCGGACCGACAAGACCTGGCCTACCACCTGGTTTGCTCCCCGTTTAACCGGCAAAGGTGCTTTCAGGGATGTTTACTCGGTGATGAATAACTGGGGAGCCAACCATGGTGCCATCAGCTACGGACACATCGGACAAGATCTGATCACGCTGGCATCAATTCTGCGAATCCCCGTTTGTATGCACAATGTGGATGAAGAAGAGATCTTCCGCCCATCGGCATGGAACGCCTTTGGTATGGACAAGGAGGGAGCCGACTTCAGGGCTTGCAGAAATTTCGGGCCCATATATAAGTAAATTTGAGTTCCGGGCATGAGTTATGGTTATTTCCAAGACTCATGTCCGGGAACACAAAACTTCACATTATGCTTAAAAAAATACCAAAAACAATATCGCCCCAATTACTAAAAATACTCATGGAAATGGGACACGGCGATGAGATTGTGATTGCCGACGGCAACTTTCCATGTCACACCGTTTCGCAGAACGTAGTCCGTGCCGACGGGTTGACCGGAACTGAAATACTGAAAGCTATCATGGAACTAATGCCGCTTGACTCGTACAGTGAGCAGCAGGTTTTTCTGATGGAAGTGGTTCCGGGAGACAATTACAAGCCGGAAATATGGAACGATTACAAAGAGATATTACAA
>ENA-UOOH01000508-UOOH01000508.1-fermentation-metagenome-genome-assembly--contig:-NODE-508-length-43804-cov-5.710553_pt1 | contig 43804 bp, 50 predicted proteins | sample MGYA00245778_ERZ724025 | MGnify/ENA primary metagenome ERZ724025 (study PRJEB28704, sample SAMN03018313) | fermentation metagenome | biome: anthropogenic terrestrial biome; feature: soil; material...
TAACTTAAATAACTCAATAACTTAGGTACCTGGTACCTAAGTTATTGTACAAACTGTCAAGGAGGTTGAACATGTTTCCACAGCCTGAAATGCCCCGAAGCTGGAGGGTTGATACCAAGCCCCACAAGTTCTGTCCGGGCTGCGGCCACGGGCTGATCCTGAAATGCCTCGGGCAGGTTATCGATGAACTGGGGATCCAGGGAAGACTGGTTTTTGGCTGCGATATTGGCTGCTCCCTGCTTTCCTGGGACTTTTTCAACATTGATACGATCCAAACCCACCACGGGCGAACTGTTCCGGTTATGACGGGGCTGAAAAGAGCCCGGCCGGAGCTGCTCTGCATTGCCTATATGGGAGACGGCGGCGGTTACTCCATCGGAGCCCAACATCTGGTCAACGCTGCCGCGCGCAATGAAAAGATCACGGTAATCCTCGCCAATAACACGCAGTATGCCATGACCGGCGGACAAATGGCGCCCACCACCCTGCCCGGCCAGAAAACGGAAACCTCACCCTTCGGGCGGGACCCTGAAATGACAGGGTTTCCTCTCCAGGGACCGGAAATGGTAGCAGCCATTGGCCGGGAAGGAGTTTACTCGGCCAGGGGCAGCATTGCCAACCTCCGGCAGTTGAGGGGTTTCTTAAAAAAAGCGCTGGAAAACCAGATTCAGGGTCGCGGCTTCTCTTTTTTGGAAGCCCTTTCTGCCTGCCCCACAAACTGGCGGACCAACGCGGCGGAAACCTGGGGCTTTATTGAAAAGGATATGCCCAGGTATTTCAAAGTTGGGGAAGTTAAGACCCCGGCTGCCGGGCAGGGGGAGGTTGCGAATGGCTGAGCTCACGCGGATCGTACTGGCGGGAGAAGGGGGCCAGGGTGTCCAGACCGTCGCGGAAATCCTGGCGGAGGCTGCCAATGAAGAGGGCAAACAGGCTCTTTACATCCCCAATTTCGGTGTTGAACAAAGAGGGGGGGTATCGGTGGCCTATGTTCAGATCAGCGACAGTCAAATCGGTTCCCCCAAGTTTCAAACCGGGGACATTGTGGTGGCTTTAAGCGACAGGGCTGTGCAGCGCACCCAAAAATATGTCGGACCTGAAACAACGTTTGTCTACGACAGCAAGATCCAGGGTCTGGAGGGGGAATTGCCCAAAAACGCGCGCGAAGTGCTTCCCATACCGGCTATTGAAGTGGCTAAAAAGGAGTTTCACCCGAGGGTTTTCAACATCATCATCCTGGGGGCTGTGGTAAGCGCTTCCAGGGTCATCTCCCTGGAGCAGGCTAAGGCAGCCATTGAGAAGAGGTTGGGCTACAAGTTTGAAAAACAACCTGAACTTCGGGATTTTAACTACCGTGCCCTGGAGCGGGGCGGCGATATGGTCAGGCCGCAAGGCCGGCCTTGTTTTGCATAGGGTGAATTGAATCAATTCCTTGCGAGATTCAACTCAGGGTAAACAGGAGGCTAGGAAATGACGTTGGAATTTAAGCCAAAAACACAGGATCTTAAAAGGGGAACTTTTACCCTTTTCCCGGGACTCTGCAAGGGCTGCGGGCTGTGCATTGAAAAGTGCCCGAAAAAAAGCCTCTCCTGGTCCGATGTTTTGGGGGTTTATGGTACCCCTTCGATAGAGGCTAACGACGAGTGCACTGCCTGCGGCATTTGCCAGGAGGTGTGCCCGGACTGCGCCATTCGCGTGGACAGGATCAAGAGGGAGAAACATTAAAGAAGATAAAGGAAACGGTGTTTCTCTCACCAAACAGCCGCCCTGTTCATATTTATATTGAAATATAATGATTTCCGCCTGAAATCATTTTCCGGGTGGTGAGAGCCATGGCTATTGAATCAGCGACCTGCATCCTTTGCCGGCGGCTGCGGCAAATGAACAACCGGGGCCTCCTGGTTAAGGGCCGCTATGTCTGCCCGGAATGTGAGGCCCGGATCATTGTTCTGTCCAGGGACGATCCCGATTACGATTACTACAAGTTGGGGTTGAAAAAAATCTGGTACTGGCCAAGCGCCTGAGCCTGCGCCAGTGCCTGTTTTTTTTGAGCCAGCCGGTGGCGCCTGTGGGCTAGTTCAATGTCCTGCTTGATCAGATAAAGGGTAGACGGCTTGACACCGGTTCGAAAGGTGATTTCCTGGTCGTTAAGGCCTTTTTTCCAGGCCCTGATCAACCTGTTGACATCTGTGCGGTATTTTTTGGACAGGGTTCTCTCGTCCACCTTCCAGGGCTGCTCACCAGACATCCGGTATCAGCTCCTTTTAATAGAATAATCATTGACTTTTGTTTTAATATTGTGTGCGGGAATTTGCTATCTATAAGGCTAAACTAATGGCAAAATCGCAGGATTACAATGGCAACAAAGCATAAGTTATGATAAAATTAGGGACTAGTAAAACTTGTATGTTTTACTTTTTTTTGTTCTTTGGGTAAATACAGCAAACTCTTAGAAAGGGGTGCTTTTCGTGCCCAATCAGGACCGCACGCCCCTTTTTGAGGCGCTCTGCAAACACATTGCCGGGAGTCCGGCTCAATTGCACATACCGGGTCACAGGCAAGGTCGGGGCCTGCCGGAGGGTTTTCTGGAGCTTGGCAATCAAGCCCTTTTCTCCCTGGACTTAACCGAGCTACCGGGCCTGGACGACCTTCATCATCCCCAGGGTCCCATAGCCAGGGCCCAGGAGCTTGCAGCGGCCCTTTACGGGGCGGACCGGAGCTTCTTCCTGGTCAACGGCACCACGGTGGGCATCGAGGCGCTAATGCTGGCGGTAGTGGGGCAGAGGGAAGTCATTGTGCCCAGAAATGCCCACCGTTCGTTTCTGGGCGGCCTAATTCTTGCCGGCGCCGACCCGGTTTATGTCTACCCGGAAACCATACCCGGCTTCGGTCTGGACTGTGGGGTGGCGCCGGCGGCCATTAGGCAGGCGCTGGTGGGGCACCCCGGGGTGGCGGCTATTTTTGCCTTGTATCCAAATTATTACGGAGTAGTGGGCGATTTAGCCGGCCAGGCCCGGATTGCCCAAGGGGCGGCCAGACCCCTGCTTGTGGACGAAGCTCACGGGGCCCACCTGCGCTTTCATCCCGACCTGCCGGAAGACGCCATATCCAAAGGTGCGGCAGCTTGTGTCCAGAGCACCCACAAGCTGGGGGGGTCTCTGACCCAGACCTCGCTGCTGCATTTAAAGGGCAGGCTGATCAACGGTGAGGGGGTTGCCGCCGCGCTGCGCCTGCTGGAAACCACCAGCCCCTCTTACATCCTGATGGCTTCCCTGGACCTGGCTCGGCAGCAACTGGCCCTGCGGGGGCGAGTCCTTCTGGAGCGGGCGCTGGGGTTGGCGGAGGAACTGCGGGGGCGGCTGTCCCGAATCCACGGTTTGCGACTATTGGCCCAGGAGGACCTGCCGGACGGTAATTACGGTCTGGACTTGACCAAATTGGTCATCTCTGTGCGCGGGCTGGGCCTCACGGGCTACCAGGTCCGGGATTTGCTGGCGGAACGCTACAGGGTTTACGTCGAAATGGCCGACTCTTCGCATCTTGTGGCTTTTGTGACTATCGGCGCCACCCGGAAGGACTGCCTGATGCTGGCCTGTGCGCTGGAGGACCTTGCCGCAAGGGAGAAAAGCCTGCCCGGGGCGATCTTACCTGAAGCGCCACGGGCTTACAACAAGGTCATGAGGCCCCGGGATGCCTGGTTTTCCAGGGCAGAGCGGGTTGCCCTTGCTGAAGCAGGGGGCAGGATTTGCGCGGAGACAGTAGCGGTTTACCCGCCGGGAATTCCTGCCCTATACCCCGGTGAAGAAATTACGCCGGAAATTATTGAGTACCTTACAACTATAAGGGATCTGGGTATCCCCTACCAGGGGCCTTCCGATCCGGCATTAAAAACCCTTAAAGTTGTGGTAGAATAGACAATAGAATGTTTGTGTGGAATAGCGCTTTTCAATAAAGGAACCCGCGCGGACAAGGCGAAAGGATGCTTCATGAAGGGGAAGTTTATTGTATTTGAAGGTATCGACGGCTCCGGCAAGACTACTCAGTTGAAGCTTTTGGGCGAAAAGCTCACCGCCCTGGGCTGCCCGGTGTTGTATACCAGGGAGCCTGGCGGAACCAGGGTGGGAGAGTTGGTGCGGGAACTCCTGTTAAATCCGCAGCACGGTGAACTGGTTCCCCGGGCGGAGGCCCTTCTTTATGCCGCTGCGAGGGCGCAGCACGTGGAACAGATTATTTTGCCGGCTCTAAAGAAAGGAACGGTTGTGCTCTGCGACCGCTTTTTAGATTCCAGCCTTGCCTACCAGGGTTTTGGGCGGGGACTGGATTTGTCGCTGCTGGAACAAATCAACCGGGTGGCTACGGCAGGGCTGGTCCCGGACCAGGTCCTGCTCCTGGATTTTTGCTGTGATTACGGGGTGGACAGGATCTCCCGTTCCGGGCGGAGCGCTGACCGGATTGAGCGGGAGGACCGGGAATTCCACCGCAGGGTTCGGGCGGGCTATCTGGCCCTGGCGGCCCGGGACCCGCGACGCTATAGGGTCATCGACGCCAATCGTTCCATTGCCCGGGTGCATTGCGATCTAATCAAGGCTGTGGAGGGGGTTTTGGATGCGCTATCTACGGGAAATAATAGGCCATAAGCCGGTTATCAGGACTCTCTTAAACACCGTATCCTCCGGCCGGGTGGCTCATGCCTACCTCTTTGCCGGCCCGGAGGGAGTGGGCAAGGAAACCACCGCTCTGGCCTTTGTCCGGGCGCTGCTCTGTGCCCGGCCCGCCGGCGGGGATGCCTGCGGTGTGTGCAGGGAGTGCCGACAGGTGGAGCACCAGAATCACCCCGACCTTTGTTTTCTGCAGCCCGATGGGAGTTCCATCAAAATCGAACAAATCAGGGGTATTTTACGCAGGGCTCCCTATCGTTCCTACCAGGGCGGCCGCAAAATTTTCCTGGTCCGTAAGGCGGAGGCGATGACCGCTGAGGCTGCCAACTGTCTGCTGAAGACCCTGGAGGAGCCACCGGGGGATACCCTCTTTATTTTACTTTCCGCCCGGCCCCAGGCTTTGCTGCCCACGATCCTGTCCCGTTGCCAGCGCTGCACTTTCCAGAGCATCCCGACTCCCGAGCTGTTGGGCGGCCTGGTTAACCTGCACGGATTGAAAGAAGAAGAGGCGCAGTTGCCGGCCTGGCTGTCGGGCGGCAGCATGGGCAAGGCACTGGCTTACGTCTCCGGCTCACTCGGGGAGGCCCGCGGTGAGGCCGTACGTTTGGCGATTTCCCTGGGCCGGACCGGCCCCCTGGAAGCGCTTGAGCTGGCTGAAAAAATATCCGAAAGCAAGGACAAGGCGTATTTTATGCTGGAAGTGCTGATCTGCTGGTATCGGGATTTGCTGGTCTATCGGGAATCGGAAGAAGTTAGGTTTCTTTATAACCCCGACCTGGCGGCCGATGTTCAAAGGGAAGCAGAGGGCTATGAGACCGGCCGCCTTGTGGAAATAATAGAAGCAGTTGAGACTGCAAAAAACAAAATAGAGACCAACGCCAATACCAGGCTGGCACTTGAAGCCCTGTTTTTAAAGCTGGCGAGATTGCTTGCGCCGGCTTAAAAGCACATCTAAGAGTAGAAAGACAGGGTCTGCTATTTTCAAAACAGTATTGTAAGTTAATTTCCGTTTCGGTGGGAGTGCGGGCTAGAGTCAGCAAACAGATAAATTATAGTTATTCAGGAAAAAATCTACTTTTTCGGATAATTTCTCTTCCGGTTCACCCGCCGGCAGGGGAGGGAGGTATTAGTACAGTGGAATTGACCGTTGTGGGGGTGCGTTTTAAGAAGGCGGGCAAGATTTATTATTTTGATCCCGGTGAGCACCTGCTCGCGCCGGGAGATGGAGTCATTGTTGAGACCGCTAGGGGGGTCGAGTTCGGGCAGGTAGTGTTTGGCCCCATGACAGTTGATGAGGAGGAGATCGTGGCTCCCCTGAAAAAGGTCATTCGCAAGGCCGACAACCAGGATTGCCGGCAGCTTGCCCTAAACCGGGAAAAAGAAAGCAAGGCTTATCAGGTCTGCCTGGAAAAAATCTCGGATCATAAACTGCCCATGAAACTGGTTGGCGTAGAGCAGACCTTTGACGCCAATAAAATCATATTTTACTTCACCGCAGACGGCCGGATCGACTTTCGGGAACTGGTTAAGGATCTGGCCTCGGTGTTCAGGACCAGGATTGAGCTGAGACAAATCGGCGTCCGGGACGAAGCGAAGATGGTCGGGGGACTGGGCTGTTGCGGCCGGGAACTCTGCTGCGCCACGTGGCTTTCGGATTTCGCTTCGGTTTCCATCCGGATGGCCAAAGAGCAGAATCTCTCCCTCAATCCCACCAAGATTTCCGGCATCTGCGGTAGGTTGATGTGTTGTCTCAAATATGAAAACGAGTCCTACGAACATGCCCGGGAAAGTCTACCCGGCCTGGGTAGTTGGGTCATTACCCCTGACGGGGAGGGTAAGGTGTCCAGCGTCAATATTTTTAAAAAGTGCCTTAATGTGGAACTAAAAGAAAGCAAAACCATCAAAGAATACCAATCCGAGGAAATTACCATGAAAGAAGGCCAGTCCAAAAACTACCGGGGCCATAAAAAAGAGTGTCCCAAACAGTCAAATGAGGAGAGAATTTAGTGCCATCCCTTTTGAAGCGGGCGAAAGACCTGGAAATTAAACTGCATGCGCTGATGGCAGAAGTGCAGGAATTGAAAAATGAAGTACTGGAGATGGAGGAGGAAAACACCCGGCTCAGGAGAGAGCTGGCCGCTGTTTACCGCGAGGGCTGCTCCGGCGTAAAAAGTCCCGGTGAAGCCGATGTCATGTACAGGGGGTTTATTAACCTGCTGGACCTGTATGACCAGGAATACCATATCTGCAACCTGTACTTCGGCCGCAGACGGGCGGGAGAGTGCCTTTTCTGTATGGCTTTTTTAAGGAAAGAGATGGAACCCAACGCCACGCGGGAAGGCGGCGCTTAGTCCGGAGCAAGCGGCGCGTCAGCCCGGCTTGAAGCTGTGAATGAATTCATACCGGCGTTCTATCAGTGCGGCCTATTCTGGGATTTATTCTCAGAATAGTAGTTTGTTGTTAAGCTTCACGGGTAAAAGACATTTTAGAGGTTTAGTTGTCCGGGAGGTGAGCATGGATGGATGAGGAAACGAAAGGGATTCTGTACCTCTGTGCAACACCCATCGGTAACCTGGAGGATATTACCCTCCGGGCCCTCCGGGTGCTGCGTGAGGTAGACCTGATAGCGGCTGAAGATACCCGCCACACGCGAAAGCTGCTCAGCCATTACGATATTCATACCCGGCTCACCAGCTACCATAAGTTCAACCAGGTCAAAAAAGGGGAAACCCTCCTGGAGCTGCTGGAATCCGGTAAAAGCGTGGCCCTGGTTTCTGACGCGGGCCTTCCGGGTGTTTCCGACCCCGGCGCCGAGCTCGTGGCGGGAGCCCTGGAAAAGGGGTTAAGGGTTGTGCCGGTGCCCGGTCCCAGTGCCGGAATCACGGCTCTGGTGGTCTCTGGCCTGCCGACCGACGCCTTTGTTTTTGCGGGGTTTTTGCCTGCGGCCAAAAAAGCAAGGCGGCAGAAACTGGTGGAACTCCGTAGCCAGAAGAAAACATTGATCTTTTATGAGTCACCCCACCGCCTGCGGGGGACGCTGGCAGACCTCCAGGAAATTCTCGGCGCCCGCCCGGCAGCGGTGGCTAGGGAACTGACCAAAAAGTACGAGGAAATGATCAGGGGCTCTTTACAAGATATCCTGAAGCATTTTCAGGACAAAGAGCCTCGTGGTGAATTTACACTTGTGGTGGCAGGCGCCACGGAGGCACAAGCAGCGGGTGTGGAAGATCTCGCGGAGGGAAAAGAGCCCGCGCTCTCCCTGTGCCCCGCCGCCCATGTCGCCTTGCTGGAGGCCGGGGGCGTAGCGCGGAAGGAGGCCATCCGTCAGGCGGCCCGCCTGCGCGGTCTCTCCAGGCGAGAGGTTTATCACGCAGTGGTAAGGGATAAAGAGGCAAAAGAAAAAGGAGAGACTTAATGTCCCCCCCCTTGGGCCAACTACATTGCTTTGGCGTTTTCAAACATGGCCAGAGCGCACTCGCGGCAGACCAGTTTGCCTCGATAATGTTGGACTTCAGAAGCATTACCGCAAAAGACACAGGCCGGCTCATACTTCTTTAAAATGATTTTTTCGGAATCGACATAAATCTCTAAAGGATCTTTTTCGTCGATTCCCAGGGTACGCCGTAGCTCAATAGGTATGACCACCCTGCCTAGCTCGTCCACCTTTCTAACAATACCGGTTGACTTCACAAGCTCTCCCTCCTAACAAAATACGACAAAATTTATAAAATCACAACTAAATGGTACCAACGATTCCAGTAAAAGTCAATATATATTTATCTAGAAATCTGCTTTTCTTTACCTTTTTGGCGAAAACTTGACAAGTTCGGTGCGGTTCGTTAGAATCAAGTTATTGGTAATTAAAGAATTAAAAGCTGTGAAGGGGAAGAGTAGGCTGTGCTTAGATACCCGGACAGAGAGCGGGGTCAGGTGGAAGCCCGCCGGGGATTGCCGGCCGAAGATGGCCCTGGAGCTGCGCGGCTGAAATGAAACGTAAGCCGTGCCGGGTTCTCCGTTACAGGACTGCGGGTATTAGGGGAACTCCCCTGTGCCCGCTGAGGCCGGCTTTGCAAAAAGACGGTAAAAAAGGGTGGTACCGCGGAACTAAATACCCCGCCCCTCTAGTTATACGGGCGGGGTATTTTTATGGTAAATGCCAGCTTTTATTAACAAGGGAGGATAAACACCGTTGAGCAAGGGAACGTTTTACATCACAACGCCGATTTACTACCCCAGCGGCAACCTGCATATCGGGCATGCTTATACGTCCGTAGCGGCGGACGCTATAGCCCGTTTTAAAAGATTGAAAGGATTCGACACCTGGTTCTTAACCGGCTCGGACGAGCACGGTCAAAAAATTGAGCGGGCTGCCGGGGCCAGGGGGGAGCAGCCTCAGGAATACGTGGATAAAATTGTTGCCGGCTTCAAGCATCTATGGGGGCAGCTGGAGGTACAATACGATGATTTTATTCGTACCACCGAGCCGCGTCATCACAAAGTTGTTACAAGGTTTTTCCAGAAACTCTATGACCAGGGGGACATCTACAAGGACAGCTATGAGGGCTGGTACTGCTCGCCCTGTGAGGCTTTCTGGGCGGAAAGCAGGCTGGAGGAAGGAAACTGCCCCGACTGCGGGAGGCCGGTTGAACTTCTCCAGGAAGAGAGTTATTTTTTTAAGATGTCCAAGTACGCCGACCGCTTGCTCAAACACATTGAAGAGCACCCGGAGTTCATTCAGCCCGTTTCGCGGCGCAATGAAATGATAAGTTTCATTAAAAGCGGTCTGGAGGACCTCTGTGTAACAAGGACCACCTTTCACTGGGGTATTCCCGTTCCCTTTGAACCCAAGCACGTTATTTACGTTTGGGTGGATGCCCTGGTCAATTATATCTCCGCCCTGGGCTACGGGACGGAAGACGACAGTCTCTTCCAGAAATACTGGCCGGCAGATGTACACCTGATGGCAAAGGACATCGTGCGCTTCCACAGCATTATCTGGCCGGTGCTTTTGATGGCTGCCGGGCTGGAGTTGCCCAGGCAGGTGGTGAGTCACGGCTGGATCTTACTGGATAGCGGTAAAATGTCAAAATCAAAGGGAAATGTTATAGATCCCCTGGTTTTAATTGATAAGTATAGTGCGGACGCTATTCGCTATTACTTGCTCAGGGAACTGCCCTTCGGCTCAGACAGTCATTACAGCGAGGACGCCCTGGTAGACCGGATTAACAAGGACCTTGCCAATGACCTGGGGAACCTGGTCAGCCGCTCCATTGCGATGATGGAAAAATATTTCCAGGGGACGGTCCAGACTCCCGGCGCCTCCGCCGGCCCGGACCGGGAACTCATTGACCTTGCCGAGCGGACTCCGGGGGACGTAGAGGAATGGATGAACAGGATGGATCTGTCCAGCGCCCTTTCCGCCATCTGGCGCCTGGTGGGGCGCGCCAACAAGTACGTAGACGAGACGGCTCCCTGGGGGCTGGCCAAAGATCCGGCCCAAAAAGAGCGGCTGTCCACGGTGATGTACAACCTGGCCGAGTGCCTGCGGTTTATCACCATTATGACCGCTCCCTTTATGCCCCTGCTCCCGGCCAGGGTCTATGCCCAATTAGGAATTGAGGGACAATCCGGGATTCAGACCTGGGAATCCTTGACCTGGGGCAAGCTGCCCGCAGGAACCATTGTCAAGCGGGGTCCGGCGCTGTTTCCGAGGATCGATCCAGCCGCCAGGTAACGAGGTGGCCTGAGGTTGTTTATATATGGAAAAAACGGTGATCGGCTTTCGGAGTATTTTTGAAAGATCAACATTTTAGATCAAAGGACGGGTGATCAATGTTCCTGTTTGATACTCACGCCCACCTCGACGGTGAAGAATATGATGCTGACCGGGACGAGATGATTTCCCGGGCCCGGTCTGCCGGGGTCGTTCATATTGTCAATGTGGGCTTTGATTTGGAATCATCCCGCCGGTCGGTCAGGCTGGCGGAAGAATATGATCTGATTTACGCAGCCGTCGGCATTCATCCGCACGAGGCAGAGGGAGTCGGGCCCGGTTACCTGGAAAAGTTGAAAGAAATGGCCGCGCATCCCCGCGTGGTGGCGCTGGGTGAAATAGGGCTGGACTATTACCGGGACCTTTCCCCACGCCCGGTGCAACAAATCATTTTTCAGGAGCAGCTTGCCCTGGCCCGGGAACTGGACATCCCTTTCATCCTCCACGACCGGGATGCCCACGGAGATCTCCTGAGAATTTTAAGGGAGAACCGGCCAGGCCCCTCCGGCGGCGTACTGCACTGCTATTCCGGGAGTTGGGAAATGGCCGGGGAGTGCCTGGCTATGGGACTTTACCTTTCCATCGCGGGCCCCGTAACCTACCCCAATGCCCACAGGCTCAAGGAAGTGGCTTCCCGCGTGCCACTGGACCGCCTGCTGATTGAAACCGACGCCCCCTACCTCTCCCCGGCGCCGTACCGGGGGAGGCGCAACGAATCGGCCCACGTCGCTTTCACCGCAGAAGAGATTGCCCGGGTGAGAGGTATAAAAACAGAAGATTTAGCACAAGCATGCACGGAGAACGGCAGGAAATTGTTCCGAATTGCTTGAATAATATAAATAGAGAATAAGAGAAAACAGATCCTTGAAAAATCCCTTTCGCTAGAGAAGAGAACATGTAGTGATTTGATCTGATTTTTAGAAGGGGGAGATAATGCTATGAGCGACACCAAAAGAAAAGGGCTGATTCTGGTCAATACGGGGAACGGCAAGGGCAAAACCACCGCCGCCCTGGGGATGGCCCTGAGAGCCTGGGGGCAGGGGATGAAAGTATTGATTCTTCAGTTCATCAAGGGAGGATGGAAGTACGGCGAGCTGAAGGCGGCTAAAAAATTGGGGCCGAACTTTGAAATAAGGCAGATGGGCGAAGGTTTTATCAAGGGAGCGGACGACAGATCCTTAGATGAGCACCGCCATGCCGCCCAGCAGGCCCTGGAGGCTGCCAGAATAGAAGTTTCTTCGGGCCGATATGACTTGATTATACTGGATGAGGTTCTTTACGCGATTCACTATGGATTACTTGGACTGGAAAACGTATTAGACCTGCTGGGCCAAAAGCCGGAAAACCTTCACCTGGTATTGACCGGCCGCAATGCGCCGCCCGAGATTATCGAGCGGGCGGACTTAGTTACAGAAATGTGTGAAGTGAAACACCCATTTACCCGGGGTATTGCCGCCCAGAAAGGGATTGAATACTAACCATACGGTAAAATCGAAAGCTTTTGGAAAAATGCCTTGCCCGGTATCATCAAAGAAGGGGGGGTGCCGGTGCGCCAGGTACCGGTTTTTATAGCATGGATTGTCAATGCTTTTGAAAACAGCAGCCAGTACTCTGAATACTACCTTGACCTTCGGACGGGCGATGTCAAGTTTTATTGTCCCATGGATTTCCCGGAGCACAAGGAAAAAGTTGAGAGGCTTGATAAGTCTGAAAACTACATGAAACTGCCCAAACTGGAAAAGGAGTTAGCTCATAGAGTTAAAAGGGAATTTATTGATCTAACGGACGATCCCGGGCTTAAGGATTTGCTGGAAAAGGCACTTACTGCAGATATCAAATTCCGAATGGCTCTGATGGAGTTGGAGAATGAATGTGCCCGGTTAAAATGGTATCAGTTTCAGAACGAAAGGTACGCGGAATATTTAAGGGATTGGTTTAAGGAAAAAGGGATTGAGCTGGTTGAAAAGCCTCCAATCAACGTTCTGGAATGTAACAAGGGCCGTTAGGGCCTAAAAATCCAGTAGGACCCGGGCGCGTTAAGTGCGCCCGGGTCCTACTGGATAGTACGGTCGGATGCGCTTGAGGTAATAGAACCAGCTCCACACATTAAACTGGAAAATATCGACAAAAATAAACCCTATCCACTACCGCCAACTTGTAGTAAAATAGAAATGTGTTAGGTAATTATCGGCACAACAACCAGGCGAGTTATCTTTTTGTTAAATTTTTTCGTACTCTGTTTGGGATTCACTTTAAGCACCGGACCTGTATATAAAGGGGGCATTCAATGAGTTGGAGCAGGCTGTTGGATTGGGTAAGACTAAACAACCACAAGGATTTAAAAGAACCCCGGCGGCGGGGCGTTTTGTTCCTGAGGGCGGCTGCTTTTTCTATGGCGGTATTGTTTTTCATTTGCGGTTACGCCTGGGCGAAAAAGACCGTTGTGCTGGTGGTCGACGGAAAGGAAACGATCGTGCAGGCTTTTTCCGCTACGGTCGGGGGCGTTCTTGAAAAGCAGGGGGTTGCCCTGCTGGAAAAAGATGAAGTGACCCCTTCCCCGGACACACCGCTGAATGACTGGATGATTGTAACCGTAAACCGGGCTGTGGACCTGAGCATCACTGTCGATGGAAATGAAATTGCAGCCAGAACCAGGGGGGCGACAGTAAAGGATGTTCTCACTGAGTACATGATCAGCCTGGGAGCGGAGGATGAAGTATCGCCGGTCCAGGAAGCGCCCGTAACTCCGGACATGAAAATTTGCGTGGACAGGGTCCGTACCGTAACCGAGGTCTGCGAGATTCCCATTGATTATGAAACCCAGAAAAATTACACCGTGAACCTGCCTCAGGGCTCCACCCGCGTCGCACAGGAGGGACAGGAGGGGGCAGAGCGACAGACCTGGCAGATTGTTTACAAAAACGACAGGGAGATTAGCCGCCAACTGGCCTCCCAGGAGGTTGTCTCACCGCCTACAGATAAAATAATCATGGTCGGAAGCGGGATGGTGGTCTCCCGGGGCGGTGAAGACATCAGGTATTCCGAGGTGAGGGAGATGGTGGCATCCGGCTACACCCATTCGGGGTACAATACCGCCTCGGGTGTATATCCACATTACGGGGTGGTTGCTGTCGACACTTCCAACATTCCCATGGGCACCAAGATGTACGTGGAAGGTTATGGCTACGCCACGGCCAGGGACCGGGGAGGCGCCATTAAAGGAAACAGGATTGACCTCTTTTTTGAAACGCACAGCGAAGCAATAAGCTGGGGCGTCAGGAAAGTAAATGTATACTTTTTCGATTGAGCAGGGGCCGAAAGGCCCTTTTTAAATATATTCATCGAAATCCACTGAAGGCCGGAATTGTAAGCTGTGTAGAACACTATCAGTGGAGCAGTTTGGTTGAATAGATGAATAGACCGAACAACCCCGTCCCCCTGACACCCCCTTCATATCTTCAAGATAGCATATTGTACGCCAAGTGCGGTCAGCGACAAAACAAACCAGCAGATCAATCCCAGTAAGATCGGTTTGGTCCCGCTTTTTAAAAGCTTTACAAGATTGGTGTTGAGTCCGATAGAGGCCATGGCCATGACAATGACGAATTTGCGGGCCTGCGCTAGAAAGCCGCTCATGCCGTTTGGGCATGCTGGAACCGCTATGAGAGCTGCGAGCACAATACCCGGTAGTCTGCTGATCATTTTTTTCGTGAAGCTCATCTCCTCTCTGCGGTTTATGATACACCTTGGGGTGTCAACAACCCAGTCCCCCTGACATCCCGAGAATTATATCTTTTATTTTTTTTCCCTGGTCTCAATAATTAATCCCTCCACATGCCGCTTGCTCATAAGCTTTCGCTTTTTCCTGTTTTCCTTGCTTTCAAAGACGATATCCAGATCGTAGTTTTCGGGGTAAAGGTCCTTGGCTTCCACATGGGAGCCTTTTATGGTTGATCTTATATTTCTTTTTCATTACCATTACCACCACTTCGCCCCTGCTGTTTTCAGGTTCATAGATAATTCCCGTCCTGTTCATGCTGCTGATGTATTAATGCACCGGGCTTCAGTAGTCTCAAGCATCCATCGCTCAATTTCGGGGATGTTAACAGATGGCTGAAGCCTATCGAGCATGTTTTTAGCCGGTTCGGAAATGACATACTGTTTTAAGCTTTCCTTTAGTTTGTCGTATTCCAATATCTTCATCGCATATTTGTTTATCAGGCAGATACCTCCCTAAGAATAAAATAGGTTGTGATGAACACATCTCGTTCATCATAGCCTCAATGACACAACTTGCCCGCGAAAATACATTAGAATAGTGCCTTTTTGAGCACGGTAAAGCATAACACCTTATTCCGGAAGATGAGCAGACTATGCCGGTGTTCTCAATTAACCAGTCCGCATCGCAAACCAACTAAGCCCCGCAATAATGCGCCAGCTTGATGCAGACAAGCATATTAGATTTGGTTAATTAAAAACAACCTCAGACACAAACTCAGTCCCCTATTTGGGTTGCAAATTCAGTTGAAACGGCAAATTAGGTCTCACAGTTTCTTTAGGTATACAAGAGTTTTATATTGCCGGCAGAAACACCTTTATTTCATCAATTGATAAGTTTTATGATACCCCGATCTATGCATAAGAAAATCAAATGACATTGACAAAGGTTTTATATCACATAGAAAGAAAAAAGTTATATAATATATTTCGATACAAGGCAATTTAAGCTAAAAACGAACTACTTTGGAGGAAATTGGATGATGATAGAAAAAAAGCCTTCAATCTGTGGCATATGTCCCGGGGGTTGTGCAGTGCAAGTGACGCTGGAAGACGGCAGGCTGGTTAAAGTAGAGCCGCTCAAAGGCACGCCTTACGCGAATTTGTGTGTCAGAGGCAGATATGCGCCTCAGATAGTATACTCGCCGCACCGCCTGAAAACGCCGCTTATCCGCACGGGAGAGCGCGGAGCAGGAAAGTTCCGGGAGGCTTCCTGGGATGAAGCGCTGGACTTGACGGCGCAAAAAATGAATGAGATTAAGGAAAAATACGGCCCGCAGGCCTTGCTCAGCCACTCCGGACGGGGCGCCTTTGAACAGTCGATGGTGGAATTCTGCAACGCCCGTGATTCCGTTGCGAACAAGCTGCTTCTGCCGTTCGGTTCGCCCAATATCGCCAGCACCGGATCTTTATGTTTTGTCTCTTTCGGCATCCTGGCGCCCATAGCCAACTTTGGCCTGCCCGGAGCCTGTCTGACCCCCGACCTGGAAAACAGCAATCTCATTGTTGTATGGGGCACAAACCCGGTCACCGATTCCCCGCCGGTTTTCTTTAAAAGGATCGCCAGGGCGCAGCGAAACAAGGCTAAAGTTATAGCTGTCGACCAGATGCGCTGCGATATAGCCGGACGGGCCGACCAGTGGGTGGGAGTGCGCTCGGGAACAGACGGGGCGCTGATCCTGGGGCTGCTCAATGTTGTAATCAATGAGAAACTGTACGACCGGGAGTTTGTGGAGAAGTGGACACTGGGCTTTGCCGAACTCAGCGAATACGTGCGGGAGTTCACCCCGGAAAAGGTGGAGCTCATCACCCGGGTGCCGGCGGAAACCGTGGCGGCGCTGGCCAGGGAAATAGCAAGCACGGAGGGAGTCAGCCTGCGCACCTACACCGGTCTGGAGTATACGAACAGCGGTGTGCAGAATATAAGGGCGCTCTATATCCTGTGGGCGCTGACAGGCAACCTGGACGTACCGGGCGGTTTATATTTAACCAGCCTGCCAGGCCGGCCTGTGCGACGGGAGGGATTTGAGGCGCCGGCCGGGGTATTGCCCATCGGCGCTGAAAAATACCCGCTGTTTTATGAACTGACCGGGTACGCCCACTACATGGAATTTCCCAGGGCTGTTCTGGAGGGAGAACCTTATCCGGTAAAGGGTTTGCTGATCAACGGGTCTTCCACCCTGACCTCCTACCCGCAGCCTAAAATCTTTGAAGAGGCTTACCGCGGCCTGGATTTTATGATGATAATTGACCTTGTTATGACCCGGGACGCGCTTTTTGCAGACGTCGTACTCCCGTCGGCCACTTATTATGAAATGAATTCATACCAACGCTACCCTGATTACGTGCGCTTGAGAAGACGAGTGATAGAGCCCGTGGGCCAGTCAAAAAACTGTGTCATGATTATGGCTGAACTGGCCAACAGGCTGGGTTACGGCCACCTTTACCCGCAAAGCGAAGAGGAGCTTATTGAAAAGGCTTTTGCCGGGAGCCCCGGACTGCTTGAAGCTTTGCAAAACAGCACCGACGGGGTTAAGATCCCCGTTGCGGAGCGACGCTATAAAAAATACGAACTGGGTCTGTTAAGGAGAGACAAAAAGCCGGGTTTCCCAACTCCTTCGGGCAAAATGGAGATTGCCTCCAGTCTGATGGCCAAACACGGCTATGACGCGCTGCCTGTCTACACCGAACCGGCGGAAGGTCCCCTGCAGGACCCTGAGCTCTACAGAGAGTTTCCTCTGGTACTGAACACGGGGGCGAGGATCCAGTCGACCTTTCGCTCTCAGCACTTGAACGTACCCGGACTGGTCAAACTTCAGGAAAAACCGCTGACTTTGATCAACCCCATCGACGCGGCGGAGCGAAACATCAGGGACGGAGACAGGGTTGCGGTTAGCACCAGGAGAGGACGGGTTTTCTTTTACGCTAATGTGACTGAAAAAGTTTTACCAGGTCAGGCAGAGGTTAATATGGGCGGCGGGAACCCGACCCAGGTCGAGGCCTGGCGGCAGGCCAATGTTAATACTCTGACAGACTTCAGCAACAGGGATCCCGTTTCAGGGTTTCCAGTGTTCAAAGCGCTTTTGTGCCGGATTGAGAAAGCTTGAAAACGGAGGTATTACAGTGCCAAAGGTTAAAGTGGAGTTTATCAACACCTGCCCTTGTTGTGATGAACATGTGCAAACAATAAAAAACACGGCGGCCAAATACGGGGATGATGTGGAAGTGAAGCTCTACTACGTGGGTAAGGATTTTGACTATCTTAAGAAATACGGCATGGTGACAAAAGGAACCATGATCATAGACGGCAGGAAAAAAATCGATAACCTGTCCAAAACAATAATTGAGAAAGCTATTGAAGACGCGCTGAGAGGATGAATATTTTGCTCCTTGAGTTATTTCAAAAAATTATCCTGACCGCCCTGGATATTCTTAACGGCGCTTCGGTATGGCTGATTATAAGCTTTGTTTTAGCGGGGCTGATGCACAATATGATCAGCCCGGATAGGCTCCAGCGCATGCTGGGGAACCGGAAAATCTCAACCCTGGCTAAAGCCACGGTTTCTGGCATGCTCCTTCCTATCTGCAGTTGCGGGGTCATCCCGCTCGGGTTGGGCCTGTTTTATTCCGGTGCCTACCTGGGACCGACCCTGGCCTTTATGACGGCTACCCCGATCATAAATCCCGCGGCCGTCCTGCTTGCTTACGGTTTTTTGGGGCCTCAGATCGCCACGATCTACCTGGTGACCGGGTTTGTTGTACCAATGTTGATCGGTATGGTGGGCAACGCCCTGGCAGGACCTGAGATCCAGGCCCCGGGTCTGGAAAACCCTGTGGAGTTGACCGAGTTGGAATCCGCAGAGCGGGTCAGCCTGGCTCAAAAGCTGCAGGCGGGGCTGCGGTGGGGGTTTTTAGACATGGGGGTTTCCGTGAGCAAGTATGTGTGCCTGGGCATGCTGCTGGCCGGGCTAATTATTGTCATAGTACCTCCGGTTTTTATCCAGCAGTACCTGGGTAATCCGGGCCTGATTTCTATCGCCGGCATCGCTGTCCTGGGCGCAATCATGTACGTTTGCGCGGTGGGCCACATTCCTTTTATCGCCGCGCTGATAGCCAGCGGGGCGGCGCCGGGGCTGGCCATAACCTTTTTGATGACCGGCGCCGCCACCAATCTGCCCGAGTTAATCAGTATGTACAAATTAATTGGCCGGCGGGCCGTGCTGATTTATTCTTCTGTACTGATCAGCGCCTCTTTTTTGGTGGGGTATATGACCAACAAATTATTACTGCCCGGGTTCATACCTTATTTTGACCTGAGTAAAACCCGCCAGACCTTGGGGCTGGCCAATAATCTCATCTTTGCCGCGCCAGAGCCTTTGCGCTATCTTTGTTCAGCGCTTGTCTTGCTGCTTGGTTTGTACGCCCTGTGGCCGGGATTTAAAAGGACACTGTCCAGGGCAAGGGCTGCCTGATGTATCGCCGCTGGCTGATCTGCGGTTTACTGTTATGTCTCGTTGCCGGGGTAGCGGCAGGTGGCTGCGGTAAAACGTCAGTTAACGAAAAAAAATACGGCAACGCTAGTGAAATTGAGACAGGAGAATCTTCCCCTGGTCTCAGTGGGGAGTTGTATCAGTATTTTCTTTCCGTCCACCAGGATAGAGAAGTAATAAAATGCGCGCGCGCCGACCTTAACGGTGACAATATTGAAGATTTGGTGGTGATTTACAAAGAAAGCGAAGGAAAGAACAAAATGCTGGTGGTGCTGGGTAAACCCGGCCAATACCAGTGCACCAATGAGTTGCCGGCGCCGGTGTCCAACCAGGTGATCACCTTTAAAGACATAGACAATAAGCCCCCGCTGGAGTTTATTGTCCAGGGCATGAAAGGCGCCAATGTTGGTTACGCCATTTATCGCGTGGATGGGACCAGACTGGAAGATTTATTTGGGGAAGGGATGAAAGATTGCTGTTAGAGTTTTGTTTATTCCTCCTCATCAAAAACCTTTGAAAAAGTCATCAGACATAATTAGGAGGGTGTAATTCATGAAGAAATTAATGAGGATTTTACCGTTTTTAGCTTTATCAATTGTTTTGCTGATAGTACTGGCCGGTTGCGGCGGTGAGACAAAACAAACAGCGCAAAACACAGGGGCAGGGATTCCTGAAAAAGACAAGGACTACGTCATTAATCTGGGCTATTACAACTGTGACCATATGACCGCGGCCTGCATCGCCAAGGATGCGGGAATCTTCAATGAACTGGGGCTTAACGTTAATGTAACCGGCAACGGCAAGGTTCCTGAGGCCATGGCGGCGGGACAGATGGACGCCGGTTACATAGGGAACTCTGGTTTAATGCAGGCTTTTCTCAAGGGCTCCCCGATAATGGTGGTGGCTAACAACCACATTGGTGGTTCGAGATACCTGGTTGTTTCAAATGATATAAAAGATCCCAAAGATTTAATAGGGAAAAAACTGGCTATTGGAAATCAACCGGAGAAGAATGACGGTGATTGGGTCCAGTGGGCCAAAGAACTGGGTATTCCGGTTGAAGGTAAAAATTATGAAGTCTTCGACATGGCCGACAAGGATGAATATGTCGCCTTGAAGGCAGGGAAATTGGATGCATATGCCGCCTGCGATCCCTGGGGCTCTTATGCTGAATATGAAAAGACAGGACAGATACTTAAGGCCCACGTAGAGCTGCCGAACGGCGAATTTGGCCAATGTTGCGTTCTTTCCATGCGCAACACTTTCATCACGGAGCATCCGGAACTGGCCAGGCTGATGATTATCGCTCACTCCAAAGCTATTCAGCATATTTATACCAAACCGGTACGCTCGGCTGAAATATTCGCTGATAATTACAAGGTGCCTCTGGAAGTGGCTTTAATGACCATATACAAGAAAACGGTTGATGAAGGCAGGACCTTGAACTGGATCATAAATCAGAAAAACTTTGAGAACCAGATTAACTACGAATTAAGCGAAAAAGTCCTGGACGAGGCCCCGCAATTCAATGAATTCGTTAACACTAAAATTTTGGAAGAAAGCAAAGTGGATAGTTTCGAACAGTTTATCAAGGAAAAAGTTGACCCGGTGTTCCCGCTGGGCATGTCATATGAAGACTGGAAGAAAAAAGCTTGTGAACTGGAAGGGAAAACGGCTTAACAGCATTATATGAAAAAGATGTTTGCTGCTCTTGCGGTCGCTGCCCTGCTGCTTTTGGCCGGCTCAGCGTTCCCGCAGCGGGAAGAAGACAACGGGAAAGTCAAAATCGGCGCTCCTGACGACACAGGCGGCATGATTATACACTACCTGGTGCATGAAAAAGGCTATCAAGACGCTGAGACGCAAGGTGACTTTGAAATGTACCCGGTTAAGGACTGCTGCGCCAGCACTTCTCAGTGGGCTTTAAGCAGCGATCTGCTCGACCTTGCGGTCATGTGTCCCGACGCGGCCGCAAGCCTGCTGGAAAAGGACGGGCGGTTTGAAATAGTCAGCCCGTGCCTGATTAATTCGGACATTTTGGTGGTTCGGCCTGGGCTTACCCCTCAAAAAGTCGGGGTAGCCCAGAACCGTTCCCACCAGGAGCAAATCGCAGTTGGGGTTTTTGGCCGGGAGTGCGCCACGGCGCCCATGCTGCCGGCGGCCATTCCCTACGCCTATGAGAAAAAGGCGGTTGACGGAGTGGTCGTGGACGCCCTGAGGGGATTTACCATGGCCGGTGAGAAAATACCCGCGCCGACCGGGTCCGCCGGCCATATCACTTACGTGCTGGTTGTAAGTAAAAGTTTCAAGGAAGACCCCCGTTACAGTGAATTTATCACCTTGTTCCAGACATCGGTTGAAGAACTGAACAAACCGGATGTGCTGTTGGCAGAAATCAGGAAATACAAAAACATCGACTTTACAAGCGAGGAGGTGGAGCAATGGAACCGCTTGGGGATAAGGCACGTGTTTTCAACTCCAGGAACACACGGTTAATGCGTGAAAAAATCATGGGAGGACAAGTCCATAAACAGTTGTTATACCCCCTGATAACCATCGCGGTGGTCTTTGGTGTCTGGCAGCTGGCCGCCAACCACTACAACAGCGAATTTATGATGCCGTCTCCCTGTAAAACGATGGTTACTTTTGCCTCTGTCGTGCATGACCCGGAGGTTATTAAGAACCTCCTGATAACTTTAAAGAGGGTTCTGACGGGATTCTTTTATGCCCTGCTGATAGGCGTGCCGTTAGGTTTTTTGATGGGTTACTCGAAAACGGCCATGCGGTTGTTTGACCCCTTGATCGATTCACTCAGGCAGATCCCGATCATGGCCTGGGTGCCGCTGACTATAGTCTGGTTCGGCCTCGGTGACGGGCCGACAATATTTCTAATTACCTTCTCCGGAGTTTTCCCTATAATAATCAATACTGTGGCTGGAGTACAGAACATCTCCCGTGATTATTACAATGCGGCCCGCAGCATGGGGGGCGGATCCTGGAGCATTTTCACCAAGATCATTGTGCCGGCTTCGCTGCCGGACATCCTGATCGGCAGCAGGGTTGCCGTCGGACTGGGCTGGATGTCGGTTATCTGAGCTGAATTTATTGCGACGAGTGCCGGCTTCGGCTACTCTATGGTGGAAGCTCAAACAATGATGGAAACAGGCAAGCTGGTGTCCCTGATGATTATGGCCGCTCTGATCGGATACGGGATTGACCGGATTTTACAAATGGTTAACCGATCTTTTACCAAGTGGAGGTTTGTTCAGTAGTGGAACTTAAAGTAGAAAGCATTTCAAAAAAGTTTAAAAATGACAGCAGTTTCCAAACAGTTCTCAAGGATTTGGACTTTACCGTGCGTGAAGGTCAATTTGTGACCCTGCTCGGTCCCTCCGGCTGCGGCAAGACCACTCTGCTGACAATCATTGCCGGGTTTCAGGCCGCCTCCGGAGGGAGAGTTCTGATCAACGGGTGCCAGGTAACCAGACCAGGGCCGGACAGGGGTTTTGTTTTTCAGAACTACGCGCTCTTCCCCTGGATGACGGTCAGGGATAACATCCTCTACCCGATGAAACAGCGCAAAGTGCCTGGTAAAGAACGGGAAAAACGCTTGGAAGAACTGCTGGGCATGGCCCAGCTTGAGGGCAAGGAAAAGCTTTTTCCGCACCAGCTCTCCGGAGGGATGAAGCAGAGGGTTGCTTTTATCCGCGCTCTGGCCGGCAAGCCGGAAGTGCTCCTGATGGACGAACCTCTGGGCGCTGTAGATATGCAAATGAGACAGTCCCTGCAGGATGACCTGGAGGTGCTCTGGCTGAAAGACAAAACCACTGTGGTTATGGTGACTCATGATGTCGATGAAGCAATTTACCTCAGCGACAGGGTGATAGTCATGTCGGCGCAGGAAGGGAAAATAGTGGAAGACTTACCGGTGAGACTGCCTCGACCCCGTGACCGCAAGGGTATGGAGTACCACAAGCATAAGGAACGTCTTGCCGAAGCGCTGCGGATTGCCATGGGCAAGCGGCCGGAGTCACCAGAAGCGAAAAGGCAGCTGTGTCTGGCCTGAGAAATGCGGCTACAATAATATACAGGAATTAACAGGGAGTCTTACGTGAAAATATTCAAAAATTATCCTGATGAAAGACTGAGCATTGAGAGCATCTCCTCGAGGCTGACGGGCGTGGAACGAAAATTAAGGCATTATTTGCTGGAGCAAATTATTGAAAGCGGCAGGCCGGTTAATATAAACAGCTTGAAACAGACCGAAGAGCTGCGGCAATTGAATACAGACGATTTAATCAAGAGCATGGTTGCCAAGCGGGTAATAGTACCGGACGAGGAGGGAAACATCAATTTCGCCTACCCTGTTTCCGCGCTGCCCACAAATCACAAGGTTACTTTGAAAGACGGGCGCAAGCTTTACGCTATGTGCGCCGTTGACGCCATGGGTACGGCCTTTACTTTAAAGCAGGATGTGTGTATTGACTCTATCTGTTCGCATTGCGGTCAAGAAATTACGGTAGTGATTGAGAATGAAAAAATAGTTGAGCTTAACCCAGCCAGCGCACATGTGCTGCACGTGGATCTTGAAAATGTCGACAATTGGGCCGGCAGTTGCTGAAATATCATGAACTTCTTCTGTACGAAGGGGCATTATGATCAGTGGGTTGCCGCCAGGGGCCTAAACCATGATAAAATCTTTTGTTTGGACGCGCAAGAAGCGCTGCTGGTGGCCGGGATGCTTTTTGAATAAATATTAAAATTTTAGGAGGGCTAATAATGAAAATTGCCTACGTATTTAGTTCAACCACTTCTCAAAAAATCCTGAACACCATGATCATTCCCCAACTGGAAAAAGGCACGCACGGTGTTGACGTGGTAGGGATGTTTTTCTTTATGGACAACACCTTTTTCCTGCTGGACGGCACCGAAATGGGGGACAGGCTGCGCCAGATCCAGGCAATGAACGGTATGCTGCTCATGGCCTGTGACCAGTGCGCCATCGAGCGCGGTATCGACCAAAAATTGATCCCGGGCGCGCAGATCGGCTGCTTCCCGCAGCTTTACGCCGCGCTGGGCGGGGTTGGAGTAGACCAGGTGATCACGCTCTAAAGCAACATCTAAAAATTATGGTCGTTACTGGGCTCGTGAAAGATAACCAGATGAGACAGAGCTATACAGCTGTGTTCATAACCAATAAGATAACCTTTCTCCTCCCTCAAAAAACCACCTTCGTTTCAACGTTGAAACGAAGGTGGTTTAACTTCATGTTTAAATACATACCAGCGCGGTTAAATCTTTACCGGAGTTTTTCAAGATCGATGGGCTTCCTGCCATAAATTCTGGCCGAATCCAACCCCTTTGTGTTCTCGCAGGGTAAAAAAGAACTTTCTTTTTATTTTTTTATTAGTTATAATTTAAGATATGGCCTGGACGGTGGCTACAAACTACTTCGGAGCAGAGTATCTGAGGTTATCCACAAAATCGGGTGATTGATCTTGAATAATAAATAATAATCTCGAAAAAATAGGCATACGAGGAGGTTTTGACAATTATGAGTAAAATCCGGACTATCCGTAGAATTGTAAAAGGGCAAAATGTGACAGACGGTGCTGGGATGAAATTAGTAAGAGTTTTTGAAAACAGTGATGTTGTAGAGTTTGATCCATTTCTGATGTTGGATGCTTATGATTCTGTTAATCCAAATGATTATATCAAAGGCTTCCCCTGGCACCCTCATCGGGGAATGGAAACTATCACGTATCTTATCAAAGGAAATATAGAGCACGTAGACAGCCTGGGGAATAGTTGCAGTGTTTTGGATGGGGGTTGTCAATGGATGACTGCGGGATCCGGTATAATCCATCAAGAAATACCAAAACCCAGTGATAGGCTGCTTGGGGTCCAGCTGTGGCTCAATCTGCCGGCTAAGGACAAAATGGTTGCGCCCAAGTATAGAGATATCCTAAAGGAAAATATCCCTGTTATTGACGAGGGGGATGTTCAATTACATATTATTGCTGGAACATATAAAGGAATACAGGGTGCTGTTGAAAGCGATTATGTCAAAACGCTATTTTTGGATGTGGAAGTAAAGGCGGACTGTGAGTGGTCTTTTGATACTGAAAAGGCTTCAACGCTATTTGTTTATATTATTCAGGGAGAAGGATCCTTTGATCCCGATAGTAACGATTTCATCCCGGAAAAACACGCGGTATTATTTAATGGGGGAAATACTTTCCGGGTAAAAGCATCAAATAAAGGTATCAGATTTTTACTCCTGTCGGGAAAACCCCTTTATGAGCCTATTGCCTGGGGAGGTCCAATAGTTATGAATACAGCGGAAGAGCTGGAGCAGGCCTTTAAAGACATGGAGGAGGAAACCTTTGTCGCGTACTAAATTGCAAAAGAATAAAAACAACACTTTCTTTGACAGACACTAGACGAAACTGATGGGATAAATGTTGTTTCAATCAATAACAATTCCAGCTTCAATAAATTTAAAGGAGCAGCGGGGATGGCGCTGCTCCTTTAAATATCGGATGGGTTACTCTACTTCATTAAGTGGAATTTCCAGTGCGCCAGCCACCCCTTTGCCGTAGGCGGGATCAGCTTTCATGCAGTTGCGGATGTGCCGCACTTTTTGATTTCACGAAGAGGCAAGCGGGCCAAACGTTGATGAATACTGGAACGTGCTCAGTTTGCTCAGTTATTAATAGACTTGCCTGTAGATAATCTAGGGACAACTGTGAATTTTATTCTATATCCATGAAGCGTCTCTTAAAGGTTAATATTACCGGAGGCGCTTGTTTCTTTGGAGTGGTTTATTATTCTAAGTCGCCCGCAGGTGCTTTTTGATTTAGCCCAAATCGGGAATAATAAAAGGAAACCCATATTTTCTGTCGAAACACTTGATCCTAGACAGCTTACAGGGGGACAGGAATTTGATGGAAGTTACTTCGCCTTCCGCAGTGCGGGCGATAATGAGCCGGTACGGCCTGGCTTGCCGGAAAAGCCTGGGGCAAAATTTCCTGGTTGACAAGAATATCATCGAGAAAATCATTGGTGCGGCCAATTTGAAGACAGCGGATCTGGTTGTGGAAATCGGCCCGGGTTTAGGAGCCCTGACCAAGCCGGCTGCCCGAAGCGCCGCCAGGGTACTGGCTGTTGAGGTGGACCGGGGGTTGCTGCCTGTCCTGGCTAAGATCCTGGAAGGGGCAGGGGACATAGAAGTCATCGAGGGGGATGCGCTAAAAATAGATTTTGACGAGATGGTTGAAGAAAAGACCGGTGGGGCTTATGGAAGGGAAGGCAGAAGCTACAAGCTTCTTTCCAACATCCCCTATGCCATTACAAGCCCCCTTTTGATCCACCTGCTGAGGGGGCGCTTCCACTTTTCGCTGATGGTAGTGATGGTCCAACTGGAAGTGGCCGCCCGGCTTGTGGCGGCGCCTGGAACCCGGGACTATGGCGCCCTTAGCGTGGCTGTCCAGTACTTTGCCGAGCCGGAAAAGCTCTTTCGTGTACCCAGGACGGTTTTTTATCCCTCCCCGGGGGTGGATTCCGAAGTGCTGCGGTTGACGGTGCGACCCCGGCCGGCCGTGGATGTGCGTAGTGAAGAAGACTTCTTCAGGGTTGTCAGGGCTGCTTTCGGCCAGCGACGCAAGACGCTGTTGAATTCTCTGGCAGGATCGGGCCTGGAGGTTCCCAGGGAGGCGTGGCAGGTAATTCTCGGGCAGGCCGGGATCGATCCCGGGAGGCGGGGCGAAACTTTAAGCCTCCAGGAGTTTGCAGCGGTAACTGAGCAGTATCTAGGATTCAGGGGACGTTGACAGCATTCGCGGTGGGGTATTCCAAGCCGCATCCATACCGACGCGGCGCCGGCAGAAGGATAAAATAGTGATAAGTCAATAAGTTAGGGGTCTGACCCCGTTAGGAGAAGAGGGGGAGCATGTTTTTCAACAGCCCAACAAAGGGTAGGATGGCTTTTGAGGAGATGATGCAGGATATTGTTTGCTACATCAAGGGGCTCCCAACCTCTTCCTGCAAGATTATTATTGGTTCTGATTCACAGGTGAAAAACGACACCTGTTTTATCACTGCCGTGATTGTCCACCGCCTGGGGAAGGGGGGCCGCTATTTTTACCGCAAAAAAACCCATCGCAAGATTATCAGCTTGCGTCAGAAGATTTTTTATGAAACGGCCCTGAGCCTCGAGGTGGGCGGGATGGTCCATAATTATTTTGCCGATGAGGGTCTTGACGATTTAGACGTGGAGATTCATATTGATGTTGGGATCCACGGAGAAACCAAGGATCTTATCCGCGAAGTGGTGGGCATGGTTACGGGGAGCGGCTTTAAGGCAAAAATCAAGCCGGAGGCCTACGGGGCCTCCAGCGTGGCGGATAAACATACAAAATAAGTTCCCCGGGTTCGTTAAGCCTGGTTCAAATATTTATCCAGCAGGTCCAGGCGCCTCCGAGAGTGATAACCATCATAGTTAACCGTGCCGGATGACCTGCGCCTTGGTTCGTTCCGGTAAACACAGAGGGCCTCCAGGCAGTCACCGATAATGGTTTCGGCGATTTTTTCGGAGTGGAAGGCGTCTTTAATCGGCGAGCCAAGGGCTTTATGGGGGATGGTTGTTCCCACACAAACCTTCAATCCACTTTTTGCAGCCAGAGCCAGGGATACCGGAGGTAGGGCCAGTTCACCCAGAGGCACATTCTGGAGGAAGCGGTTGGATACTGCGTGCGGCCCGTGGCAGGGTGAAGCAGCCCCAAGTGCCCGTTCCAGGCCGATTTCCCGGTTTAAACAGCGCCGGACATGCAGCAACTTTGTTGCTAGTGGCGACAGTTCTTCCATGTTTTCTGCGGGATAGCAGTTGGTCAAGGCCATATCCACGCCTTCTTCTACCTTTTGGATCAGCTCCCGCAGGTTATCCTTGATCTCCCCGTTCATATCACCGTCCAAAAAAAGGACTGCCGCCGCTCCTTTGTTTCTCGCCGTGTGCGCGCCTATAGCCCTTGGCACATCAATGCCAAGGGTTTCTTTGTAGTGGAGAGGAATTATTTTGCAAGAATCGAATTTTTGAATTATTTCACAGGAAAGATCGCAGCTTCCATTGATGACCGGGATGATCAGGCCGGCCGGTAAAGTCAGCAATGTTTCAAGGGTTTTCCGGATTCGTTTTTCTTCATTTTGAACCGGTACTACGGCAGCAAGCATTTTGCTTCCCCCACAAACAAGATTCCACCGGAAATCAGTTTTGCCATGTCCTTCTCCTTAAGTTAACTGATCTAATATATGGAATAAAGAAGAGAAAGTTGCCTTGCGGGAACACCACCGGCGCCACCCCTTTCATATCATATAGAAAAAGTAAAGGGGAGGCAGCCGGTGAAGGGCTTTGGCGTTGGAGATATTGTCGGGAGGAAATCCTATGATTTAGATATTTTTTTTAAGATTACGGAACTGTATAAAAGCAAGGAAGGACGACGTTTTGCCAAATTAAAAGGCCTTCATATGAGATTGTGCGCTAGCGCCCCGCTGGATGATCTGGCTAAAATTGATTCTGCGGACCTCGCCGACTACTTGCGGGATCAGGCCAGGGAGAGCAGTGAGCACATGAAGCGAATTTTTATCAGGCGAGAAAAAGTCCGGCGGTTCACTCTGGAAAGGGCTTCTAAGAAAGAGGACAAGGAGAACAAGCCCAGTCCCAGCCCCAGCCCCAATGGGGTGTACGGCTTTGACGTGCCCGGGAGCGTTTTGCATATTGACGGGGACGGCGATTACCTGGAACTATGTCTGACAACGTATAAGCGCCTGAGTATACCGGCCCACGGTTACAGTATCGAAGAGGAGCAGCAGCCCGGGGTGGTGGAGGACCTGCTCAAAAAGCATACCCCGGATTTGCTGGTCCTGACCGGGCACGACGGTTTTATCAAGGGGAAAGTGGATTATAAAGACATCAACAACTACTATTCTTCAAAATATTTTATCGAAGCTGTCAGAGTTGCCCGCCGGTATGAAAAAAGCATGGATGACCTGGTCATCTTTGCCGGAGCCTGTCAGTCCCACTATGAGGCAATCCTGGCCTCCGGCGCCAACTTCGCCAGTTCCCCCCAGCGGGTTATGATTCATGCCTATGACCCCGTCTTCGTGGTAGAGAAGATCGCTTACACGTCAATCTTTGACCCCATCTCCATTAGAGAAATCATAACTGATACCATTACGGGCTTTGACGGCATTGGTGGAGTGGAGACCCGCGGGAAATTTCGTTTAGGCTTACCAACCTCGCCATATTAGGTCCCGTATCCCTTTTGCAAGGTCCTGCATATGATGTTGTAGGATTTTTAAGGAGGGGTTTTATGTATGGATCGATATTTTAGCGCCCTGAAAAAAACCCGGGGTAAGCTTTTAGCCCTCCAAAACGTGGTGGGTGTCGGGGTGGGCTATAAAACGTCGGGGGAGGAAAACACCGGTGAGCCGGCCTTTATTGTTTATGTGCAAAAAAAGCTGTCCGCCGGCAGCCTGGCCAGGAAACACGTGGTTCCCAGAAAAATTAACGGGCTTGACACCGACGTGGTTGAAAGCGGTGTGATCCGGATGCTTGGTGTGCGAACAAAAAGGGAAAGACCCTGTCAGCCGGGGGTGAGCATCGGCCACTATAAATCCACGGCGGGTACCCTGGGGGCCGTCGTTAGAGACAAGAAAACAAAGGAACTGATGGTTCTTTCCAACAATCATGTCCTTGCCAACGGTTCCAGCATTCAGGAAGCCAGGGCCAAGTCGGGAGACCCCATCCTGCAGCCGGGGCCTTACGACGGCGGGACCATCGACGACCGCATCGGCATCCTGCATCGCTATGTACCGCTGGTTAAAACCATCTCGAAGTCTGACTGTCCGGTGGCTTCTGCCGTAGCGCGGGGAGGTACACGCCTGCTCAACCTGATCCTGGCCGACTATGAAATAAGGCTGTATAAACACTTTAAAAGCGATAACCTTGTAGACTGTGCCCTCGCGAAACTCGACTCCCCGGAACTGGTCCTGGCCACTATTCTGGAGGTCGGTGAAGTCGCAGGGACAGCTGACATTAAGCCCGGCCAAAAAGTGCAAAAAAGCGGCAGGACCACCGGGCTGACCGGTGGCAAGGTGAAATCGGTGGGGACTACCTTGCAAGTGGAAATGAAAGAAGATGAAAAGGTGTGGTTTTCCGATCAGGTAGTCGCAGAAATGGATTCCCAGCCCGGTGACAGCGGGGCCCTGATCCTGGACCTGAACAGGAAAGCGGTGGGTCTGTTATTTGCGGGCTCGGATAAACTAACTGTGTTTAACCGAATCAGTACGGTCTTGGACCGCCTGGAAGTTGAGCTTTAAACCAGGGAGGGAACCGGACCTGTTGAAATTTAGCGCTAAGCCGCCTCACCATCAGGCTGTTTCGGCCATATATTAATAAACGAGGAGGCTCACCGCATGGCATACCCTTCATTTGTCTCGGGGGAAATTGCCTTGACCTTTTTGGGAGAAAACATTCCCGCTATCGGTCCCAGGTTCGCGAACCGGGAAGAAGCGGTGATGACGGCCCGGCGTTATTTGGCAGGGATCAACCAATTGGCAGGCGGAGCCCGTGATAAAACTCTAAAAATTGCTTTTAGAAGGCAGGCGGACGGCCGGTATTCCCTTGTTGTGGAGGGTTCCCACCAGCTAATTGGGAAATTGCCCAATCTCGACGAACTCTTAATGAAAAGATTCCGCAAAGGCTTGAAAAGAAAGCTCTTCATTTTGACTTGTTTTGTTGAAGGGGTGGATGGACTGGAGTGCCTCGTCCTCACCGAAGGTTTAGGAGCGGTATTTTATGCACCCAACGCGCTCAAAAACTGGCGGCCTTAAAAGTGTGTCTTTTACGAAAGAATGGATACTCTCAAGTCAGATGGTTCGTAAAGGGCGGTGACCATGGGTAATAACACTTCTGATACTGAAAAGGGCCGGGCCCGTGGACCTCATCAAGGACTTCGGACAAGGAGTAAAAATTTGACGGAAGAAGCTTATCACGCTGGTAAGTGCCTTGGTTACAACCTCGGCTATAACCTGGGTTTTGAGTCGGGCTACGAGAAAGGTTACACTGAGGGCAGTAACCTTGGATATAACAACGGCTTTGTAGCAGCCCTGAGGGCCGAGGAGGGTGGACCTTCCTCCCGGGTAAAGGCTCCGGAAATCCAGGTTTTGCAAAAACTGATTGCCGCCGGGCAGGTCAAAGTCTTCCTGACGGGTTGCGGTGCCAAGGACGCAGAAGTTCTTTTCCGCTTATTGAACATAGAGTCCAGATCTGTCAACCAGATCCAGGATTGATTTAGCGAATTTTAACAATGGTTCCTTATTTAGCGCGAGTTTGAATATCAATAAGCTATTAGATAAATTTTTTAAACATATAGATGTTAGACTTTAATTGCAAGCTTTGCCAAAATACGGCGCGAGCAATATAGTAGGTTTGTACAAGCTTCTTGTGCAGGCCTTTTTACATTGCCCGGGAACCGTTTCAGCGTTAACAGCCGGATTGTTCGCTATATTGCCGGCATTTTTAGTCGAAATCAGCCGAATCCCAAAAGAAGTTTGGGTACGGAGGAACCAGTTTTAGGGGTGAATCCCATTTGGTCGTAAGTCTTAGAACCAACGTGAGCTTGAGCTCCGCAAGGTTTTACCTTTCTCGTAAGCTGTAAGGCGTAGGCCATAAGAATTTACAGCAAATAACCGGGTTTTAGGACCAGCGCCCTACGACCCCAAAATGGGTAGGGTTTTCTTTTACCGAACCCGTCAGCTAACTCCGGAGGCAGAAAAGAAAGGGGAAATTAGATGAGGATCCGTTCAAACAAACTTTTTCTTAGCCTTTTTGTGGTTTTCATGTTCCTGGCGGCTTTCCAGTTTTCAGCAGGGGTTACCTTCCCTGCCCAGGCGGAGGCAGCCGGCGTTCCTCTGACTGCTGACGAGCAGCAGATGGTGGAACTGGTCAACCAGGCCAGGAACAGCGCAGGCCTGTCCCCCTTAACCATCGATTCAACGCTTTCCGGCCTTGCGCGGATTAAGGCCCAGGATATGGCCTCCAACGGATATTTAGGTCACTGGTCACCGACCTATGGCTCATTGACGGATATGTTAAAAAAAGCCGGAGTTTTGAGCCTTTCCGCTGCGGAAAATCTGGGCAAGGCTCCCTCGGTCAATCGAGCCTTTAAGGCCTTAATGAATTCCAGCACGCACCGGGCCAATATGCTCCAAAAAGGTTTTGACCGGGTGGGTGTTGGGATTGTTACCATCGGTTGCACCAAAACTTTTGTTCAAATTTTCACGGGTGGTCAAGAAATTGGATCTTCCAACCCGCAGCCGCAACCAGAACCGCAGCCAGAACCGCAACCAGAACCGCAACCAGATCCACAGCCGCAGCCGCCCTCCAGCGGTGTAAACGCAGATGAGCAAGCCATGCTGAACCTGGTTAACCAGGAGCGGACCAGGGCCGGCTTAAGCCCTCTAGAGATGGACGCAAGTCTGGTCAAGCTGGCCAGGCTGAAGGCTCAGGACATGATTAACAAGGGTTATTTCGGCCATAACTCACCGACGTACGGGTCCCCCTTCGAGATGATGAAAACATACGGCGTCAAGTACAGCTACGCCGGAGAGAACCTGGCCGGGGCTCCCAGCGTGAGCAGCGCCCACAAGAATTTGATGAACTCATCGGGTCACCGGGCCAACATCCTCAATTCGTATTATACCAAAGTGGGTATCGGTGTTGTCAGCGGAGGACCCTATGGCAAGATGTTCGTTCAAATGTTTATTGGTTAGCAAAGAAAATTGACCGCTTCTATTCAAAGAATAGACGGTAGACATATTAAACCAGAACCGGGCAGGTAAAAAGGCCGGTCCCGTTTCATAAAATAAAAATGGTTAGCAATAAAAGGAAGAGGACTCAGGTCCTCTTTTTTGCGTTATTTTCGTTTTCGCTAGCTTTTTTGCACATTTTCCTATCACCCTCATATATTAGTATAGAAAAGTTTTGAAAGGAGGAGTATGTATGGCTGGAATCCAACGGCTTAAGGTCTATGCGGTCCAAGGTGAAAATAGAGCCCAGGCCGTGGTCAGGGGACAGATTGAAGTTCCTTATGCCAAGCCTGATGTAGACAAAATTCTGTCCAAAGATGCGACAACTCACGTCAGAAACGTCAGTATTGTGCCCAATAAGGTCATTGTGGAAGGAACCCTGACCCTACAAGTCATGTACGTTGCCTTTAAGCCCGACCAGTCTGTTCATTCCATGCACGGTGATGTCAGGTTCACCACCTTCGTAGACGTGCCGGGCGCTCAGCCGGGAATGGATTATTACGTGGATATTGCTGTCGAGGATGTGAGCTTGACACCCAGTAGAACCGACCCGCGCAAATTCGATGTTGCGGCTGTGCTCAGCGTGTTTGCAAAGATCACGGAAGTTGATGAAATGGAAGTTCTGACCACCACCCCGGAAGACAACGAAGCTCTGGAAACCGAGGATATTACGGTCGAACACCTGGTAGGCGAAAAAGCAACCAAACAGGTCATTGTCAGTGAAGAGTTTGACGTGCCCGAAGAGAAGCCTGATCCGGAAAAAATTTTGGATACCAAGGCCGAAGTTGTAATTACCGATAAAAGGCTCGTTGCCAACAAGGTCATCATTGACGGAGAAGTCCGGCTTCAGGTCATGTATGTAGCTCTGAAGCCTGAACAGACTGTGCACGACCTTCACCACATCATCCGTTTCAGCGACTTTGTGGAAGTTCCCAATGCGCAGCCCGGGATGAATGTCCAGGTGCGTGCTATTGTGGAAAGCGCCGAAGTGCAGCCGGTGATTGACCCGGCCCTGGTTGCCGATGTCATTATCAAGCTTACCGCTTTTGTGACTGAGACAAGGACACTTTTTGATGTACCCACCCAGCTTAAAGATGAGGAAGGCTATACCAAGAGAAAGCTCAAGGTGGACCGGGAAATCGGAATCGCTGAAAGTCAGGTTGTGCTCAGGGAAACCACTGAAGTTCCCCCGCCGAAACCGGATCTGGTTAAAGTGCTCGATGCCAGGGTTGATAAGATTGAAGTTACAGACGAGCGAATCTTAAAAGGAAAGGTATTGATTCGCGGCATTGCCCATGTGGAGGTCATCTACGTCAGCGATAAGCCCAGTCAGGCCGTCCACGCCTTCCATAAGGCCCTGAATTTCCGCACCTTCGTGGAAATTCCCGGCGCCATGCCCGACATGGATGTTAACGTCAGGGTGGATGCGGAATATGTCAACGTGGAGCAGGTGGGTATCGACGTGCATATTGAAGTCGTGCTGAAGGTCAGGGCGACCGTCACGGAAATGGCCCAGCCCACCGTTTATGTGCCGGGAGTAACCCCGACCGCAAAGCCGACCACGACACCCACAGTGACCCCCTGCCCGCCCACATCCTATACCGTGCAACCAGGCGACACATTGGGCGCCATCGCCGCCGCCAGGGGGACCACGGTGCAGATGATTTTGGCCATTAATCCCCAAATAACCGACCCGGATGTGATTGACGTGGGTCAGGTGATTATGATTCCCTGCCCCGCCATGGGTTAACTCAAAATTGCACGATCCGGCAAGCTGAAATAAAAAGAGAAAACGGGGCTTTTACGTTCCGTAAATTTTTTGTCAAGCGCTTTCCTATAAATTTAATTTTAAGGAGGTTTAAACAGGATGTCAGTGCCACAGCAGTTCTTTTTAACCGAACAGCAATTTGTCAAGTGCATCGAAATCAAGGTGCCGGTAGTTATTGAGGCAGCCGAAGTGCAGGTTGTTGTTGACAACCACGTAACCCTACCCGAACTTGCAATTAAGATCGACAAAATCATAGCCTCTGTCCGCGACCTCAAGGGCAACCTGGTCTTTGTCGACGAAACCAAGTCCGGGGACATTGTTCTCGTGCCCGGACACTACGGACACGAGCACGGACACCCCCATCCAAAAGAGGTGAAGGTGCGGAAAATCATCATCAGCGGCACCCTGCACAAGCAAATTTTCTATGTCAACAAGAACAATGAAGTCAGGCATACCAGCGAGGACATTCCTTTTACCAAGATGATCGACCTGAGTCGACCCAAAGAGGTAGAGAACAGAAACGATGTTCATGTCCAGTTCCATAGTATTGATGTTGACGTAAACTGGGAGTTGGCCCGGGCCAGCAGGGTCCACCAGACTGCCGTGATCATCCTGACCGCCAAGGTTGCGGAAGACCGCCAGATTTTTGTCCAGACCTGCGCCAAGCCAAAAGAATGCCCGCCCGGCAACCTGGCCCGTGACGGCGGCCTGGAAGTCTGGGCCGACGCCGCCCACCCGGTCTTCTGGGGCGCCAGCAATGTCGCCCAGACCACCATTGTGCATTCCGGCTCTTTTGCCGCTGAACTAGGCCGCCTCAATCCCCTGCTGCCGGGGTCGCTGTTCCAGATGATCACCAGGGGGATTGTCCCCGGGCGCCAGTACCGGCTCACCTTCTGGGTCAAGGAAGATGTGCTCGGTATTGGAACGAGTGGATTTACACTGAATGCCGAAGTGCTGTTTTTTGATGAAAGAGGTGTTCAGATCGGGATTGGCTCGCAGACACTTTCCAGCGCTGGGATACCGGAAACGGCCTACTCCCAGGTCCAGTTTGTTACGCCCATCACAAGAGATGATGTGACCTCGGCCATGGTCCGCTTCTCCTTCACCCCTGCGCAAGGAAATACCAATACCGCGAAGGTAGACGATATAATGCTGGAATGTGTACCGCTGGTAACCAATTTTTAAAGAAGAGCAAGGTGCGTTCTCTAAAACAGGACGTTTTTGGCCAAGTGAAAAGAAAGCTGTTATATAACAGCTTTTTTTTTGCAATCACAAAATTGGGCGGCCTGGTGAATATATTAGTACAGCAAACGAAGTGAAAGGGGATTCGCCGGTGATTCATAATATGGGTTCCATTATTGAGCAAATGCAGCGAGTGCAACAGGCGCTAAAGGAGATGAAAACAGAGGTAAGCGACCCCACAGGAATCTTTCGACTGGTTATCAACGGTCATCAGGAGGTGGTGGATGTAAAATTTGATCCGGCGGCCTTAAATTTGGACAAAATTGAAGAACTTCAGTCAATCGTTGCTGCTACCTTTAATCTGGCTGTTCTGGAATCAAAGCAGTTGGTTAAGACGGAAATTGCTAAAATGACCCAGGGAATGAACCTGCCGAATATCCCGGGTATGTTTTAAAAAGGCTTGAGAGGAATGATGGAATTGGCGGAAGAACTGAAAGGAACCGGAGCTGCGGAAGAAACCGTAATCAGGCTTTTGGAGCAACAATCCAAATACGGGGTTGACCAGGAAACCATGCTGATTTACCTGAGCGCAGTGAATTTAATGAATATTTTAAGCCTAATTGGCCGGCGCTACACCGGCAGCGCCGGTCTGATCACCCCTGCTCTTCCGCCGCTGGCATCGGGCGCGGCGCCGGCGGGACTGTCCCTGGAAAGCTTGTTGGGCTCTCTGTTTAAAATGTTCGGAAACCAGAGCGGGGGAACTGCCCAGGGGGGGCAGGGCTTAAACCCGGCGGCGCTGCTGAGCCTGTTGGGGGCGCTCAGCCAAAATGTGGATCTCGGTGGTCTGTTCAACATGCTGGGAAGCATGATCAACTCGGGCAACAAGCCGGCTCCCAAGCTTGACCAGGCTGATCCGGTGCAGGCCGCACCGGCCCAGGAGCCCAGGCCGGAGGTTCAAGTTCAAACGGGTGGTACGGGCGATAATCCCGGTGGGCAAAGCGTCGTGAAGCGCGAAATACCAAAAGTCATGAAGTGGGATCAGCTGGAGAACCGTAAAAAATAAAGTTTACGAAAAAATGTTTTCTGTACAAAGTTATGTGAAAACGCACCGGATCTGCCTCACAGGGGCTGTCGGTGCGTTTTCTCCGGGTTGGGTAAGGATACTGCAAGCTGGGTGACCGGGTCCGTTCATTAAACAGGGCCTATTTTGCGTCAAGAAGAGGCTGAAGAGGGGTTGGCGGTAGGCATCTGAATAACCGGCCCGGTTCCGCTTTCAACTGGACCCGCCGGCTCCGGCTTTACGTCAGTGCCGGATTCTTGTCCGGTCGGGTTTGGCCACAGGGGATGGATTGGGGCTGTCGCGTTTGACATTTTCATAATGGTTGCCTGGATATTATCAATTCCGCTTTTAATATTTTGGACAGAATCCGTGGTTGCCTGAAGCACAGACATTAGGACTTTTAAATTCCTTTCTACATCAGGAGTATTTGCCAGCAAGAAAAGCATGGGACTCATAATCCGTTTCATAAAAAAACTCCTCCTAACAAAAAATAGATCCGACTAAAAATAGAGCCCTTTGAACAATGATCATTGGTTAGTCCGTTGGGCGAAAGCTTCATCAGCAGGGTTAGCGGCCGTCTTGCCCCGCTTTCGTTTCTGCCTGGGTCATCATCAGGGGCGCCATGGTAGCATGAAAGTTGTCCAGGCCGTTTTGGATGTTGACCACGGACTCTTTGGTTGCCAGGACAAAGGAATGAAGGTTTTCCAGTTTCTTTACGGATTCAGGGCTGACGGCTAACATAAAAAGAATAGGAAGCAGGCGGTACAAGGTTATTGACAACTCCTTTCTTTGGGGTTTCATCATAACACCACGATCCTGTGCCAAGGCCGGTCAAACGGGATGCGCTGTCGCCGCAAACCGGGTCCTTGATCGCGCCTTAAAATATCTTATGTTTATTGGAGTTATTCTGTTACAGATCAAAGTGTTACTCTACCTTCAGCTATAAGGCATTAATCCCGGCGCCTGTCAGAGCTGGAATACGTCCGGTGGCCCGGCAGGACCGCGTCAAAGTTCCGTTAATCGTTAATCTGCAGTAGGCAATAAGGTGCTCGGTAAGTAGATGTTGTATACATATGTGACTTTGATGATGAATCTTGATCCGCAATTTTCACGTCCGTTCTCCCGGGTATTGAATAGATATGTGACTTTTGCGGGGTCCCGGGCGGCATGGTGTTTAGTTTGTTGTTATCCAGGTAAGGAATAATGACCGGGCGGGTGGAAAAAAATAAGGCGAAAGGGGGGAATAAGTATGACGCTAAAAGTTTTACCCCTGGTCATTGCCGCGCTTGCCGGGGTTACCATGGCCATCCAGGGTTCCCTTAATTCTGCTCTGGGTAAAGTAGTAGGGCTGTGGGAAACCACGTTTATCGTGCACCTCACCGGGCTTTTGCTGGTGGCGGCCCTTCTATTTGTTTGCAGGATTGGGGACGGCTGCCTCTCGAATGTCCTGCAGGCGCCCTGGTACACTTACCTCGGCGGGTTGCTGGGAGTACTAATTATTTATGGAGTTGTTCGCAGTATCCCTATGATCGGGGTTGCTCCGGCAACAACCGCCATTGTCATGGGGCAGGTTTTGACGGCCGGCCTTGTGGACCACTTTGGCCTTTTTGGAATGAACAAGATCCCCTTCACCCTTTACAATCTTGTGGGCACGATCATGATGGCCGGGGGGGCCTGGCTGATCCTCAAACAATAAAGGGTGACAAGTGTGTCAAGGAGGGGGAGGGTGTCAAGGAGAAGGTTCTCTTGACACCCTCTCTTTCAACGTCCTGCGCAAGCGGTACCGATATTCATCATGACAAACACTCCACTCCCAGGTAAAGAGGATTATGTGAAGATAATTATGTTATACTGAAATTGGTCTTTTCTCTTGATCATGAACGGAGAGCAGTCCGAAAACAATTGAATAGAGGGGTGTAAGAGATTAAAACCATAATCATCGCCGAAAAGCCGTCTGTGGCCAGGGATTTGGCGGCGGTTATCGGGCAGTTTAATAGAAGGGACGGATACCTGGAAAATAATGAACATATTGTTACCTGGGCCATAGGACACCTGGTGACCCTGGCTGAACCAGGGGACTATAATTTAAGATTAAAGAAATGGCAACTGGAGACACTGCCCATTGTACCGGAAAAATTTTCACTGAAGCCCATCCAGAAAACCGTGAAACAGCTGAAAATAATTAGAAACCTGGTCAGACGGCAAGATGTGGGGCTTTTAATCAACGCCTGCGATGCCGGCCGCGAAGGGGAATTGATTTTTCGCTATATCTACCAGATCACCAGCTGCAAAAAGCCTTTTAAACGGCTTTGGCTTTCAGAAACCACCACCGACGCGGTAAAAAGAGCTTTCGCGCAACTTCGGCCAGGCGCCGAACTGGACCGCCTGGCCCAGTCGGCGCAAGCCCGCAGCCGGGCCGACTGGCTGATCGGGTTGAACGCAACCAGAGCTTTTACCGTGAGACACAACAGCTTGCTGCCGGTGGGCAGGGTGCAGACCCCCACCCTGGCCTTGATCGTTAATCGCGAACAAGAAATTTTAGAATTCACACCATCTCCTTATTGGGAACTATATGCTGTGTTCACCAAGGCAGACAGTCAAAGCTATGCAGGTAAATGGTTTCAAGGAAAGCAGGACAGGTTTGACAGCCCTGCCGCCGCCCGGCAGATCCAGGAGAAGGTTGCCGGCAAACCGGCGTATGTGGCCAAGGTTGAACAAAGGGAAGCAAGTGAACAGCCGCCGCTTTTATTCAACCTGAATGATCTGCAGAAAGAAGCTAACAAAAAGTACGGCCTGCCGGCGGCCAGGACCCTGGAAATAGCGCAGGCGCTTTATGAAAAAAGAAAGCTCATCACCTACCCTCGTACAGAAAGCAGGCACATAACCAGAAGTTTGGCCGGTACTTTAGACAAACGGCTTGCTGCTGTTGCCGCAGCGGAAGAATACGCTGCTTTTGCAGCAACGGCCCAAAAAGCCGGCGCTCCCGGGAAAAGATATGTGGATGACGGGAAAGTAACCGATCACACCGCCCTGTTGCCTACGGAAACAAGGCCAAAAACGGGAGCTCTGATACCTGAAGAGAGCAAAATATATGACCTGGTGGTGCGCAGATTTCTGGCCATTTTTTTCCCGGCGGCCAGGTACAAGCAGACCAGGGTGATTACCGAAACAGAGGGGGAAACCTTTCTTACCACCGGCAGGGTGGAACTGGAGCCGGGCTGGAAAACCGTCTATGCCTCCGCTCCCCCGGATCAGCCGGACCAGGGAGAAGAGAGGGAGCATGACGAGAATCCGCCCCTGCCTGAACTGGCCCGGGGGGAAGCAGTTCTTACCGACCACGCGGAGGTCAGGGAAAAGAAAACAAAGCCGCCCAAGCGGTACACCGAGGCCACCCTGTTATCCACCATGGAAGGCGCCGGCAGGCTGTTGGAGGACAATGAACTGAAGCAAGCCATGAAGGGGCACGGCCTGGGTACCCCGGCCACCCGGGCTGCTGTAATTGAACGACTGATTAACGTGGGTTATATCGCAAGAAAACAGAAAACTCTGCATCCTACAGAAAAAGGTACAAGCCTGATCCGGATCGCGCCGGAAATCATTAAAAGCCCGGAAATGACCGGCCGGTGGGAAAAGGCTCTGGCGGATATTGAAGACGGCAAAGTAGAACCGGTAGATTTCATGATCGGCATAATCGACCTCACCAGGCAGGTCGTGGATTTGGCCAGGGAGCAAAAACCCCTGGCCAACAAGGAGAGCCGGGGCCGTGAAACACTGGGCAAATGTCCGCTGTGTTCCAACGATGTGGTGGAATTCCCTAAAAGTTACTCCTGCCACGGTTATCAAGCCGGCTGTAAATTTGTTATCTGGAAAGAAATCGCCGGAAAAAAGATCAGCATCGCCCAGGCCAAAACGCTGTTGCTGAAAAAGAAAACCAGGGAGATTAAAGGGTTCAAATCGAAGACCGGTAAAGAATTTGCAGCCATTCTGACCTTGGGGCAGGATGGAAAGGTGAATTTCGAATTTCAAAATAAAATTAACTAGCGAGTTTCAGAGGTGCAATTGACGAGGGACTGACCCCATACGGGTGAATCTGGAAGACCGTCAGGTCTTTCAGATTCACCCGTCATCTCTTAATTTTCCTGAAAAGATAACCAGGGAAACGGGATTTGCCGTTTCCCCCCAGCGGTGTGCCGGTAAAGCCGATAAACAGGGCGCCGGGCAGCATGGCCTTCATCACCCGGTGCAACTTACCGCTCTCAAGGAGACTACCTGCCGGAGTGTCAAGAGGACCATCCCGTGACACCTTAATAACAAAGTTTTATAAAGTCAGGCAGGAAACATGGCTGAGCCTTAAACAATAAAACCCAGGCTTAAGATCGCCAGGAAACCGGTGAGCATGCCCAGGTAGGCCAGGGGTTTGTTGCCTCGGCGTGATTCCGGGGCCAGCTCGCCCAGTACAATGTAGGTCATGGCGCCGGCGGCGAAGGCCAGAAGCAATCCGATAAAAGTACGGGAAGCTTCCACAAGAATCAGTCCGAAAAAAGTGCCCAAGGGGGTAACCAGGCTAATCAGGGCATTGATTGCCAGCACCCGTCCCGCGCTGGAACCGCCGTACCTGAGGGGAGCGGCGGTTGCCATCCCTTCAGGAATATTGTGGAGGCCAATGGCGATAACCAGGATGGGCCCCAGTTTTTCTGCAGCTGCGAACCCTGCTGCAATGGCAAAGCCCTCCGGGAGGTCATGCAGGGCGATCCCCAGGGCAATCAGGTAGCCCATTTTCAGGTAATCTCTCCCCCTGAGAGAGGTTGGCGACAACAGATTCAGCAGCAGATCCAGGGCGGCCATCAAGAGGGTCCCCCCCAGAAAACCGATAAGGGCAGTCAGCGGGTTTCCGTACTGGAGGGAAGAAGGGAGTAGATCGCAAAGGATGACGGCAGCCATAATGCCCGATGCGAGTCCCAGCATGAGGGAAATGGTGCCGGGGCGCAGGCGGCCGCAGGCGATTACCAGCAGTGCCCCCAGGCATGTTCCCAGACCGGCGATTAGCCCCAGCAGCACAATACTTCCCACTGTTCCACCCGCCTTCAACCGATGTTTTCTTGATCGATCTTATTAGACGGTATAGAACGCTAGACCAAAAAGATACGGCTGCAAGGGTTCCTGGATTTTCTCTTACCCTTCTTACAAAAACTTATTTTATAACAATTGTATATAAAGTCTAATTTTGGTATAGTTTTCTTGGGGACAAATTTCGTAATTTTCACTCGCTCATTATTGTTGGGTATTTAATGGTTTATATAAAATTGTGGCATAATTATGATATAAAATCACAAAGGAAATGATAGTCATGAGTAAGATTTACACAATCGGTCACTCGTCACATAAAATAGAATTCTTTTTGAACCTATTGAAGAGTAATAATATTAACTGTTTGGTTGATGTTAGGAGTATGCCTTATTCAAAATATACGCCTCAGTTCAATGTTAATGGGCTTAAAAGGTTTTTAAATAGTAATGGGCTTCATTATATGTTTTTGGGTGAGGAGCTTGGAGCAAGGCGCGAGGATAGAAGCCTTTACACTATAGAAGGATATTTGGATTTCGAAAAAGTTAGCAAAACCCATTTATTTAATTTGGGTATTGAAAGGATTGAAACAGGTATTGAAAAAGGCTGCCATATTGCTTTGATGTGTGCGGAAAAGGACCCTATTGACTGTCACAGAAGCATATTGGTTGCCAGGGAGTTCCATAAACTGAATTATAGTGTTAATAATATACTTGAAAACGGTAAAATTCAAACTCAAGAAGATCTTGAAAAAAGATTGCTAGATATGTATTTCCCTGACAGGATGCAGCTAACCCTATTTGATGTTGAAGAAAGAAAAAGTGATTCAGAATTGATAGAACAGGCATATAGATTGAGAAACAAGGATATGGGCTACAGCATTGCAGAGGAGAAGGAGAATATACCTAATGAAGTTATTTACCATAGGTTTTACTAAAAAAACTGCCAGGGATTTTTTTGCATTGCTAAAGAATAACCGAATTAAGAAGGTTGTTGATATAAGGTTGAACAACGCCTCTCAGCTGGCAGGATTTTCCAAGGGGGAGGATCTTAAATTTTTTTTAAATGAATTTTGCAATATACAATACGTTCACGATACTGATTTAGCCCCAAATAAAAAATTACTTGATGACTATAAAAATAAAAAAATAACTTGGCTACAATATGAGCAATATTTTAACAATCTTTTGGACGAAAGAGATATAATAAGCAGGCTTGATCAGAATTTTAACAAGGGTTTCGATGGCATTTGTCTTCTTTGCAGTGAAGCAACAGCTGCTCAATGTCACAGAAGATTAGTAGCGGAATATATCAAGCGAAGCTACTCTAATCTGGATATAGATATAATTCATATATAAAGCTGTTACCTGGGAGGGTGCCGGGTGTACAAGGATATTATCTTACTTACTACATCAAAAAAGATGGGGAATCTTTGTATTGCAGGGGTAGAAAAAGAAAATGGTAATTGGGTTAGAATAATTTCAGAAGATGATGAAATTAAACATGCCGTTACTGCTAAAGATGCAAGGTATAAAGACGGAAGTTTCCCTCAAATAATGGATGTAATAAGAGTTAAATGCAAAGGCCATAACCCAAGTTACTATCAGCCTGAAAATTATGTACTCGACAATTCATTTTGTTGGAAGAAACTAGGTAGATCTAGCATTAAAGAACTGTTAAGAATACACCCAGCAGAAAATAAGCCTTATATTTTTTATAATACTGATAAATGTATCGATGGTGTTTCTGTCAAAGGTTTAAAAGATGGAGATAAGTATTCACTGATTCTGATACTATCTAAAGATGTTTGTATACATGTAAGGCGGTGGCCTGAAAGAAAACGGGTAACAATGAGTTTTACCTATAACGGAAATCGTTATAGGTATGTACCTATTACAGATATAGAATTTGAAAACACTTTTTTACAATATCCTGAGGTAAATCATAAATTAAAAGAAAAATGTTTGCTTGTTGTAAGTTTGGGAGATTTGCATACAGATAGAAAACATTACAAACTAATTGCAAAAGTACTAAATATATAGTAGGTTGGTTAATCAAAATATTGCATAATCCACGCACTCTTGCAGCAAGTTTTATCATCCCGGATGATGGTTTTTCGTAACTACTCAGGCTACCCACCTGGGGCTTAAAAATAAAGCATTTGCACCC
>ENA-UOOH01000509-UOOH01000509.1-fermentation-metagenome-genome-assembly--contig:-NODE-509-length-43800-cov-5.315465_pt1 | contig 43800 bp, 43 predicted proteins | sample MGYA00245778_ERZ724025 | MGnify/ENA primary metagenome ERZ724025 (study PRJEB28704, sample SAMN03018313) | fermentation metagenome | biome: anthropogenic terrestrial biome; feature: soil; material...
CTGGATTGCTGTTTTTTTAAATGCCTCGGTAGGGCTGGAAACTGTCGAACCCGAGATAAAGATAACATAAGAAAAGATAGAGAGGTAATCAATGGATCATCCAGAGCAGAAGCACCAACGACGTGTTCGATATAAGGGAACTCATCCAAGAAATTTTGCAGAAAAATACAAGGAACTCCAACCGGAAAAGTATGCAAATACTGTAGCGAGAATCATTCAAAAGGGCAATACACCTGCTGGTATGCATTTATCCATATGTGTCAAAGAAATACTGGAATTTTTGCAAATTGGACCAGGACAAACTGGTTTAGATGCAACCCTGGGATATGGTGGTCATACATTAGAAATGCTAAAATGTTTAGACTCAAAGGGCCATATATATGCCCTTGATGTGGACCCTATTGAATTACCTAAAACTAGAGAACGCTTAAAGCGTTTAGGATATGGTTCAAATCTATTAACTACCAGGCAACTCAACTTTGCCAAGATTGATCAAGTTGCTGCTGAGGCAGGGCCGTTTGATTTTGTGTTAGCAGATTTAGGCCTATCTTCAATGCAAATAGATAATCCTGACAGAGGGTTTTCATATAAAAAAGAGGGGCCATTGGATTTGCGCTTGAATCCTGAAAAAGGAATATCTGGTGCTGAGCGCTTAAGAAAGATGACTCAAGCAGAATTAGAAGGTATGCTAATTGAAAATTCGGACGAACCATATGCTGCAGTAATTTCTAGTGCTATTATTTCTGAAATAGAAAATGGAACTGATATTTCTACGACTACTAAGCTCCGACATATTATTGAAGATGCCCTCAAACTTACTGCGGCAGATAAACGGAAAGAAGCGATTGGGAAATCATGTCAAAGAACCTTCCAGGCATTGCGTGTTGATGTGAATAGTGAATTTGAAGTGTTATATGAATTTTTAGAAAAACTTCCTAACGTCCTTGTAAAAGGCGGACGTGTTGCCATACTGTCTTTCCACTCAGGAGAAGATAGACTTGTCAAGAAGTCTTTTAAAGGTTTGTTGCGAGAAGGAGTTTACAGTAAGATTTCAACCGAGGTAATCCGGCCATCAATAGAAGAATGTAATATGAATAGTCGTGCCCGCTCAGCAAAAATGAGATGGGCTATAAAAGCTTAATTCAAATGAGGTGAAATAATGCTCGGAGCAATTATCGGTGACATTGTAGGGTCGCGATTTGAAGCTTACCCGCGCCGCATTCTTCTGAATTCATACAGGAGTTAGGCGCGTAACTACTTGGAACAACCTGGCGCATATGTTATAATATGGACAAACCACAAAAGCCGGGGATATCCAGCATGGAGCTAAAACGAAACCGTAACAGTGTATACCAGATAGGCTACCACTTAGTCTGGTGTGTAAAGTATCGAAAGCAGATACTAACCGGGCAAATAGCCGAGGATATGCGGGAACTGTTACAGAAAATATCAAACGACAACAACTTTACAATCGAAGAACTGGAAGTCATGCCGGATCATGTTCATCTATTCGTGACGGCCACACCAAATCACCTTATAGCCGACATGGTTAAAGCCCTAAAGGGAGTATCGGCCCGGTTTCTGTTTAAGAAACACCCGGATTTAAAGAACCAGCTCTGGGGCGGTCACTTATGGAATCCATCATACTACGTTGGTACCATAGGTCACATTTCAGAAGAGACCGTCAAAAAGTATATCGAAAGCCAGAAAGTTGGTGAATAAATGCCCCGTCTGCACGGATTCACAAAGACATTGAGATTTAACCTACTTGTGCCAGACAGCATAAACCAGCAGATGTATTGCAGCACAGATCTGTACCGACAGGTGGTATCATACTACCTGCAGATATTTCTAGATCACCAGGAACTAATCGGCCATAGCCAATGGCTGAAGATGGCTGAAACCCTGACGCACCGGACCAAAAGTAACTTACAGCCCACATACCCATTTGACGAAGAATATCCAAACCTGCCATCCGGTATCAGGCGTGCGGCAATATCCGAAGCCTGTGGTCTGGCCGAAGCATGGAAAAGCAATTACGACAAATGGCTGACTGAGAAACAAAAGACTGAAGAGAAAAACGTCAAGCGTATAACTAAAGGCAAGAAACCCGTTGTTTTCAAAGAACACCCGCCTCAGTATCCGGTAGAGAATAATTCCTGGGTGAGTTATTACAACACCGAATTCAAGTGGCTGGATAAGCACCACATACTGCTTAAACTCTACACAGGCAGCTCATACAGTTACAGAAAAGTAGCGTTGTTTCAACCACTGACTGTACCAGAAGGATATGCAACCGGGGCCCCATCGTTAATCCATAAACCAACCGGCTGGGAGTTACACGTTCCGTTAGTGCTGGTAAAAAAGAGCGGGTTGCGGAAAATCAAATATATCGTTAATGATCCGGCTGCAAGAATATGCACCGTTGATCTCGGCATGAACCGCCACGCAGCAATAACAATACAAGATACCAAAGGCAGAGTCTACGCTACGAAATTCATCTCTGGCGCACAAGATAACCACCTTAGGAAGAGGTATCTTGAGAAAATAGTCCAGTTGCAGAAAAATACTATGATAATTCCTGAAGGCGAAAGATTTGCTAAAGACCTTTGGGATAAGGTATCAAACTTTAACAACAACATTGCCCACAAAGTATCGCGTCAGATCGTGGACTTTGCATTAATTCACGGCGCCAAAATTATCGTGTTCGAGTATCTGGACAATCTGAGGCCAGAAAAAGGCACAAAGTCACATTGGCTTAATCGGAGATTTGGTTACTGGGTAAAAGGCCGGGTATTCCGGTACACTCAGTACAAAGGACTGCATGCCGGTATAGTAACCAGCCGGGTATCGCCCCAAGATACATCGGCCCGGTGCCCTTACTGCGGATACCTTGCCATTGAGCGATACACACCAGGCAAAGAAAAGGGCGTAGACCTGGCCCGATGCGCCAACTGCGGCGTACACGACATCAACGCTGATTTCATAGGCGCTTTGGGTATCGGTCGTAACTTTAGGTTAAAACACTTATCTCACGCTGGGTAAACTTACCCAGAAGTCCTTCCAGGTAACGTGAGGGCATCCATGCTGCCTATACGGCAGTATAGTGGATTAGGCACGAACCCGCTAGTTGTTTGAGCCTGGTAAATTGCGGCAGTAAAAGTGGAGTCTACGGCTCAGTCACTTAACTGTTCGCGTACCCGGGGCAGGCACGAAGTTCACGGGAAGTAAAACCCGGAATCCTCTGACTTCAGTCAGGGGAGGTTCAATTCAATAATCATCGCAACAAGGAATTTGACTTGTTCGCCGAAGGCTGCTTTGCTACGGACGATAGTATTATGACGCTTGCAGTGGCCAGGGCGATAATGGAAACTGAAAAAATTATTAAACCGTCGTTAAGCGATGGCAGCAATGGTGACTATCACCAGTTGCTCAGCGAATTAACGGTCAAGTACATGCAGGATATCGGACGCAAGTATCCGGACTGCGGTTATGGCGGAATGTTTAGACGCTGGATGTTTAGCGACAACCCCGCACCGTATCAAAGCTTCGGGAACGGAGCGGCCATGCGTATCAGTCCTGCCGGTTTTGCCGCCCGCACCGGACCTGAAGCAATCAGCCTTTCCGAAACCATAACCTCTGTCACACACGACCACGAGGAAGGTATAAAGGGCGCGGAAGCAGTTTCGGTCGCTATTTATATGGCGCGCCGCGGCTTTCTGAAAAGCGAAATCCGGGAAAGAATCTCAAGCGACTACTATCCACTTGACTTTACAATAGATCAGATACTGCCGACATATAAATTCAATGAAACCTGTCAGGGAACCGTACCGCAGGCAATTGAGTGCTTTCTTGAAGCAAAGTCATTCGAGGATGCTATCCGCACGGCAATATCCCTTGGCGGTGACAGCGACACAATCGCTGCGATAACAGGAGCCATTGCCGAAGCGTATTACAGTGTTCCGGATGATATCCGCGACAAGGCGTTGGCATGTTTGGACGATGAACTGCGAGCAATTTATGACGAATGGGAAGAGTTTACCGGCAAGGACACGGCGAATGGATTATAGACCAGGAGAATGATGGCACACTCGAACATTCGATACAGTGGCCGTTTGTCGGATACAGCGAACTTGTCTATGAGTTTGAACACGAGTTTTATCAATTTGCGGAAAGCCATTCGGAATATCAGCTTACATCGTATGGGGATATACTCGAACGAAACAGCTTAAAATGGGGCGGCGAAGAATGCGCAAAGCCGATGTTGACAGGCTCGATGCCCAGTGTGTCCTTGCTCTGATAATGGGCGCAATACGCGCTGAGCGCTTTTGCGATGGTGCATTGCTGGGGTTCTTCAAGGACGGATATATTCTGAAATGGTTGAAACGTCTCAAAGACATTGACTGGCAGGCAAACTCTAAGACTTAAAATGCAATCCCCGTGTAAGCCAAGCCTACGGGGATTAAGTTTTTAACCGGAGTTTTTTCATGGATAGATTTGGTATTAATAAGTCAATCCTGTTTTCGACAAAGAAAAACAGGATTTTGGCGAATAAGGTAGAAGAATACAACGTTGTTATCATTATCCATTACATAAGAAATTCATTTCTAATAAAAAGCAACTAATGTCTATTTAGGCGAAGTCGGAAATAGTTGGTTTCCTGAAAGCGAAATATATTTTAATATTTATATTCTTACAAAATATGCATAGTTAAAACAGCAAGTATACTATTTCGGAGGGATTGTTAATTTATGGGCGATAGGAATACAGATATCTTGGAATTGAGAGTAGGATTTCCGGAAGGAATTGAGTTTGGAAATGAACAACCTGTTAAGCGGTTAAGTGATGAAATTAAAGATACAGCAAAAAAAATGTTAAACAAAGAAATAAAATTAGAAAATTCTTTTATTGGACGTGGTGCTTCTGGATTCGCATTATCAGTAGACCTTAATATGGTTTTACAATATATTGGTAATTTTGCGGATGTATTTGGGTTAATCGGTGGGATTACTGGTTTTGTTAGTTGGTTAAAAATTAGGATAAAAGAAAGTTGTATATCAAAGCCATTATTTTCTTTTGGATTTCTAAAGATGCTTTGTATAAACCATGTTATAAATACCAATTTCAAGACATTGGAAATTGTATCTTTTAACGAATTAGCTGGTAGTGGCCCATATTATGAAGGATATGATTATTATTCATGTATAATTCTTCAAGATAGGGAATCCAAGATGCCTAAAATAATTACTATTATTATAAATGCTTACGGTGAAATCCTTGGTAGTAATGCAATAAACATTAATGAATTCAATGGTATGTTTACAAGGCAGTCTCTATTTAAAATTGAAAAGTAATTGTTTTCTGAGTGTTCAAGATATTCAATATTATAGGGAGCATTATGATAGAAATACTCACACTTGGTTGTGACATTTAATATAGTTTTTCCCATTAATTCATAAAACTTAACTTTTTTTGGCTCTTCGCTAGATCGTGTGGGTAAACAAGTGTTCCCAGAAATAATAGGGTAAAAACTGAATGGTAATTATGGCACTTGAAGGAAGAGCCTTTGTCGGGAACGAAATGTAAAGTTGGTTACGATTCCTTGAACTTGAATAGGAGGCCTTCTTCATGAATTACCAAATGTTATTCACCGCTGCCTTAGGTTTAACACCTCCGTGGGAGGTACAGGACATAAAGTTTTCTGAATCTCAAAACCGGCTGGATATATGGGTAGGTTTTCCTGAAGGAAATACCTTTACCTGCCCCGCCTGTGGCCAGCCCGGCATGTCGGTGTATGATACAAAGGAAAAGACCTGGCGACACCTGAATTTCTTCCAATTCCGCACTTACCTGCATGCCCGTGTTCCCCGTATAAAATGCTCAGCTGGCTGCAAGGTTAAACAGGTCATGCTGCCTTGGGCCAGGCCGGGCAGTGAATTCACCCTGCTCTTTGAATCATTAATAATGCTGCTGGCCCAGGATATGCCGGTTAATGCTATCGCTAAGTTAACCGATGAACATGATACCAGGTTATGGCGAATACTCTACCATTACGTTGAAGAAGCCCGGGCACAGTTGGATTTCTCGGAAGTTAAGCAAGTAGGCGTAGATGAAACCGCCGCTAAAAGGGGTCATGATTACATCACACTTTTCGTGGATTTGGATAAGTCCCGGTTGCTCTATGCTACACCCGGCAAAGGGAAAGAAACTATTGATTCCTTTGTAACAGATTTACATAACCACCAGGGTACTGCCGGCCAAATTAAGAATGTATGCTGTGATCTTTCACCCGCTTTTATTGCCGGAGTTAAATCGTCTTTGCCCCAGGCCCAAATGGTCTTTGACCGCTTCCACATCATGAAAATCATAAATGCAGCAGTGGATGAAGTACGCAGGTATGAAAGTCGTGAAAATGAAGCATTAAAAAAGACCCGTTATATATGGCTTAAAAACCAGCAAAATCTAACTGCTAAACAGCGTAACAAACTTGAAAGCTATAAAATATGAGCATCTGGATACTGTGCGCGCATATAACCTAAAGCTTTCCTTCCAGAGCCTTTTTGAACAGCCAGATCGGAGATCTGGTGAGGAGTTTCTCAAGCGCTGGTATTACTGGGCTACCCATTCCAAGCTAGTCCCGATGGTTAACGCGGCTCATACCGTTAAAGAGCACTGGAATGGTATTCTGAACTGGTTTAGTTCCCATATCTCCAACGGTATCTTGGAAGGGATCAATAGCTTAATCCAGGCTGCTAAAGCTAGGGCAAGAGGATATCGTAACAGCAAAACCCTGATGACAATGTCTTACATAATTTCCAGCCATCTTGACTTTAATTTGCCCAGCCTATGCCCCTAATGGTTAATTTTATAAGTATCACCCACACGATCTAGCGAAGAGCCCTTTTTTTTAATCGCGCAAAAGGCTAAAGCTGAAGAACGTATTATATCAATAATAGGAAGTAAAAAAACACCGATAGGGGTTGGTGGGGATGAAGAAAATCGATTTGCATATTCACACGATTGCAACGATGAGTGACCATGCATTCGAATACGATGAAAAGACTCTTCAAAGTTATATTTCCAAATTGTGTCTTGATGGTATTGCTATCACTAATCATAATATCTTTGATAGAAACCAGTATGAGCAGATTAGTCGATCTATTTTAATACCTGTTTTCCCAGGAATTGAGATCGATATTGAAGATGGACATTTGTTGCTACTCACAGATGCAAGTGAGTTATCTGACTTTTCAGCACGGTGTCATAGAGTAAGTAATTTAATAAAATGTTCGACAGACTGGTTAACCATTGATCAATTTACGGAAATATTTTCCCCATTAGATAAATACTTATTGATTCCCCATTACGACAAACGACCTGCACTTTCGCTTGAAAGAGTTTCAACTATACGTTCATTTATACAATGTGGAGAAGTAAACAGTATAAAGAAATTTATATCTTGTAAGAAGTCGTCTGATGACTTAACACCAGTATTTTTTAGTGACATTAGAATAGATAAAAATTGTGAAAAGTTCCCTGCACGATGTACTTATATTGATGTTGACACACTGTCTATATCAACTATTAAGCACGCGCTTTTTGATAAAACCAAAGTTTCCCTCTCAGCAGATGCTGGCCATCACCTTATAGAAGTACTCAGTAATGGCCTAAAAATTTCTTCTGGACTATCTGTTGTATTAGGAGAACGTTCTTCTGGAAAAACGCACACTTTAGATAGGATTGCTGAAAATGTGGACAATCCTAAATATATAAAACAGTTCTCACTTCTATCCTCGAGTGATGAAGAGGATGAAAAAAGGTTTGAAAAAACTCTACGTAATAGATGCGATTCTGTTTCCGAAGATTATCTACAACCATTCAGAGACGTAGTAGACGATGTTAAGGATATATCCTTAGAAAAGAATGAATCTGAACTTGATTCCTTCATAGCAGCTTTGTTGAAAGCAGCAGCGGATGCTGATAGAGAAGATATTTTCTCCAAAACCAAACTTTTTAGCGAAACGTTATTTGATGAAAGGGACCTTAGTCCACTAAAAGAGCTTATTAATGCAGTCGATACATTGATAGAAAATTCGGTATACAGAGCACTGATAGATTCGTTTGTCGCTAAATCTGATCTTGTAAAATTAGGAATTGCATTGAAAGAAAAATATATCATTGAAAATGAGTTAATTCTAAAAAAACGATTTCTGAATGATATAATCAAATCAGTTAAATCTGAACTCGGCATAAAAACTGCTGCATCACTAGTCCCAGACATTGATTTTTATGATCATCTATTAGATAGTGTCAAGGTTAAAAAATTCAATGCAATTGCCCTTGCATTGCGAAAAGAGCACGTAATCCAAAGTAGAGATTTGCACACTTTTAAAATTGTGGCAACAGTTAGGCCGTTTGGCGGTGCTCAGGAGCTAAAGAACTTCAGTAGAAGGGTCATCACTTTTTCTGATGCATTCGCAAAATATAATGAACCCTATGAATATTTGCGTGAACTACGAAGAAAAGAAGAACTTTCCGAAACTGAACTCTATAAATACTTTGCGTGTATCGAGTATTGTGTTCATAATAAGCATGGCTTTAAAGCTTCAGGCGGTGAACGCTCTGAATACAACCTACTTGATCAGTTATCAGATGCGACACAATTCGATTTATTGTTACTTGATGAGCCCGAGTCATCTTTTGACAATTTATTTCTTAATAGTGACGTAAATAATATGTTAAAAGACATTTCAAGAGTTATTCCAGTTGTTGTAGCGACCCATAATAACACCATCGGCGCTTCAATTAAGCCAGACTATATAATTTATACGAAGAAAAGTGTTAATGAGCGTGGGGATGTACAGTATCTCATTTACACCGGACTCCCAACAAGCAAGACACTAACAGAGCTTAAAGGAGAAATAATTTCAAAACACGATATTCTTCTAGACTGCCTAGAAGCTGGCAAAGATGCCTACGTTGAAAGGAGGCATACTTATGAAATGCCTAATAATTGAAAATGGAAAAGGTTACTTTTCTCTTAACGGGATATCTAAGACCGCTTTAGACCAACTGACAAAGAATGATATGTTAGATTTATTAAACAAAATTTTTTCAGAAGATGTGGAAATGGATGAATATAATGAGGAGCGGTTGCACCAAGCTGCACATAGAATTATATATCGAAATCTTTATCAAAGATTTAATGACTTAGTGGCGAATAGGACTCGCTTTATTGACGAAAGCGAATCATTGTATCGCCCTGCAATAGAAAAATACAAAGTAATGATATCAGACGTGAATGCCCCGCAGAAGGGTTAATTTCCCATTATGTTTATAAAATGTCAAATACTTAAGGACTCGGAACTTCCAATTATCCATTTAAAGTACAGGAAGCTAATAATGGGAAGTTTACTGAACTGTATTGTTTGTTTATAATCTGGACAAGCACTTAGAACCAGCTTAAAACATCCATTTATTTTCTAATGAGCTAAAAGCTTAAAATTCCTATTATCTATCTATAACTGGAAATTGTCTATAAATATTCTAATAGACCGAAAGGATAATATAATGAAAATAGATATTAAAAATATGAATGGTTATGAATTTGAAAGTTTTATAGCAACGATATTGCGAAAAATTGGTTTCGTAGTAGAAGAAACATCGCTCTCAGGAGATAGCGGTGTTGATCTGATTGCTTATTCTGAAGAACCTTTATATAAAGGTAAGTATTTAATTCAATGTAAGCATTGGGAAGGTAATGTCGGAGAACCGGTGGTTCGAGATTTGTATGGGGTTGTATTAAGTAACAATGCTAATAAAGGTATCTTAATAACTAATTCATTTTTTACGCAACAAGCAAAGATATTTGCTGAAGGCAAAAATATTGAACTAATTAATGGTAATACGCTTAACGAATTAATACATAAATACTCATTAAATTACAATGCTACAATAGAAAAAACCAACTTTACAAGCCAAGGTGAATTCGAAGCACAAAAGTATTACTATTTAAAAAAAATAGTCGATACAAACAAGAGGAATATGGATTACTATTTAGATCTATTTCTTTTTATTTATAGTTATATTTCTAATAAAAAAATTGAAATCATGTATTCTGGACTAATAGAGGAATGCTTAATGCTAACAGATGTTATATTAAAAAAATTTTCAACCGGAGGGAAAAAGGGTTTAGCTATAAATAATGTGTTTACTGGAATAAAGGGTTTGCTGTTAATGTTATTAGGACAAGTAGACACCTCCTTTGAAATAATTCACCTTGCAAAGAAGACTGATTTCAATTTAAGAAATTTTATTGATAACTTAGTACGAAATATCTGTTTCCAACCCACGCACTTTACTTATATAGATGGATTTTCAATCCATAATGTACAGTATTCAAACAAGAAAAAAGATTACGAATATATAATTTATAAAACAAATTTAATGAATTTATTAGTATATATTAACGATAATTATGGCAGTGAATGGTTGTATAAAAAATATATTAGTTATTATAATTCTATTATTGCTCAGATAAGTGAAGAGGTGCATCCTTATAAACAAATGTTAATTGATATTGCTAACAAAAATTACAGTCTTGCAACTAAGCAAATTGAGTCTACAATAAACAAAAATGAATTACGATTATTTATCCCAACAAAAATAGACATTAACAAAACAACTCCATTTTATGCAGGTCTAGAATATTCAACTGATAGTTATATTGATATTGTGAATATAGTGCCTTATTGGTCATCAGAATTAAATACTGAAAAACAAATAGAGAAAATTAGATTTTTAATAGACTTAAATGATCAATCTTATAATATATAAATTAACTTCCAGTTATTCATATTTGGTGGTATAGGCAGTTTGTAGATTAAGTAAAGGCCGGGGGGTGGTATTATTACCTCCGGCAGAAGAAGTCACCTTTTCCGAAAGGTGAATTGTAAATGAGAAACAATTATAAAAAACTAATTATATATCTCGATCAATGGGCTATTAACTTCCCATTATCCATAGTACTGGAAATTTGATGAACTTCTCCGAAGGCGGAAATGAGAAGTTAAATGAAGTATATAAATAATGTAAATCAAGCCAATAAAAGCAATTGCAATTATGGGAGAATATATTGAGGATAAAAAAGGAGAAAAATATTTGGACTCATATAGTGAACAATTCACTACTGCTCCGGAAATGATTCTAAGGTTTAAAAAGATAAATTTGAAAACGATTCAATTATTAGGTAGGAGAAGTTTGACAAATAGATATATTAGTAGGCTAGTCCGGGAAGGCCTTACTAAATCTTAATTTCAATTACGTTGTTTGTAAGCTATCAAATAGACAGGAGCAAAATGAATGCTAACAGGTGAAGTTCGCAACAAGGTTGATAAAATATGGACGGATATATGGGCTGGCGGGATTACCAACCCGCTGACCGTTATTGAGCAGATTACATATTTGATGTTCATTCGTTCGTTAGATGAGAAGGAACTGGAGAGCGAGAGTTTTGAGGCTTTAAGTGGTGAAGAGCAGCCCAAATACTTCCCGCCGGGCGAAGACGGGCAGAATATGCGCTGGAGCAAATTTAAGAACAGAGACCCGCGTTTCATTTATGATATTGTCAGTACAAAGGTATTTCCCTTTATCAAATCGATGAATGGTAACAATGCATCAGCTTTTTCCCGCTATATGCAGGATGCTATATTTTTAATCCCGACACCCCAGGTATTGCAGAAGATTATTACCGGCCTGGACGATTTGTATGAACAAGACATTAAGGACCTGGATATGCAGGGGGACCTTTATGAATACATGCTGAGCAAACTGTCCACCGCGGGGCAAAATGGCCAGTTTAGGACGCCAAAGCAAATCCGGGATATGATGGTGCGATTACTGGCCCCAACGCCGGATGATAAAATCTGTGACCCGGCCTGTGGTACCGCCGGCTTCCTGGTTTCCTCAGCCGAGTTTATCCGGGAGCGCTATGAAGCCGAAATGACCAGTAAACAATGGGCACATTTTGCCGGTGAGATGTTCACAGGGTTTGACATGGACAGGACCATGTTGCGCCTTTCCGCAATGAACCTGATGCTGCACTCTATCACTGAGCCCCGGATTGAATATGTTGATAGCGTTTCCAAGCAGAACAAAATTTCTTCGACCTATGATATTGTCCTGGCCAATCCGCCCTTTAAAGGCACGGTAGATGCCGAGGGCATTAACGATAATCTAAAAAAGGTATGCAATACCAAAAAGACAGAGCTTTTATTTGTGGCGCTCTTTTTAAGGATGCTGCGCAAGGGAGGGCGCTGTTCCTGTATTGTGCCGGATGGCGTACTGTTTGGATCCACTAAGGCACACAGGGCCCTGCGCAGAGAGTTGGTTGAAAACCATCAACTGCAGGCGGTTATATCCATGCCCAGCGGCGTATTCAAGCCGTATGCGGGTGTCAGCACGGCCGTTCTGGTGTTTACCAAGACAGGCGCAGGCGGCACCGACAAGGTTTGGTTTTATGATATGAAGGCTGATGGTTATTCTTTAGATGATAAACGTTCTCCTATAGACGCTAATGATATTCCGGATATCATTACCCGCTTCCACAACCTGGCAGGTGAAGCTGACCGCAAGCCCACGGAGCAGAGCTTCTTTATTGACAAGTCTGCCATTGCAGCCAATGAATATGATTTGTCCATCAACCGCTATAAAGAAATAGTCTATGAGAAGGTGGTTTATGATCCTCCGGTGGAAATTATGGATCGCCTTGATAAGCTGAACCTTGAAATTGCGTCTAAGATGAAGGAGCTAAGGGGGCTTATCGGTGGGTAAGTGGGAAAGGGTGAAATTGGGCACTATTGGTAATTTTAAGAGCGGTGGCACTCCCATAAGAAGTAAATCGGAATATTTTGAAGGAAACATTCCGTGGATAACAACAATTTCTCTCGGTAAAACATTTATTAATGAAAGCGATGCAGTTGAGTACATCTCAGCAGAGGCTATAGAAAATAGTTCTACAAAGTTAATCAAAGAGAATTCTATTATGGTTGGAATTAGAGTTGGTGTAGGGAAATTATCAGTTAATACGGTGCCCATGTGCACTAACCAGGATATTATCTCAATTGAAAATATTAATGAAAGACAAATATACAAACCGTATATAGTTCAATGTATTAAGAGTTATCAACCATATTTTGAATCGCAAAAGCGAGGAGCAACAATACAAGGAATCAATAGTAAAATTTTAAGGTCTCTTGACATTCCCCTTCCACCCCTTGAAACCCAGAAGAAAATTGCCAAAAACTTAGATACCGCTGCAGAACTGCTTGCCATGTACAAACAGCAACTTGCAGAGCTGGACAACCTCATCAAATCTATCTTTTACGATATGTTCGGCGACCCTGATAATAATTCATATGGATGGGAAGTTAGTCTATTAAAGGATATAGCAGAAATAGTGTCCGGAGTTACAAAGGGAAGAAAACTAAAAGAGACTAATAAAATAACTATACCATATATGAGAGTTGCAAATGTTCAGGATGGACACCTTAATTTAGCAGATATTAAACAAATAGAGGTTACCGATTTAGAAATAAAGAAATATCGTTTAAATAAAGGCGATTTATTAATGACCGAAGGTGGAGATCCTGACAAACTTGGTAGGTGTGCGATCTGGAATGGTGAAGTTCCACTATGTATACATCAAAATCATATTTTTAGAGTGCGCCTAAACCAAGAGCAAATACTTCCTGAATATGCCAGTTGTTTAATAGGAAGTTTATATGGTAAGAAATATTTTTTCAGAGCAGCTAAACAAACCACAGGAATTGCTACTATTAACTCTAAACAGTTACATTACTTTCCAATGTTAATCCCTGATATTAAGCTTCAACACAAATTTAAAAATTTCGTCACCAAAATCGAGGAACAAAAAACCCTTGTAAAAAAGGCGATAGACGAAACACAATATCTGTTTGATTGCTTAATGAGCGAGTATTTTGAATAAATACTCTTTGAGTAAATAACATTTAACTAAGTACACGCAGAGGTAAGCCAAATGCCTGCAAACTTTGAATTCTTACAGGGACAAAAGGAGTATGCGCTGTTCGCCAATGCCTGCATTGAAGCGGAACGGGTGCTTGCTGCCTCGCCGGCAATGGCGGCGGTAGGTATGCGCAAGGCATTGGAGCTGGCGGTGAAGTGGGTATATTCTGCCGACAACACTATCACCATGCCCTATAAGGACAATTTGCAGTCGCTAATTCATGAACCTTCGTTCAGGTTCGCTATGGGCGATCAGACCTGGAACAAGCTGCCTTATATTATCAAGCTGGGAAACCTGGCAGTTCACACAGATAAATCTATTGACCGCAGTGATGCCATCCTGTCCCTTTCTTCTCTTTTTGAATTTATCCAATGGCTTGATTACTGCTATGGCGCCAATTACGAAGAACGCTGCTTCGATGAGGATAATATCCCCACTGAAAAGGTAGTTGTTGACGAAGCCAAAATCAAAGAAAAGGACAGCCTGATCGAGCAGAAGGATTCAGAGATTGAAGCCTTGCGTGCCCGGATTGCGGCTATGAGCGACCGGCTTACCGCTGCCAAGAAGCACAATAAAGAGGAACGCAAGTTTACCCCCGGGGATATTTCCGAATTCTTAACCCGGAAAAAATACATTGATGTTGACTTAAAGCTTCTTGGCTGGGTATTCGGTGATGATGTGCAGGAAGAGGTAGAGCTTTTCGGTATGCCTAATAACGAGGAAAAAGGCTATGCCGATTATGTTCTTTACGGCAAGGATGGTTTGCCCCTGGCCATTATCGAAGCAAAGCGCACCTCCAAAGACCCGAAAACCGGCGCCCAACAAGCAAAGCTGTATGCCGACTGCCTGGAGAAAATGACGGGCAGAAGGCCGATGATGTTTACCACCAACGGCTTTGAAACCTACCTGTGGGATGATTTAACCTCTCCTCAGCGTAAGGTCAGCGGAGTATTTGCCAAATCAGACCTGGAAAAGCTGATGAACCGGCGAAACGAGCGCCAGGTTCTAAGCGAAATACCGGTAGATGATAAAATCACGGACCGGTACTACCAGAAAGAAGCCATCCGGGCGGTGTGTGAATCAATTGAGGAAGGCCATAGAAAAGCATTACTCGTGATGGCGACAGGCACTGGCAAAACAAGAACGGCCTCCAGTTTAACAGATGTATTATCCCGTGGGGGATATGTAACCAACACCTTGTTTTTGGCGGACAGAACTGCTTTAGTAAGACAGGCTAAGGATAGCTTCAAAAACCACCTGCCGGATATGTCTCTCTGCAATCTTTTAAACAATAAGGATGATAAATCAGCCCGCATAGTATTTTCAACATATCCCACAATGCTTAACTCAATTGATACGGCCAGGAGCGACGATGGCAAACGTCTGTTTACCCCTGCCCATTTTGACCTGATTGTAATAGATGAAGCGCACAGGAGTATCTTTAAAAAATACCGGGCCATTTTCGAGTATTTTGACGGCCTGCTGCTTGGCCTGACAGCAACCCCAAAGGATGAAGTGGAACGCAACACCTATGACTTTTTTGAAATGGAAAACGGTGTGCCTACCTATGCCTACGACTATGAAACCGCTGTTGATAAAGACCATGTTCTGGTCCCTTTCTATAACATTGAGGTCAGAACGAAGTTCCTGGAACAGGGTATCACCTATGATGAACTTTCAGAAGAAGACAAGGAACGCTATGAAGAAGATTTTACCGATGAAGAAGGCGGCATGCCTGAATTTATCCCTTCTCCTGAATTAAATAAATTCATTTTTAACCAGGCCACCGTTGACATGGTGTTGGAAGATTTGATGACTAAGGGGATAAAAGTTGCTGGAGGCGACAGGTTAGGGAAAACCATTATCTTTGCCCAAAACAAAAAACACGCTGCATATATTGTAGAGCGTTTTAATAAGCTTTATCCCCATTATCATGGCAATTTCGCCAGGCGGGTAGTTTGTGATGACAGCTATGCCCAGACAATCATCGACGACTTCAAGGTAGCCGAAAAGGACCCCCATATTGCCGTGTCTGTGGATATGCTGGACACCGGCATCGACATACCGGAGCTCGTCAATTTATTATTCTTCAAACGCATTCGTTCAAAGACAAAGTTCTGGCAGATGATTGGCCGCGGCACAAGGCTGTGCCAAGACCTGTTCGGAGACGGACAAGATAAAACGCACTTTGTCATTTTTGATTATCTCGGGAACTTTGAATTCTTCCGTCAAAAGAGTGGGGGCTTACAGGGTAAAGAGACCCCAAGCCTGGCCGAAGCAATATTTTCGAAACGAGTGCGGTTAATTTACCACCTGCAGCATGCCGCCTTTATCGAAGAGCCACATCAGGCCATTCGTACTGAGCTGATTCAAACAGTCCTGCAGCAAATAAACGCTCTGAACACCGAGCTGATATCTGTAAAATTGCAGCTGCAATACATTGAAAAGTATAAAAGCCCGGACGCTTTTACCTCCCTTGCCGATGCGGACAAACGCCATCTGATCACCTTCCTGGCGCCTCTTGTCTACATGGATGACACGGACGAGTATGCCAAACGTTTTGATAATTTCATGTATGGCCTGATCATTGCCCAGATTGAGGGGCAGCCTTATTATGAAAAAGCCAAAAGGGAGCTTATAAACGTTTGCAGCAATCTGGCCAGGCGCGCTACCATCCCCCATGTCAAAGAGAAGCTGGAGCTGATTAAAACCATCGGCACGGATGAATTCTGGCAGGACTCTGATATTTTGGGTCTTGAAAAGGTGCGTGTTGAGCTGCGCAGCCTGATCAAGTTTATTGTTGATGATGGCAGAAAACCGGTATATACCAATCTTACCGATGAAATTATTGAAGAAAAAGTGCGAGAAGGAATAGGCCCGGCCTATAACTTTGCGGATTATAAGCTGAAGGTTAACCGCTATATTGAGGAAAACCGTGACCATATTGCTATCCATAAACTGCGTAATAATATCCCGCTTACTGTCGTGGATTACAAGAGCCTGGAGCATATCTTCACCGGGGAACTCGGCACGGAAGAGGATTATAAACGAGAGTATCAGGACACGCCATTTGGTTTGCTGGTCAGGAAAATAGCTAAACTGGAGTATGAAGCGGCATGCTTTGCCTTTTCTGAATTCATAAACGACCAGTCCCTCAACCGGTCGCAAATTGTTTTTGTCAAAAAGGTCATTGATTATGTAGTGCAAAACGGCTATATCGAGAATGCATCCGAACTAACGAAGCCGCCCTTTGACCGGCCCCAGAGTTTTATCAAACTGTTCGATGGTTCCAAACAAAAGCGTATTGTGGAACTGGTTTTAAAGATAAAAGACAATGCTGTTAAAACAGTGGGGTAGCAAATCTGCTTGTCAAAATAGTTAATTAACGGAAGGAATACAAGGAGGTGGTCTGGTGGATATAATTGGTGCCTTTTATGTTATACCTGTAATAGCTGTGTATGTTTTCATAGCGGTAGTAGCGTGGCGATTTATGAGAGCCCACGAGTCAATTGCGGAATCAATTAAGATAATTGCACATAATTTAAAGAAAGAGCCGTGAGGGCTTGGTAGACGCCAGCCGGGGGGACAGTCCCCCTGACAAAATTAAACAGATAATAAAGGAGAGTGTTTGCAATGGCTAACAAGAATAATGTCTCGCAAACAGCAATGCTGATTGCTTCCCTTCGTGCGCTGGCGTGCTATGAAGACGATGCCCTAATTCATGGGAACGATTATTTGGCAGAACTGTTTTTACCAGAGGATAAAAGAATACCCCTGAAAACAGGAAGTATTCTTAGTTTTGATTTTCAGCATAGAGACAATGAGAATACACTAATAGATACCGGTTTAAAAGATGAAAGCATTAAGTTTGGCCTTAATGTGCAAGAGTGCGATAACTACTTGCATAGTTTGGGATATTCCGTCATTGAGAAAGTAGATGCTGAAGCAATGAGTAATCGTTACTTAACAATGGTCTCAAGGACAGGTTTTGGTTATGGTAAAGATGGCTCTTACCCGCCAGGAGGATAGGGAAATGCTGGAGAGCAACCCGAGCGCCTGGCGGGGTTCTGCCGGGGATAGAGGGGGTGGCTCTTAATAGTCATCCCCAATTCTTTTATGGCTATCCTTGCCAGAACCGAAGCAGTAGCAAAATGTAAGTTTTTCGCTTGCATCAGTGTATCAGAGAACAAATACATCGACTGCAACCACAATTAGGACATTTGAAATAAAGCGAACCGGCGGAAACTTGTGCGAGTTTGTCATCTGGTAATATTTTCATTACTTCTTCCGTCACTTGCTGCATTTCTTTTAATTCATCCACTGTAAAAATAAAGCCTTTTTCTCCTGCAAAGGAAACCAAATCCTCTAAGGATGACGGATTAAAATCCTCCAATTCCTTTTTCAATGCTTCGTTTTTGTTTAATTCATCTTGAAATCTCTTTACATTTTCCTTTGACATTTTCATCAGCCTCCTTTTTTTAAATATAATTTTGCTTATATCGTCGGCTTTGCTATGTTAGTTTAACTGACCGGTTATATCTATTATAAAACCCAAAGACTAACAAAAGGACTAACGAATTTTGCTTTTTTATTAGTCCTTGCCTCCTGCAAAGATTAATTCATTTGCATTAGACAAAGGTGCGGACAAATCAAAAGAATTATTTTGTGTACGGAGATTCTTCCAGCAAGCTTCCAGAATCTCCTAGAAGGGGTCAGTCCCTCGCCAAGGTGATATGTTAATACATTAAAGTAGCCCGGGTGTAGGAATCCCGAGGTAGGAGCAGCGGCAGTGAATGAAATGATTTATATTTGAACCAAGAATCCTTGGAAAGCGGCAAACCCGAACCGGGGGCTCTGCCCCCAGACCCCCGAGGTTTATACGCTTTGGGCTTACCGGTAAAATGAAAAACGGCAAACAATATGTCCGCCGTTTCACCGTATAAGCCGTAGCAAGCGTGGGATCGCTTTAAAATCGTATCAATTAATACATTAAATATTTACTAAAGGCATATAATATAGTATCATTGCATTATAAAAGAGGTGGTGCAATGAATCCGCATTATAATCAGCACTATACGAAAGAGCAAATAGTTCTGATTTTGCAGACGATACAAGATTGTGTAAGAGAAAATCGTTTCGTTATTTCAAAAAACGAGAATAGACAGGAAAACATAGGCTTCATAAACCATTATAACCTCACCAGTAAAATGCAAAAAGAAATTCTTTTGCAAATCAAGTTTGACGATTTTTGTCATACGCTGCAAAATACGAACATTGGATTTGAGCAGGAGATTTTATATGTTTTTTGTCTGCAGGTCAAGTTATTCAATTTTGAAGGCAATGAAGAAGTGGTAAATGTTTACACTAAATTTAACATAATTGACAGTAGAGGAAAGCGTGTGGTGATCGTATCATTTCATAAGCGTAACAAGCCGATTGCTTACCTGTTTAGGTAAAATCTTAAGTGAAAGGAGAAGCTTTATGAATGGAAAAATGACATTCTGTGAGAAATGCAGAAAAGATGTCTTCTATTTGGGTGAAAGTGTGGCTATAATAGGCAAATTAAAAGGTGAAGAATACAATTATACCGGGAAGAGAGCAACATGTACAGAGTGTGGTGCTGAAGTCTATGTTGCAGAAATTGAGGATGAAAATCATAAAGCACTTTATGATGCTTATCGTCAAAAGAACAGTATCGTTTCGCTTGAAAAAATCTTAGAAATTCCGCAAAAGTACAACATCGGAAAACGGCCACTCTCCTTGCTTTTGGGTTGGGGAGAAATGACGTTTACCCGTTATTGTGATGGCTATATGCCAACAAAGCAGTATTCCGATGTACTGCAGAAAATATACGAGGAACCATCTTTTTTTCTTTCGTTGCTGGAAGAAAACAAAGACAACCTTAGATCTCAAACGGCATATGAAAAAAGCAAACGCCAGACCTTAAAAATGATTGGCAGACAAATAACGGCAACTTCCAAAATAGATGATGTCACCGCTTATCTGTTGTTCCAGTGCGAAGATATTACGCCATTGGCAATTCAAAAAGCTCTGTATTATATCCAGGGCTTCTATTATACTTTTATGAACAGTTTTTTATTTACTGAGGACTGCGAAGCATGGGTGCATGGACCGGTTTATCGGGAAATTTACAACCGTTATTCGGATTACCGCTTTAATCCTATTGAGAGCAACTGTGATTTTGACTTTTCCATTTTTACAGATGCTGAAAAGACGGTTATTGATAGTGTTATTCAGAACTTCTGCTGTTACAGTGGAAAAATACTAGAGCGATTTACGCATTCTGAAATGCCCTGGCTCAAAACGCGCGGTAGTCTGCCTACTAACGCGTATTCTAATCGTATAATCAGTAAAGAAGCTATCGGCGAGTATTTCACGGCTGTAAAGCAAAAGTACAATATGTTAACACCGAATGACATCGAAAACTATGCTCAGATCATGTTTAACAGGTCAATGAGAAGTTTCAAGTAATTAAATTAGATGAAGCCCTCGCGGGGGTAACCTGCAAGGGCTTTCTTTTTTTTGGGGTGATAATTTGTTGTGGAAAATATGGCTTTAATTTGCCAAAAGAGGGATTGCAGAAACGGAAAGCCTTTATCGTTATCCCAAAACAGCAACCAGCACCATTGGTGTTCGGTTAAGCCCCCAATCGACCTTGCCGGCAAAAAGCTTAAGGATAAATAGCGATAATTTACATTTATGGTAAACCGATCACGCATGATACTATAACAAAGCCTATTTAAAAAAACATCCCCAACCGCCGGGGCTAAAAGGCGGCCACTGTTTTCATGAATTCAGGAGGATGGTTTTTACTAAATCGCCTTATATGACGGATGATGTAATTTATGCCGTTTTTGCAACATAAACCAAAAAAGGCTGCCGTTACTGGCAGCCTTCCAACATAAATTCTTTAGTCAGTTTGCTTAAAGCCCTTTTCTCTATCCGCGAAACGTATGAGCGGGATATTCCCAAACTCCGGGCAATTTCCCTCTGGGTTTTCCTGGCCCCGTCCCCCAGGCCGAATCTCAGCTCAAGCACTTTCTTTTCCCGGTGGGTCAACTGGTTTACTTTCTGCCGGAGGCGCTTCTGCTCAAACCGGTTTTCTACCATTTCAGCCACGACTTCGGGATGAGTGCCTAAAATATCAATCAAGGTTATCTCGTTGCCTTCCTTATCTACTCCAATGGGGTCGTATAGAGAAACTTCGGCCCTTATTTTTTTAGTATAACGCAAATGCATCAGGATTTCATTTTCAATACATCTGGCTGCATAGGTGGCCAGCCTGGTCCCTTTACCGCGATTGAAGGTGTTGATGGCCTTGATCAGACCGATGGTTCCAATGGAGATCAGGTCATCAGAATCCTCTCCGGTACTGTCAAATTTTTTTACAATGTGTGCTACCAGGCGTAAATTGTGTTCTGTCAGAACATTGCGCGCTACCTCATCACCCCGGTCCAGGAGTCGGAGATATTTAGCCTCTTCCTCTTCGGACAACGGCTGCGGAAATGTGTTGTTGGCAATATAAGAAACAAGCAGCATCAAGCCGTTGACCAGCGACACAACAGTCAGAGCCCAGAGACCAGGTAGCATCAAGCAATCCCCCCCAAAAAATTTGCGTGCACTTAATAATATGATTAGGATGCTTATTTTGGTGCACGTCCTGTCGTAAATTGTTTTAAGAGGATTTTGTTCTTCCTTCGGAGAAAATAATAGTGAATAAAGGAAACTGTTTGATCTGGCGAGGTCCCGGCCAATATGGAAGCAACAACGATAGAGAGAGGGATTGAGCATTGATTCAGGCGACCGGGGTAATTCTGGCAGGCGGAAAAAGCAGGCGCATGGGCTCTGATAAGGCCTTTTTGGAAGTAGGGGAGGCTGCCATGATCCAGCATGTTGCTTCTGAACTGAGAAAGGTTTTTAACGAAGTCCTGCTCGCTGGAGGAACACAAGCGAAGGGTGAACTGCTCGGCCTGCAGGTCCTTCCCGACCGGATTCCGGGCAGGGGGCCCTTGAGCGGCATTCATGCCGCCTTGTATGGGGCTTCAAACTCAAAATGCCTGGTAACAGCTTGCGATATGCCTTTTGTTAGTGCGGCCCTGGCCAGCTTTATGATTGGTCAGGCCGATGGCTACGATGCGGCCGTGCCCAGCCATGGAATCTATGTTCAACCTCTTTTTGCCGTGTATGACAGGAACTGCATCGAGGCTATAGAACAAACTTTAGGCGCCAGTAAACCAAAAGTTGCTGATTTTTACCCCCGGGTACGAGTAAATTATGTTAGTGAAAAATATTTGCGCGCAATTGCCAACATTGACATTGCCTTTTTTAACGTCAATACACCGGCCGATCTGGAGAAAGCCAGGGCCATGGCGGTACGCGATGAAACGGGAGGATGATCTTTGCTCAGGATTCTATATCCAAAAATGTATGTATCGTCTATCCTTGAGATTCAGCCGGCCTTGTTAAAAGAGCTGGGACTGAAAGCCATCCTCTTTGATCTGGACAACACCATTGTCCGCAGAGACGCAGAACGCTTTTCGCCTGCTGTAGCAAAGTGGCTTACCGAACTCCGGGAATGGGATTTTAAGCTGGCTATTGTTTCAAACAACTCCCGCAAAAGGGTGGATACCATTGCCGGGCTAATGGATTTACCGTCCGTGCCCAGGGCAGTCAAGCCGTGGGTAGCGCCCTTTCGCCGGGCGATGAAGTTGACAGGAACTTCACCCCGGGAGACAGCCCTGGTTGGCGACCAGATTTTTACTGATATTTTGGGAGGGAACTTGTCCGGGCTGTATACCATCCTGGTTGTTCCCATGAAGGGAAAGGAATTTTGGGGAACCCGGCTGATCAGTCGGCCGCTGGAAAAGATCGTGCTGGCCCGGTTAAAAAAACGCCCGGAGGTATTTCATGGTAAGTGGGATTAGCGGCCACACAAAAGTGTGCGGTATTTTCGGTTACCCTCTGGAGCATACCTTTTCCCCCGCCATGCATAACGCTGCCTTTGCGGCCGCCGGACTAGACTTTATTTACATTCCTTTTCCGGTTGAACCGGGAAGGCTGACGGAAGCAGTCGCAGCCGTGCGAGCCCTTGGATTGGCCGGGGTGAATGTAACTATTCCCTACAAGGAGACTGTCCTTCCCCTTGTAGAAGAGTTGAGTGAGGAAGCACGCCTGATTGGTGCGGTAAATACCATTGTCAATCGCTCCGGGCGGTTATACGGGGATAATACTGACGGCAGGGGGTTTTTACGCTCCCTTAGTGAAAAGGCCGGTTTCAAACCTTCCGGTAAAACCGTCTTAATGATGGGCGCGGGCGGCGCGGCCAGGGCGGTGGCGGTGCAGCTGGCCCTGGCCGGAGCCCGGAAAATACTTCTGGTAAACCGCTCAAGAATGCGGGCAGAGGAAATGGCCGCTTATATTAAAGAAAGAACCGGGACCCATACCGAGGTGCTTGCCTGGCCTGAACCGGGGGATGAGCTGCCGGGTGCAGTGCTGCAAGCTGCCGATCTTGTGGTCCAGGCCACTTCCCTGGGGATGCATCCCGCTCCCGGGCTAACGGTACCCTTGCCCTTTGACCTGTTCCGGCCGGGGCAGGCGGCCTGCGACCTTGTTTACAACCCCGTTCAGACAAAATTTTTAAGGAAGGCCGGACAGGCCGGCGCCGCTACTGTGGACGGAATGGGAATGCTGTTGTATCAGGGCGCCCTGGCTTTTGAGCTGTGGACAGGTACGGCCGCCCCGCTGGCAGCAATGCAAAGTGCCCTGGAAAAAGCTGTTTTGAAATAACCGGATGGGTTTTTAAGATCGGGACAAAAGGGGTTGTTACATATGCTGAGATACCTGACCGCCGGGGAATCACACGGCCCGGCGCTGACAGCCATTGTGGAGGGCCTTCCGGCGGGCCTTCCCCTTGCGGCCGCCTATATCAACCGGCAGCTTGCCCGCCGCCAGGGCGGCTACGGCCGCGGCGCCAGAATGAAAATCGAGAGCGACACTGTGCGTTTTCTGTCCGGAGTGCGCGGCGGACTGACGCTGGGCAGCCCGCTTACCCTGCTCGTAGAAAACAAGGACTGGGCCAACTGGTCGGAAATCATGTCGCCGGAAGCAGACGCAAAGATTGATCAGCGGGTCATCAGACGTCCCCGTCCCGGGCACGCCGACCTGGCGGGACTGATCAAGTACCGGCATCAAGACATCCGCAATGTTCTGGAACGGTCCAGTGCCCGGGAAACTGCCGTCAGGGTTGCCGCCGGCAGCGTGGCCAGGAGGCTTTTGCAGGAACTCGGGATTACAATCATCGGGCAGGTCATCCAGTTAGGCGGCCTGTCTGCGGCCCCGGAAAAACTCGGACCGGAAGAGCTGGAGGCCAGGCTGGACCGATCGCGGCTGAACTGCGCCGACGGTGGCAGAGCAGCGGATGATGGAAATAATTGACGCGGCCAGGGAAGCCGGGGATACTCTCGGCGGGGTTTTCGAAATCAAGGCCTACGGTCTTCCTGCCGGACTGGGCAGTTACACCCATTGGGACCGCAAGCTGGACAGCCGCCTCGCCGCCGCCCTGATGAGCATTCAGGCGATTAAGGGTATGGAGGTCGGCCTGGGTTTTGCGGCCGCCGGCCAACGGGGCTCCCAGGTGCAGGACGAAATATATTATGAGCGGGACAGAGGCTTTTACCGCCTGACCAACCGGGCCGGAGGGCTCGAGGGCGGGGTAACCAACGGAGAGCCGCTGATCATCCGGGGGGCGATGAAACCGATACCGACCCTTCGGCAACCGCTGAAAAGCGTGGACATGATCACCCGCAAGCCTTCCGGGGCCACGGTGGAGCGCTCCGATGTGTGCGCCGTTCCTGCGGCCTGTGTGATCGGGGAGGCACTGGTTGCCTGGGAACTGGCCGGAGCCTGTCTGGAAAAATGCGGGGGGGACAGCATGGAGGAGTTAAAGGATAACTGGGATCGCCACCTTTCCTATCAAAGAGAGGTGTAAATATTTGAGAAAAAACATCGTGATCATCGGCTTTATGGGAACCGGTAAAACCACTGTAGGACGGCGGCTGGCCAGGCGCCTCAAGCGCAAATTCATCGATACCGACCTGGAGATTGAAAAGATTACCGGAAAATCCATAACTCAGATTTTTGCCAGGGACGGGGCTACCCGCTTCCGTTCAGAGGAAGCTCTCCTAGTAAAAAAGCTTGCCCTTAGGGAGGGTCTGGTTATTTCTACAGGGGGCGGCCTCGTATTAAACCCCGAAAATATCAGGCTTTTGCAGGAAAACGGGATTATCGTCGCCCTCACGGCAAGTCCCGAGGTCATTTACGACCGGGTCAGGCGCAACAAAAACCGGCCCCTTTTGTTTAATATCGATAATACCGATCTAAAGGAAAAGATCCGGGAGCTTTTGGTGGAGAGGAAGGGAGCCTACGATGTGGCTGAGCTTTCCGTTGACACAGGAGCATGCAGTATCGACGGCACGGTAGCTCAGATTATTCATTACCTGTTGGAAAGGAACCAGATCTAGTGAAAACAGTACGGGTCAGCCTGGGCACGCGCAGTTATCCCATCTACATCGGCGGAGGGCTGCTGGACAGGATCGGGGACCTCCTGAACTCGTCCGGTTACGGAAAAACCGTCCTTTTGGTTTCCCAGCCTTCAGTGTTCCAACTCTACGGAGGCATTGTTCAGGACAGTTTAACGCGGCATGGTTTCCAGGTCGCTGTAGGGATTACCGGAACAGGTGAAGAGCACAAGAACCTGGCCACCGCTGAAAAGCTTTACGACCTGGCTTATACCGCCGGACTTGACCGCCGCTGCCCCGTTCTGGCGCTGGGCGGCGGGGTGGTCGGGGACGTGGCCGGCTTTGTGGCAGCTACCTACCTGCGGGGGGTGCCCTTTATTCAACTGCCCACGACGCTGCTGGCCCAGGTCGACAGCAGCGTGGGGGGCAAAGTCGCCGTCAATCACCCCAGGGGGAAAAATATCATCGGCGCTTTTTACCAGCCGGAGCTGGTCCTTGCGGATACCGATACTCTCCGGACACTGCCGCCCCGGGAAATAAAGTCCGGCCTGGCCGAAGTGATCAAGTACGGTGTTATCTGGAGTCCCAATTTTTTTACCTGGCTGGAAGAAAAAATGCCGTTGATGCTGGCGGGGGAAGCTGAGGTCCTGGCCGAAGCCGTCCTGGAGGCCTGCCGGATTAAAGCAGCCGTGGTGGAAATGGACGAAACCGAACAGGGTCTGCGGGCGGTTTTAAACTTCGGCCACACCGTGGCCCACGCCGTTGAGGCCCTGACCCGGTACGGGGTTTTCAATCACGGCGAAGCGGTGGGGCTTGGCATGACGGCTGCGGCGCGGCTGGCTGTAGACCTGGAAATGCTGCCGGGGGGAGAGGCCGGCCGGATCACTGCTTTGATCGGGCGGACCGGCCTGCCCGTTGAAGTTCCTCCAGGGCTCTCCACCGATGCCCTTGTGGCCGCCATGCGGCAGGATAAAAAAGCCCTCGCCGGCCGGCTTACCATGGTCCTGCCGGTGGAAATCGGGCGGGTGAAAGTTGTGCGGGACGTGCCGGAAGCGGCAGTAAGGAAGCTACTAGCCCCGGCTTAGCCTGCTCTTCCCGGAATGTTGGGACGAAACCTGTGATTTCTGATAATAGCGTGGAATAAACATGATCACCGAAAAGGCAGTAAAAATATTCTGGACGAGTTTTTCAAAAAATGATACTCTTAGATTTAACAACAGCTCAAGAATCAGGAAATAGTTTAGAAAACTGCGAGAACTACAAACAAATATTATTAAATACTATGCTTTTTAAGTTTATTTAGATGCTCTATAGTTGACCTTACGAACGGTGAGTGAGTCTAGCAGTGATTATCGACGAATCCATAGTTATAGCTTTATTTTTTAGCTTAGGCCTGATTATCGGAAGTTTTTTAAATGTTTGCATTTACCGCCTGCCCAGGGGCGAGTCCGTTGTTTTTACGCCTTCCCATTGTACAAACTGCGGTTGCAGGATCGGGGCAAGGGATCTTGTCCCGCTGCTAAGCTACCTTTGGCTTAAAGGCCGTTGCCGCTCCTGCGGCATGTTGATCAGCCCCCTGTACCCCTTCATTGAGCTGCTGACCGGACTCCTTTTTGCCGCAGCGTACCTGCATTCCGGTTTGACGACCTTGTTGTTGAAACAGCTTTTTCTCATTGCGATTCTTGTTGTAGTTTCCTTGATCGACCTGAAATACTATATCATCCCCGACCGGATGCTCATCTTCTCCCTGGCCTGCGGCATTTTGCTTAATCTCTTGGCGCGGGACTTAAGCTTTTTATCCGCCATACTGGGTCTGGCTGCGGCAGCTGCTTTTTTACTGGCGCCTGCCCTAATCTACCGGGGCGGAATGGGCGGAGGGGATATCAAACTTGCAGCCGTAATCGGCTTTTTCCTGGGCTGGCCGAACGGACTGCTTGCTGTTTTCCTGGGTTGCCTGCTGGCGGCCCTGATCGGGATTGTCCTTGTCCTAACTCGCCTCAAAGGGCGGAAGGATGCCATTCCCTTTGGTCCATATCTGGCCGTGGGGACGATGCTTGCAATGTTTTTTGGAAACAAGTGGCTATCCTGGTACCTGGGCTTCTTATAGCTCTCCTGCTAAATTTTTGCAGTGCGAATTCATTCGTACAAATGTACCGCTTATTTCCATTCTCCGCCGGTTCCCTCCAGCGGCCTGGATGTCTATTATTAAAATTGACGTGAGGTAAGATGTTTAAAAAGAAAAAACTTGGCCAACGCTTGATTGAAAAAGATCTGATTAGCGAGGAAGAATTATCCGAGGCTTTACTGGAACAATCTTTGACGGGTGAGCAACTGGGACGCGTCCTGGTCAAGCTAAAGATGATCAGCGAAGCCACATTAAACGAACTGCTGGGCATTAAGGAAATGAGCCCGGAAGAAACCATTGATCATCAGTTGATGAAAACCATTCCGGAAGAATTGATCCGCAGATATAAAATCTTCCCGGTTAAAAAAGATAGAAACCGCCTGTTTGTAGCCATGGCCGATACCCTAAATATCATGGCCATCGATGATTTGAGACTGATTACCGGTTTTGACATCGAACCTCTGGCAGCCGGTGAGAAGGAGATCAATACACTCATTGAAAAGCATTTCGGCATCCCCGAAGTGGAAAAAGCCATGCAGGAACTGGGGATTGAACAGGAGCCTGAAGAAGCGGAGGAAGAAGAGGTTATCGTTGACGAGGCTCCGGTGATCAGGCTGGTTAATTCGATCATGATCAAGGCTTTTGATGAAGAAGCAAGCGATATCCACATTGAGCCCTTCAAGAATGGGATCCGCGTGCGTTACCGGGTAGACGGAATCCTGCGCGAGGTTATGACCCTGCCCCGCAAGATGCTTCACGCCCTTGTTTCACGGATTAAAGTCATGGCCAATATGGACATCGCCGAGCGCCGGGTTCCCCAGGACGGGCGGGTTCCGTTAAAGCTGAAAGGCCGGGAACTGGATTTAAGAATTTCAACCATTCCCACTGTTTTTGGAGAAAAAGTGGTTACCCGGATCCTTTATAAAGAGAATATTAAAGAGTATACCCTGGATAAGCTGGGTTTTTCAGAGCACAACCAGGAGAGATTCCTGAGCTTTCTGAGCAACTCTTACGGAATGATTTTAGTTACCGGCCCAACCGGCAGCGGCAAGACCACTACCCTTTACACCGCTTTAAACAAAATGAATACGGTGGAAAAAAACATTATTACCGTTGAAGATCCTGTGGAATACATGCTTGAAGGCATCAACCAGGCGCAGATAAATGTCAAGGCAGGGATCACCTTTGCAACCTATTTGCGGACTATCCTGAGGCAAGACCCGGATATTATCATGATTGGCGAGATCCGCGATGCTGAAACCGCGGAAATTGCCGTCAGGGCAGCCACCACCGGCCACCTGGTGCTTTCCACCCTGCACACCAACGATGCGCCGGGAGCGGTTAATAGACTTGTCGATATGAGTATTGAGCCATTTATGGTGGCCTCCTCGGTTATCGGGGTCATTTCTCAGCGGCTGGTACGCCGTATTTGCGAGCACTGCAAGCGCAAAACCACTCCCGGCGAATTTGAAAGCGCCTTTGCCGGTCTCAAGCCGGGTGAGCACGTATACAGCGGGACCGGTTGTGTCAAATGCAATCACACCGGATATCACGGGCGGGTTGCCATCTATGAAGTGCTGACCGTGTCCACTTCACTTCAAAAGCTGATTCTGGAACGCGCTTCCACCGAGGATTTGAGAAATGCGGCTATCCGGGAAGGGATGGTTACGCTGAAGGAAGACGGGGTCCAAAAGGCACTGGCAGGCCTGACCACAATTAAAGAGGTTATCCGGGCAGTATACAGGGAGGATAAATCTTGAAACTTGTTGAAATTTTAACCCAGGCAGCCGGACTTGGCGTGTCGGATGTACATATAACGGTAAACAAACCGCCGGTGTACCGGCTGCACGGTGTGCTTTACCCACTGGACGATCCCGACTTCAAGGGACGGCTTGAGCTATTGAGCGGTTATGAAATCAAGCCGCTCACTCCGGCCCAAACCGATGAAATGGCCCGGGAAATTATGAGCCGGGAGCAGTATGAAAAATTTAATAATCAGGGCGAACTGGATTTTTCCTTTGCGGTGCCGGGTACTACGAGGGTCAGGGTAAATGTTTTCAAGCAGAGGAACAGCACGGCCCTGGTCATGCGCCTGCTCAGCACCCGCATCCCAACCTTTAAGGAACTTGGCATGCCCGAAACCCTGGCCTATCTGGCCAGAAAGCCGGACGGCCTGGTCCTGGTGACCGGACCCACCGGCAGCGGCAAGTCAACGACGCTGGCTTCCATGATCGACCTGATTAACCGGGAAAAGAGAGTACATATCCTGACCCTGGAAGATCCCATCGAGTATCTGCACAGCCATCAGCTTTCCCTGGTTAATCAGCGTGAAATCGGCGCCGATACTGTTTCCTTCGCCGCCGCCCTGCGGGCCGCCCTGCGGGAGGACCCCGATGTAATCCTGGTGGGAGAAATGCGCGACTTGGAAACGATCGGCATTGCCATCACCGCTGCGGAAACCGGCCACCTGGTCCTGGCCACCCTGCACACATCCAGCGCCGCCGAAACCATCGACAGGATCATCGACGTTTTTCCTCCCGATCAGCAACAGCAGATTCGCGTCCAGCTGGCCAATACAATCCAGGGCATCGTTTCCCAGCAGTTGATCCCCAGGGCTGATCAGCCCGGCCGGGTGGTGGCCATGGAAATACTGGTGGCCACATCGGCCATCCGGAACCTGGTCCGGGAGGGCAAGGCCTTTCAAATCCAAACGCACCTGCAGACCGGCGCCAAGTACGGTATGCAGACCCTGGACGCGTCGCTCAGGCAGCTATACCACAAAAAAATGATCAACAGGGAAGAGATTTTAAACCGGGCCGACGACCCGGAAGGCCTGCTCAAAATTTTGGGGGGTTAAATAATGCCTCAGCTGTTTGCCTACAAGGCCAGAAATCTGTCCGGTAAAATGATCACGGGAAAAATTGAAGCGGAAAACCAGAGCGCTGCAATTGCCCTGTTGCGCAATAAGAATTTTTACGTAGTTCAAATCAACACTGTGACGGATTTTAAATTTGATCTGGAAAAGCTGCTCAGCTTAAAAATCAAGGTCAAGGATCTGGCCATTTTTTGCCGGCAAACCGCAACCATGGTAGAGGCGGGTATTCCCCTCCTGCAGTGCCTGAATATCCTGACTCAGCAAACCGAAAACAAAAAAATGTGTGAAATATTAAAGGCCGTGATTATGGATATTGAGAACGGCAAAAGCCTGAGCGAAGCGTTTAAAGTCCATCAGAGGTACCTGCCCGGAATCTTCATCGACATGCTTACGGCGGGAGAGGTCAGCGGCACACTGGACCAGGCCATGGAAAGGTTGGCCAACCAGTTTGAGAAGGACCATGCATTAAGGGAGAAAATCAAGTCGGCCATGACCTACCCTCTGGTCATCGGGGGGTTTGCCTTTTTAGCCATGGCCATCCTGCTGGTTTTTGTGGTACCCATTTTTGTCGAGATCTTTGAACAGGTTGGGGCCGAACTCCCCCTGCCGACGCGGATCATGCTCGGTATCAGCAACATTTTTTCAAAGTACTGGTACCTTGTTTTGCCCGCCCCCCTGCTCCTCTACATTGGGCTGAAAAGCTTTGCTGCTACGGATAAGGGGAAAGTAATCACTGATCGTTTGCTCTTAAAACTACCCATTTACGGAAATCTTACTCAGAAAACGATTACCGCCCGGTTTGCCGGCACGCTGGCCACCCTCTTGAAAAGTGGTGTCCCCTTGCTGCAGTCGCTGGAGACAGTGGAAAACGTCGTGGGCAATACCCAGGTTACCAAAATTATCAAGGAAGCAAGGGAAAATATAAAAGAAGGGGAGAGCATGTCGCCCATTCTGATAAACGCTTCTTTTTTCCCGCCCATGGCTGTTAACATGATTGCCATCGGGGAAGAATCGGGCGCCCTGGACGCTCTTCTGGAAAAGGTGGCTGTTTATTACGAGCAGGAAGTGGAAACACTTGTAGCTAAGCTTTCCAGTGTGATTGAGCCCATAATGATAGCCGGGGTGGGGATCATGGTTGGTTTTATTGCCGTTTCCATCTACCTGCCTTTGTTTGGCCTGTCCGGAGCCATGCAGGGAGGGGCCGGCTTGAATTAAAAAGATTTTTAATCTTTCAGCATTTTCCTGGTTAAAATGACTTAATCATGAAAATCGTAACAGATATTGTTAACTTGCGGCAAGATTTTAAAATAAATGTTGCAAACTAATTGAATGATAAGTATAATACAAGCAAGAAAGATTTGGTAAAATGATTAGGTAAATCATCCAACTGGAAAAATACTAAGAAATCTTGACAGTAACCGTGATAAATTCAATATAACAATTCTAAAGGGCAAACCTTCCGAAAGGAGGGGACGCAAAGCCACGGGTCTAAAACGATAATTATCGTTATGATAGCCGGGTTGCAAGAAAGCATTATTTTTTGCTGCCCTTTATCTGTAAGGGGTTTTTCTGTTTGGCATTGATTTTTTATTTAAATATCAAAACAACAGGGTTACGAAGGGGGGATGGCAAGACGCTTGACTTTTACATACAAGGCCATCGCAAAAATTGAAGAAATTAGAAAGGAAGGAACAACATGTTTAAAAGGTATTTGAACAACGAAAAAGGCTTTTCCATGATTGAAATGATGGTTGTTCTAATCATCATCGCCGTGCTGATTGCCGGCGGCATCAAGTTTTATTTGGGGTATATCGAGAACGCCAGGGTAACCAAGGCAAAGGCTCAGGTCAGCACCATGCAGGCTGCGTTGGACGCCTATTATGCAGAGAATGCAGACTATCCAAATGGCGCCGATGCTGCTGCTTTGGATACTGCACTTCTCAACGCCGGTATCAAGGGAACAGCCGCGAGTGGAACAGCATCGACTCTTGAACAAACGGATCCATGGGCTGTAGAATACGAGTATAAATACGACTCTAAAAAATGCATAATCTATACAGGCCATGATGCTGTCCAAAATCCAAGCTCGGGATACGCATATGTAGATGGAAAGAGCGCTAATGGAGTATCAGAATACCCCGAAATTGAAGTTCTGACTACAGGTACACCGGCACCATAAAGTAGGATTTTATAATATATAAGGCTTAAAATATCATTAGATATACTGTATAAGGTATAAGGGAGGTTAAGGGGTAGCATCTTAGAGCCCTTAGCCTCCTTTCATGTCATAAAGACAAAAAATATTTATTGAAAAAATAAAATACTTATATAGGAAAATGATCTTTATGGCAAGTAATGGTTTTACCTTCCTTGAAACTATTGTAGTACTAGTAATTTCAACTCTCTTTGTGCTTTTTTCTTTCGCAACTGTTAAACATTTCAACAGTCAGAAGCTAAATGCCGCCGCCGCTATAATTGCGGAGGATATTCGCCTGACTCAGCAGTTAAATATGAAGCAGGACGGCGTTTATACCATGATCTTTGACTATGTGAATGAACGTTACTATATCAAGAGATATACGGCCACGTACAAGAAAGTCGACCTGCCAACCGGAATAGACCTGGTTTTCACCAATTTTGATTTTGACAACGACCCCAATAATGGATCCGACAACAGGCTTTTCTTCAATACCCGGGGTGAGCCTGTTCGCACAAACGGAGTTTTAGTTGGAGGACATCTCAGCTTGAAGGACAAAAATGATAATTTCCGTTACGTGATTGTGGCTTCCATAACGGGGCGGGTCCGCATAGATACCAGCCCGCCTTAGGAATAAATGTCGAGCGAGATGAGTTGACGCCATGGTTTTGAAAAATCAAGAGGGTATGAGCCTGATCGAAGTGATCATTGCGATCCTGCTGGTGGGAATTGCCATCATTCCACTTCTGCAATTTTTTGTAACCGGCAGCACCTTTACGGCAATCGCCCGGCACGAGGTTACCGCCTTGAATTTTGCCCAGGAACTCATTGAGGAGCTTAAAAGTGTTACCTCGAAGCAAATCGGTGTTGCCCGGGAATCTACTGAAACGGGCAACAGTAAAATAAGGCTCGCCAGTGATGCCGGAAATATTATGATTAACGATCTGATCAGCATCACGGCCGGAAAGGGCGAAGGTCAGGTCAGGAGAATAACGGGCTACGAAGGTTCGACACAGGTAGCAACGGTTAGCCCGGTCTGGGATCCGGACATGGCCCCCGATGCTACGTCGCATTATCTAGTTTGCGGGAACGGCTCAATCTTAACCGGCGCCGCGCAAAGCGGCAGTGTCAACACAGTTAAGCTGGCCGGGGACGAGAACGGCAAAAGTGACTTCTTTAAGGATTATTACATAAAAATAGCGGGTGGCGCAGGCTCGGGCCAGGTTCAAAAAATCAAGGCTTACGACGGGACAACAAAGATTGCCACCGTTGAGGCAAACTGGAGCACCCCGCCGAACGCAACATCTTTTTACAAACTTTACAGATATGAGTATAAAATAGAAGTTCCCGTTGCCACTGAGAACCTGAAAACGATTAAAGTCACAACCTACTACCCATCGGGCGGTTCTTTGAAAGAATTATCCTTGACCACGGAAAAACACAAGAGGTGACCCGGGCGTGCGCAATATTGTCGATAACAGAGGCTTTACCCTTGTTGAAACTATGGTTGCGCTGACGATTTTTGCAATTGTTGTTACGGCTGTGCTCACCGTTTATTTACAGGGATACGCCGGTTACCTTAAAAACAATCAGAAAATTGAGGTCCAGGAGGATTTGCGGATTGCCTTAAACAGGATCAGCCGGGATCTCAGGCAGGCCAATGGGGATCTTAAAATTTTCGAGCAGGATGGAAGCCTGTCGAGCGATGGAGTCGGGACCGGGATCTCGTTTTTGATAGCCTCCGGCGAAACTGTCACGTACAGCTATGACCAGACGGACAAAGAGGTAGAGGTAAAAAAAGGAGGATCCGGCAGCCCGCAGCCTATTGTCAGCAACATTGACGGTCTTGAATTTCAGTATAATAGTGCCAAAAAAGTTGTTACGATTTATATCAAAGGGAAAAAGCAGAACACCACACCCCCTGTCCTTTATGAAATGAGTACAAAGGTTCAAGTCAGAGCCTTAAACGAGGATGTGTGATCATGCTCTCCAACCAAAAAGGTTTTGCCTTAATTATTGTCTTAATGATGACAATCGTTCTCTTTTTTATTGGCGCAGCAGCCCTCACCATGGGCAGTTCCGTCAGGAAAACAGCCGGGCTGGAGACAGAGCAAAAAAAGGCTTACTATATTGCCGAAGCGGGAATAGAGAAGGCCATTGACATAGTAAAGCGGGAGAACGACTGGGTAGAAAACCTTGTCACAGGTTCGGAATACAACCTGGTACCTTCCGTGATCCCTTCAGACTACGCCGACGGCGCTTTAATTCACGTCAAAGTCCAAAAAGAGAGCTCTAATGACAGCAAAACAACTTTGAGTATTAAAAGTAAAGGGCGTTACCACGATGTGTACCGCCAGATTGAAGTTCGCGTGGATCTGGGCAAGCCCATGGCGTTTTACCGCGGCATTTGGACCGATTCACCGCCCGGCGCCCCTTCTTCCTTTAAGAATAATTCCGTGGTTGAATCCGATCTTACGGTGAATGGGAATATCCTTTTCTGGAATAACTGCGTGATCACAAAAGATGTGTGGGTGGGCGGAAATGTCACAATTGCCAGCAATATGTCTGTCAACCCCCGGAATCTTTACGCCGGGGGCTCGGTCATCATCGAGAACAACGGACAAGTAGTCGGCAACGTCCAGGCCGGGGGCAGCGTTCTGTTGAACAACAATGCCGGTGTAGGCGGGGAGATTAAATCCATGGGCAGCGTTACGTTAGAAAATAACGCAGTTGTAAGCGGTGATATCTGGGCCAAAGGTGACATCAACAACTATTCCACTAAAGTGGAGGGCAATCTTTATCCCAATCAGAAAGACATGAACCTGCAGTTTACGCTCCCCCCCTTTCCGACCATTGACCTGGACTGGTACCGTAAAAATGCCGATTATTACTATTCCGGCTCCCAGACCTGGAACGGCGACTTGAACCTGAACGGGCTATTTTTTGTCGACGGCGACCTCAGTATCCAGGGGACTTACACTGGTGTCGGCACGGTTGTTGTCAGCGGAACAGTTACATTTGAGGGCAACCTTGCCTGCGTGGACATAGAGCAGGATGACCTTTGTATCCTGAGCGCCGACAATGTTACCCTGGACAATGAAGTTCAGGTCAGAGCCCTGATTTATTCACCGGCCACTGTAACCATAAACAATAAAGCCATCATGCGGGGGAGCGTGATTGCGCGCACCCTCATCCAGGACAATAACGCAAAATTGTATTATGAACCCAAGCTGCAGGATAATCAACCGGATTGGGTTACAACTTCTTTGCAGATTCTTTCCTGGGAGGAAAAATAGTCCTTTTTGTCGTATATATATTTTTAAGATAATATTGCAAATAAGGACGGCGCGCAGATGATTAACTTATTTCAGAAGCTCCTGCCAAGGAAAAACCATTTTATGGGCATTGATATCGGCGCCTACGAGATTAAGGCGGCCGAAATAAAAATCATCGACGGCATTCCGGAAGTGGTTTCTTTACGGCGCTGTCCCGCTTCCCCGGGGGTGTGGACCGACCAGCTTGACGAAGAAAGTCTGGTTCTGGCGCTTAAGGAGATAGCCGGCCCTGACTTAAAAGAAGTCATCACCTGTGTCGGCGGTGAAAAGCTGGTCAGCAGGCTGATTCGCCTGCCCCGGATGTCCGACAAGGAAATGGAGTCGGCGGCAAAGTTTGAAATTGAAAAGTTTGTGCCCACTCCGGTGAACCAATTGATCATCCGGTATGTCCGCCTGGATCAAGAAACGGAAAAACAGAAGGATGCTCCTAAAATAAAAATATTTATCCCCCGGACAGGTGAAACAAAAGAGATCAGCGGCAATACCGAAGAAGGCCAGAATGTCCTGCTCCTGGCGGCGCCTGCGGCAACCATTTACCGGTATCACAGTATTTTTTCCCGGGCCGGTATGGTTATTACGGCTGTCGACCTGAAGGCCTTTGCCCTTTGGCGGGTATTTGGCAGAACGCCAGGGGACACCACGGCGATCCTGGATCTTGGCTCGAAAACTTCACATCTTGTCGTCGTTCAAGAAGGTCTGATCCAGTTCAACCGCCTTTTGCCGGCGGGCGGTGAAATCTTAACCGGAGCTATTTCAGAACACTACGGGGTTGAATTACAAGAAGCCCGGCAGATGAAAGAAGAAGCTGCCGTGACCCTGGATGACCAGGGTGAACCCGGCGTCTCCCAGATTAGCCGCGTTTTGAAGGAAGTGCTGCCTGATATCACCCGGGAACTGCGAAGGTCTCTGGATTATTGTGTTCAGGAAAACATTCCGGCGAAAAAACTCCTTCTCTGCGGGGGAACCAGCAAGCTCACAGGGTTGACCGATTACCTCCAGGATGCTTTTGAACTGCCTGTGGATGTAGGGATTCCCGGGGTGGAATTTTCCGATCCGGCCACCTATGATCCGGCCTATGCCGTTGCCATTGGCCTGGCTTTAAGGGAGGCCGGTGCTTAAAATGTTCTACAAGGTCAATCTGCTGCCCACCGAACTACAGCGGGAAGGGCTCATTGATGTCAGACGACTGGTTGTCATCAGCGCCGTAACGCTTTTCCTGGCGCTTACTCTGGGCGGCTACGGAGCTTTTTTAATTAATTATACCCTGATGAAAAATGACCTTAAAGATACCGGCGCCCAACTGACGGCGCTGGCGCCGCTGGTGTCGCGGGTGGAGCAAATCCGGAAAGAAAGAACCGGGCTGGAGGCGGCCTTAAAAGAATACGCGGAAATCCTGCAAAAGCAGAAGGCCTGGTCCGTCATGCTTTATGACTTAAGCGGCATTACCCCCATTGATTTGTGGCTGGTGGAACTGGAAATCCTAAATAAGGCAGTTGACCCGAATACGCAGCCGCCTGGCGCTGCTGCAAAGGCACCTGCGTCTAACCCCCAGACCAAAGCAAAAGACCCTGGGGAGCAGGAGAAAAAAGAGCCTGCCGGCCTGCCCCGTCCCAATACCATTACCTTCAAGGGCTATTGCCGGACGGTCTCTTCAATTGGCGTGTTTATCAATAATCTTAACTATCTTCCATACTTTAATGAAGTGAAACTGGATAAGATTAGCACCGATAATGAGGGTATTCGCTTTGAAGTTACGGCTACCGTAAAGGATGAGAGCTAAATGTGGAACCGGCTGAGCAAAAGAGAAAAAATTCTCCTGTCCGGGCTCCTGGGAACAGCCCTTATTTTTTGTTTTTATTATTATATCTTTAACCCTCAGCTCAAAGCTTTCGAACAGGTAAAAACCGAACTGACTGAACAGCGATCCAAGCTGTCTCAGGCGCAAAACACAGCGGCTTCCCTCACGAAAGAAACCGCCCTGCTGGAAAAAGCAAAGAGTGCTTATGAAGAAAAAGGCAAATTATTTACGACCGAAATGAGAGACGGCTCCGACATCATCCTTTTGGGGCTGAAATCAGCCTCCGAGAATATTCAGATTACGGAAGTGGAACCGGCCGCCATCAAAGAAAACGAATATTCCCTTGAATTGCCACTGAAAATCGGCGTGGAGGGCGATTACCGCAACCTGCTTGCTTTTTGCAATGATCTTGACAAGCTTTTAAAGGGGATTAGCGACCTCAACCTGGCAGAAATCAGAAGCCTGAAGATTGAACAACTAACCGCACCGAACCAGTCTGCCTCGCAGGACTCCTTTTCCGACCAGGCGGTTGCCTCCGGCATGGTCAAAGCAAGTGTGGGAATCATCATCTTCTCCGCGAAAGACCCGGAAGGACGCCTTCAACTGGATTCCATCAACAGATGGCTTACGGGCCGGTATAACATCTTCAGGCAGGCAACTATAACTGCCCCTGTCCAGGAATTGGAGGGACATCTGCACGTTCCCCCGGTAAACAGCGACACCCAGGGAGGTTCAAATACCGTTTCCCCGGGAAGCAGCGGCCAATCGGTCGGAGCAGGAAAAACAGGACCTGTGCCGGCGGGGAACAAAGGAACTGCAGTGTCCGGCGGTCAGACTCAAGCAAAACCGGTCCAGCAGGAACCCGAATACATATTAAGAAAATAAATAGTAGGCCAAGTTGTTTAAGTGAGAAAGCTGGATTATAAATATTTTAATAAGTGTTTTTAGCTGGTATCAAAAGCAGTTGGATGGCAAATAATAACTTTGAGGTGTAGAACTCTTGGTGGATAAACAATTGTTGAAAGAAGTGCTGGACACTGCATCGGCCAACGGCTGCGATTTTTCAGATATTTTTATTGAGAACAAGCAGACCACCGGCATCCGCTGTGAAGCGGGTAAAATTGAAAAGATTCAAACCGGCGTGGAGACCGGCGCGGGGCTCCGGGTCATCTGCGGGGATTCGACAGCCTACGCCTACACCAACGACCTCTCCCGGGCCGGCTTGACCGAAGCAGCGAAAATTGTCAGTCATGCCGCAGCTTGCGGGAAAAAAGGTGTTAATCTGGATTTTACCCGGGTGAAGCCCCTGGTTGACTTTGTTTTTAAGGAACGCCCGGAAGACGTACCCACCGAGCGAAAAGTTGCGGTGGTGGAAGCCTCCGACAGGGCGGCCCGGTCGGAGGGCGGGGCTCAGGTTAAACAGGTGATCGTCGGGTACGGCGACATGGTGCAAAAGGTTGTTATCGCTAACAGCAATGGGAATTACGTGGAAGATGAGCGCATCCGCACCCAGCTTATCGTTCAGGCGGTAGCGGCCTCGGGGGCGGTTATTCAAACGGGCCACGAAGCAGTCGGAGGCCTTTGCGGGTTTGAGCTTTTTGAAAGCTACCCGCCCGAGCAGGTGGCCGCGGCAGCCGCCAGGCGTGCGGTGGAGATGCTTGAGGCCAAACCGGCCCCGGCTGGTAAAATGCCTGTGGTTATGGCCGGGGAGGCCGGGGGCACCATGGTTCACGAGGCCTGCGGCCACGGCCTGGAAGCCGACCTGGTCCAGAAAGGCACTTCAGTGTATGCCGGGAAAAAGGGACAGGCTGTCGCTGCCGAGGAAGTGAGTGTTATTGATGACGCAACCATTGATCACCGCTACGGGTCCTACCGCTTTGATGACGAAGGGGTACCCGCCCGAAAGGTTAACTTGATTGACAAAGGCGTGCTGAATGATTTTTTATTTGACCGCCTGTCCGCCTCCAGGGACGGCAGGTCATCCAACGGCCACGGACGCCGGGAATCCTACCAGCACAAGCCCATTCCAAGAATGGGAAACACATATATTGCGCCGGGAAAAACCGACCCGGATAAAATCATCAAGGAGACAAGAAACGGGCTCCTCGTGAAGAAAATGGGCGGAGGCCAGGTTAACACAACCACCGGGGATTTTGTTTTCGACGTGGCCGAAGGCTACCTGATCAAGGACGGTGAGATCGGTCCCATGGTGAGGGGCGCAACCCTGACAGGGAACGGCCCCGAGGTTTTGCGAATTGTGGATATGGTGGGCAGTGACCTGGGTTTTACCATCGGTACCTGCGGGAAAGACGGTCAGGGAGTTCCTGTAAGCGACGCCCAACCGACCCTTGCCATCAGGCAGCTCATCGTCGGTGGTACCACTCACGGCAAGCCGCAGGGCCAAATCAGGCGGCTCTAGAGCCGGCGCGCACATTTTTTTCGTTGCTACCGTCGACAAGGCGCCGAAATCACCAAAAACCGGAAGTTGCAGGTCCAAATTTGCCTGATCCTGCTTCCAGCAAAAAATGCGAGGTGCAAATGAATTTGCACCTCGCATTTTGTCGGGATGCAATCAGTAATTGGCATTATGTGGGTTTATAACCGTTGGTTTTCATACACAACTCTATTTCACAAGGCATATGTTATATAGTAAATATAATTATATAGAGCTTTATTGTGATTCGCACCGGTTTCACAGGGGGTATAGAGATGAAAATCGGAGATATCGTTACCAGGAAAATTTACGGAGAGGACATGCAGTTTTGTATCATTGGTTTCTACACAAACCAGGCTACGGGGGAACGGGTGGCCATCCTGGCGCTCTTAGATCCCAGTCTGATTGTGGAGGCGGCTGTACAGGATCTGGCCCCCATCTCGGCGAGACACCTGTTTGCCCTGACCACACCCGTGTTTGTTCATTAAGAACTGCCGTTATGGCAGTTCTTATTTTATATGGGGATCTTACTGAATAGATCTAAATATATCTACCCAATTAAAAGGAACTTTTTGACTGGTATTGAATTATACTCGTGCGGCTTATAGTAAACACCAAAAAAAAGAGAATAATAAAACGAACAGTGGATCCACGGCATGACGGGAAACAGAGAAGGGAGCTGTAATTTGTGGACAATGAGGAAACCTTTTTGGGCACTGCCGAGACGGCTATTTCCAGCGCCTTGCAGCTGGGCGCCCAATTAGCCGAGGCTTATATCTGCAATTCCAAGGAGCTTAACATTGAAGTAAGGGAGGGCCGCGTCGAAACCATGAAACTTGCCGGTGACCGCGGCATGGGTCTGCGGGTTATGCGCGACCACCGCACCGGTTTTTCATTCAGCACGGACTTTAGCCCCGGAGGCATCAAAGCTGCCGCAACAAAGGCTCTGGCCAATTGCAGACTGACGGTCGAAGACCGGTATCTGCAATTGCCTTCACCGGGCGCTTTTTACCCGGAACTGGCGATTTATGACCCGGGGATCAGAGAAGCCACGGTTGAACAAAAAATTGACCTGGCGAGGTCCATGGAGGAGGCCGCCAGGTCCTACGACCCCAGGGTTAACATTATCGAAAGTTCCACCTATCAGGACGGTGAGGCACAGGTTACTGTTGTCAACAGCCTCGGCCTGAAACTCAATTACAGGGGGGCCTACTGCGGAGTTTACCTGGCCTTGACTGCCGGGGAAGGGGATAACAGTCAGACCGGATTTGCCCTTGATTTTGACCTTAAATACCAGGCCTTAAAACCGGAAGAAGTAGGCCGGGAGGCTGCCCTGCGGGCTGTACGAATGCTTGGAGCAGCGCCGGTGACAACACGCAAGGCGGCTGTAGTGCTGGACCCTTACGTGGCGACAGGCTTTCTAAGTCTCATTGGCCCGGCCCTGACTTCGGAGGCTGTTCAAAAAGGCCGCTCACTATTTGCGGGGAAAATTGACACAAAGGTTGCCTCCAGCAACATTACGGTTATCGATGACGGGGCGCTACCCGGGGGCATCGCCTCCGCTCCCTTTGACGGGGAAGGCGTGGCAACCTCCAGAACCGTTCTCATTGAAGGTGGAGCGCTCAAGGGGTATCTGTACAATACTTACACGGCGGCTAAAGACGGCCTTCAGTCAACCGGAAATGGAGTCCGCAATTCTTTTAAGGGAACACCAGAGGTCGGCGTTACCAATTTTTTCATTGAGCCCGGCTCAATACCGGTAGATCAGTTGATTTCAGAGGCAGGCAATGGCATCTATATTACAGATGTAATGGGCATGCACACGGCAAACCCGATTTCGGGGGACTTTTCTGTGGGGGTGGCCGGCCTGTTAATTGAAGGAGGACGGCTGACCAGGCCTGTGCGCGGGATGGCGCTGGGCGGAAACATCATGGAGTTGCTGGCTAAAGTGGATGCCGTGGGGAACGACCTTCAGTTTTACGGGGGCAGGGGTTCACCCACTCTGAGAGTTTCCGAAATGACACTGAGCGGACAATAAAATTGAAGAATAAAAGATTTTACTTCTTCTTGGCGATTGTCTGCTAATTATGGTAAAATGTCACCAGCGCACGAGGGGTGCTTACATTGAAAATACTGATTTTGCACGGCCCCAACTTGAATCTGCTTGGCAGTCGTGAGCCTTCTATTTATGGAAACCTGACCCTTGAACAAATTAACGGGCAGCTGTCGGAACTGGCGGCCGAACTTGGTGTTGCCGTTGCCTGCCGTCAGTCCAATCACGAAGGGGAATTAATCGATATATTGCAGGAAGCGGCGGGGGAGATGAGCGCGGTTGTTTTCAACCCCGGAGCATACGCTCATTACAGCTATGCCCTGCGTGACACCGTGGCCGCTATCGGTATTCCAACTATCGAGGTTCACCTTACCAACATCCACGCGCGGGAAGATTTCCGGAGGTGTTCGGTGATTGCCCCGGCAGCTTCGGGGCAAATCAGCGGGCTTGGCGCTAACGGCTATCTCCTGGCTTTGCGTGCGGCTGTTGAACTGGCAAGCGCCCGGGAGGACAGACATTGAAAAAAAGGATAGAAAAGCTTCGCAAACGTTTTGAGGGCGCCGGTGTGGATGCGCTCTATGTTACCAACCCGGAGAACCGCTTTTACCTGAGCGGTTTCACCGGTACGGCCGGCGCCCTCTTGCTGTGCCGGGACAAATCCTACTTAATCACGGATTTTCGCTACGTCGGACAGGCCTCCCGGGAAAGCCCTGATAATCAGGTAATTGAGGCTGCCGGCGAAAGTTCAGAGGCCTTGCCGAAGCTTTTATCGGAAAACAGTGTTTTGTTGCTTGGCCTGGAGGGAGATCACCTGACCCATAATCAGTTTCTCGCCCTGAGGGAGAAACTCAGTGGAGTCGAATTAAAGAACCCTGCAGGATTGGTGGAAGAACTCCGGGCACGTAAGGACAAGCGGGAGATCGCCTTAATTGAGGAGGCAGTGCGGCTTGCCGATGAGGCTTTCACGGAAATCCTGCCGCTGATCAGGCCCGGTGTACCTGAGCGGGAAGTCGCCCTACAGCTGGAGTACTCGATGCGGCGGTTGGGCGCGGAAGGCGCCGGCTTTAAAATAATTGTCGCCTCCGGCTACCGGTCCTCCCTTCCCCACGGTGTGGCTTCCCCCAGAATCATGGCCCAGGGTGATTTGGTCACACTTGACTTTGGGGCGGTCTACGGCGGGTACCACTCTGATATTACCCGAACGGTGGTACTGGGTAAGTCTGAGCAAAAACAAAGGGAGATCTATCAGCTTGTCCTCGAAGCCCAGATGAGCGCCATAGCCTCCCTGCGGGCCGGGATCAGCGCCTCGGAAGTCGACCGTGCCGCCAGGGAGATTATTGAACATGCGGGATACGGAGAGCGGTTCGGGCACAGTACAGGTCACGGGGTGGGCCTCAGCATC
>ENA-UOOH01000510-UOOH01000510.1-fermentation-metagenome-genome-assembly--contig:-NODE-510-length-43762-cov-109.666712_pt1:5000-43762 | contig 43762 bp, 35 predicted proteins | sample MGYA00245778_ERZ724025 | MGnify/ENA primary metagenome ERZ724025 (study PRJEB28704, sample SAMN03018313) | fermentation metagenome | biome: anthropogenic terrestrial biome; feature...
TAAATATTTTGAAAATCAAAATATTTTTTTAAAAGATCTTTGTGTAATTGTGACAGTAGGGCTTTGTACCTTTGTGCTCGTAGTACTGCTGATGGTAGTTTTCCGCCTTCCAGAAAGCAGAGGATGGTTTCAGCATAGTAGCTACTTTATAGCCTTTTTCAATTAATAAACTGATATATTTTTCGGCGATGGCTTTCTCTGTTTCATCAGAGTAGAAAATACATGAGAGGTATTGTGGGCCAATATCCGGTCCCTGCCCATTGGTTTGCGTGAAGTCGTGGGTTTCGAAGAACAGTTTAACCATCTCTTCATAGGATGTGGCTGCAAGGTTGAAAACCACCTCTGTTGTTTCCAGGTGGCCGGTATTCTTTTGACACACCTGCTCATAAGTGGGATTATTCACGTGACCACCCATAAATCCTACTGTTGTTTGTTTCACTCCCGGCGCCTTCATAAAGAAATATTCAGTTCCCCAGAAGCAACCCGAAGCAAAGTAGGCGGTTCTAAGGGTCTCCTCTTTGGCAGGCACGAACTTCATGGAAATGGAGTTCACGCAATGACGAGTCTGTTTTGAAGTAAATCCTTCTCCTGTGAAAACGTGTCCAAGATGTGCTCCGCAGTTATTGCATATAATCTCGGTGCGGCGACCGTCGGCATCACGTACCCTTTTTACGGCACCTTCTATTTCATCATCAAAAGAAGGCCAGCCGCAATGCGATTCAAATTTATCTTCTGAGCGATAGAGTGGGGCATTACACCGCTTGCACAGGTATGTGCCAGCCTCTTTATTATTCAGATATTCGCCGGTAAAGGGACGTTCCGTACCCTTATGAATAATAATTCTCTCCTCTTCCGGAGTCAATACATTGTAGATCATCCCTGTCTGTTGTTTAATTGTTGTTACTTTTTTATTTTCCTGTGCGCACATGGTGAAAAACATGGCGGCTAGCATAAATACCAAATATGTTCTTCTCATTGTCGCTAATATTAAAAGTTAATTACTTCCGAAGATACTTTGCAAAAGAGAACCACCTCTTGCTTTTAAGGTAATGCAAGTTGTTGTCGTTTGCAAAAGCCTCGCGTTCGAAACCGATATTTCTGTACGCAATATACCTGTCCTTGTAGCGGATAAGGTTGGCGATCCATTCCAGAATATACCAGATGTAAAATCCAATGAACAATAGCTCCAGCATCTGACGGGTATGAATGGATTCGTGATTCAGTATGTATTCGTCTAACTCTGCATATTCCTTTCTTGCGAATATAATCCCAAACAGGTTGATTGCCCTGAACCCTTTCAACGGTAGAAAACTGGAATAGATGATCTTCATATTTACCCTGTTTTGTACATTATCACAGGTCTATCCTCTTTTTAGAACCTTTCTTAATACCAAAGGTAAAAACATTCCGTAATTTTTGTAACTTTGCATCCTTAAAAATTGATAAATCAAAGATGAACTGATATGAATAATAATTATTCCCCCGATCTTCCGTATAAAGTGGCGGATATTAATCTAGCTGATTTTGGAAGGAAAGAGATAGATATTGCTGAGCATGAGATGCCCGGCTTAATGTCGATACGTAAAAAATATGCATCGGAAAAACCGTTGAAGGGCGCTCGTGTGACAGGTTCGCTGCATATGACCATTCAGACTGCTGTACTAATTGAGACTCTGGTAGAGTTGGGTGCTGATGTGCGTTGGGCCAGCTGCAATATCTTTTCCACCCAGGATCATGCCGCTGCAGCAATTGCAGCAGCGGGAGTTCCAGTGTTTGCATGGAAAGGTGAAACACTGGAGGAGTACTGGTGGTGCACGGAGATGGCATTGCGTTTCCCTGGCGGCAAGGGACCTAACCTGATTGTTGATGATGGTGGGGATGCATCACTTTTGGTACATATGGGATATAGGGCCGAAAATGATTCCTCCACTATAGACAGGAAAGGAGCCAATCGTGAAGAGCAGGCTATCCTCGATACCTTGAACCGGATTCTGAAAGAGGACAACCAGCGTTGGCACAAGACTGTGGCTGAGATGAAGGGAATCTCCGAGGAGACCACTACCGGAGTGCACCGGCTTTACCAGATGATGGAAAGAGGTGAACTGCTGGTTCCGGCCATTAATGTAAACGACTCGGTTACCAAGTCGAAGTTCGACAACCTTTATGGTTGCCGCGAATCGCTTGCCGACGGTATTAAAAGGGCTACCGATGTGATGATTGCCGGCAAGGTTGTTGTTGTACTCGGATATGGGGATGTGGGAAAGGGATGTGCCCACTCAATGCGTTCATACGGCGCAAGAGTGATTGTAACCGAAATAGATCCTATCTGTGCATTACAGGCCGCTATGGAGGGGTTTGAAGTGACCACCATGGAGGAAGCTGTAAAAGAAGGTAATATTTTTGTAACCACTACCGGTAACCGTGATGTGGTGACCATTGAACATATGCTGCAGATGAAGGATCAGGCTATTGTATGCAACATAGGTCATTTTGATAATGAGATTCAGGTTGACAAGTTGGTTAATTACCCGGGAATTGTACATCTGAATATTAAACCACAAGTGGATAAATACACTTTTCCTGCAGGTAATTCACTGTTCCTGCTTGCCGAAGGCCGTCTGGTTAATTTAGGATGCGCCACCGGCCATCCTTCTTTTGTGATGAGCAACTCGTTCTCTAACCAGACTCTTGCACAAATGGACCTCTGGAAGAATAATTACGAAACGGGTGTATATCGCTTGCCTAAGCATCTTGATGAAGAGGTAGCGAGGCTGCATCTGGAACGGATAGGCGTGAAACTTACTACACTTACACAGGAGCAGGCCAAATATATTGGAGTGCATTTGGAAGGTCCCTATAAACCGGAACATTACAGGTACTGATACGCGCCATTAATATTTTGAATATAAGGCGCATAGCCGTATGTGTGCAAAATAAACCGTTTTTTATTGCATTAACAGTTGGAAAATTAAAATAAAGATTTTATCTTTGCACTCGCTTTTGCAAGAAAGCATTTAGGCTGATTCGCTAGCTCAGCAGGTAGAGCACATCCCTTTTAAGGATGGGGTCCTGGGTTCGAGCCCCAGGCGGATCACTGCGCAACCCGCCATCAAAGCGGGTTTTTCTTTGTTTAAGCCGATTGTAAGCCATTTAAACAGTTCCTCATTTAGTCGTTATTAGTCCAAAATAGTGCTATTTTTGTATCAAACACCCAAACGGTACAAAAATATTAAGATTATGAATAAAGGGAAGTCCAGACTATCAATGATAGTTGGGATTTTTTCGTTTTTGGGGTAAAAGCAGAAAATAGCTATTTTAGGCATATTTCACAGGTACAGATCGTGGAGCTGTTTGATATCGGAGGCCTTATAAAGAATCTTATCGTCTAATTTGATAAATGACAGTTTTCCCGTTTCCCAATAATCTTCAGGAGCTCAACGAATACTACCAGACCAAAATCCGGGAGAAAGAATCGGGAAAAGCCAATTTTCAAAACCTTATTACAAATCTCGTCAATCCATCGGGATAAGTGCGTAGCGAGTATTGGCAATTATGCTGCGATAGAACTTCACGAATGAAAAGCAGTCCGATTCCTTGTCCAGAAGGTTTACTCGAAAAAAACGGATTAAATAGCTTATTTTCAATATCCTTACTTATGCCTTTGCCATTATCGGCAATTTCGAGTGAGTTAGATTCGGCATCGGTTTTAATAATAATTTCGCCGTCTTTATCGATACTTTCGACTGAGTTTTTGATAATATTTAGCAATGCTTGTTCAAAAAGCGACGCATCCAATTGCAACGGTTGTAGGTTTCTGTCGGGATGAAGAGTGAGTTTTATGTTTCGATTATGGCACATAACTTCCATAAATCGGGTCATTGATTGGATTAAACCGTTCAAATCGGTTGGAACAAGCTCCGCTTTGGGTATTTTTACCACATCGGCAAAGTTGGTGATAAAATGGCTCATGCTATAACAACGCTCCACACAAACCTGCATGGTTTGTAGCAAATCTTGAGTTTTGGCGATGTCTTCCAGTTCCTTTCCAACGGTATCGAGCGTGGAAGTGATGCCGGCCGTGGTGTTATTCACTTCGTGCGAAATCATACGGATGACTTTTTCATAAGCCTTTTTCTCGGCACGCCGCACTTCTTCCGTAAGACTTTCGAGAAGATAGAAAGGGCGCGGGAAACCACGGTCGATAAACGATTCCAGTGTGCACTTGTACACTGCACCGTCGTTCAGGCTGATGGTTCGGGTTTCGTGCATCGGGATGCGGGTAAGGTCGATGAGGACATCGGTTTTCACGTCCGACAGAGTGCGTCCTTTTACGTCTTCCGGACGCTTTATTCCCATTATTTTTAGAGCAGCGGGATTGAGTTCTGCTATCCGATGGTCGTAATCTAGCACAATAACACCCATGGGTGATGCCTTAATGAGCAAATCGAGAAATTCGTTTTGCTCCCGGAGCCTGAGTCGCTCGTTTTTCAACTGCTCCATCATTTTGTTGAAAATTTCCACCACGCGGTCGGCTTCAAGCTGACCTACTTTACGCAGGCGTGAACTGAAATCCTGCTCGCGCAACAAATCCATACCGCTACCGATATTTTGCAACGGACGAACCGTTTTTCCGTAGAAAAAAAAGAGATAAGAGAGCGTGCCCAATATTATCACTTCAACGGCAACTGCTTTCCATGAAAAGCTGCTCAGCGTTTCGTAAAAAGTAACCCCGAAAATCAGAAGCAATAGAATTGCCAAAATATAGAAATAGCCACGTAGCTTCATTTTAATTTACGATTTTAGATTTACGATGTACGAATTAGCCCAATCTCCAAATCCACCAGTCACACCATCACAACCCATATTTCTCCATTCTTCGATACAATGCCGCGCGACTTATTCCAAGTGTACGCGCCACTTTCGACAGATTTCCGCCACATTGCTCCATAGCTTGCAAAATGGATTGCATTTCCATTTCTTCCAGCGTTAAACCAAGGGGAATTGTTTGCAGCGAATTTGAAAGCACCGCATCGTCTTGCAGCTGAATATCGGCAGCATCAATCATCGATTTACCGCTTACGAGGATAGTACGGTCTATAAGATTCTTTAACTCGCGGATATTGCCCCGAAAAGGCATTTTCTCCAGCAATTCGAAAGCTGCCGACGTGAACTCGACTTTTGACAGACGATTTTGCAACGACTGCCGGTCGGCAAAAAATTGCGCCAAGAGCGGAATATCTTCGGTTCGCTCGCGAAGCGCCGGCAAATGTATCTGGATGAGATTGATGCGGTAAAAGAGGTCTTCGCGAAACGTTTTTTCATGAACCATTTTCGCTAAATCGGCATTGGTGGCGCTTAACACACGCACATCAACCTTGCGCGGAAGGCTATCACCCAACACCTCGAAGGTTTGGTCTTGTAACACGCGCAACAGTTTCACTTGACAAGCCTTGTCCAATTCGCCAATCTCATCGAGAAAAATGGTGCCGTTATCGGCCAATTCAAAACGTCCGGTGCGGTCGGTATGAGCATCAGTGAAAGCGCCTTTTTTATGTCCGAACATTTCACTTTCAAACAAACTTTGCGATACGCCGCCCAAATTTACTTTCACGAAACGACTGCTTCGGCGTGCGCTGTTTTTGTGAATAGCCTCCGCAATAAGTTCTTTTCCTGTTCCGGTTTCGCCCGTGATTAGCACCGAAGCGTTTGTATCGGCAATCCGGGCAACGGTGGAAAGCACGTTCAGCATTGAATCGGATTTGCCGATAATTGCTGAAAAATCGTACATAGAGTCAAGTTCTTTACGTGTTTTAGGCACATCGTCAAGCACCGATTTCTTGCATCCCAAATCGAGCGCGGTTTCTACCGATTTCAGCAGTTGGCGGTTGTTCCATGGTTTCGTCATAAAATCGAACGCTCCCAGCTGCATCCCTTTCACAGCCAATGCTATGGAGCCCCACGCCGTGATAAGTATAACGGGAATACCGGGACAAAAAACCTGCATTTTCTGCAGCAAATCCAATCCTTCATCGCCTTTGGTGGTCAGTGAAAAGTTCATATCCATCAGCATCACATCGGGCGTGGTATGGCGTACGAAAGCCAGAGCGGCTTCAGGTGAGGCCACACAATGGAATTCGTGTCCCGCACGTTTCAGCAAAAGCGAAAGCGAAGATCGGACGGCAGCATCGTCATCAATAATGAGAATCATAGTTGTTTTTTTAGCGTCAAGTATTCCGAAACGACTTTGCGTTCAAAAAATGGGATGATACACTTTTAACATAGTCCGCTCCCTATCTTGTGCCTGACTTTCGGCAAACAGGGGGTGGCTTGTAAGGGGTTGCCAAACAATACCTAAAAGTAAGTGTCAAAATTACAAATAATAATCGAAAAAAGTATGGTTTGTCATTCAAAAATACCTATCTTTATAATTATTCATATAATATCACTTAGTGCTTATTTATGCGTAGTTTTGATAATATATTATCAGTTATTGACCGAAATGCCGACACAATATTAAAAAACATATCGGCAAAAGTGAAAGTCAGAAGGTTGGAAATGAACCTTACGCAAGAAGGACTTGCTTCACGTGCGGGCATCAGCTACGGTACGTATCGTCGTTTTGAAACTTCGGGTGACATATCGTTACGAAATCTTGTTATGGTGGCGATGGCGCTAAACTCTGTTGACGATTTCGACAAACTCTTTCCCGAGCCTACCTACCGAAGTATCAGTGATTTAAGCGAACGCAATATAATTTCCACCCGAAAAAGAGGCAAAAGAAATGAATAATACCTCATCCATCGTATCCGTCTTCTGGAATCAACGCTTGGTCGGACAATTGGCACTGACACCCGAAGGACGCTGCGCTTTTGAATACAATCCAGCATTTGTTTCGAAGGGAACGTCCATATCGCCATTTTTTTGCCGTTGCGTCAAGAATTGTTTCTCGCTAAAGTAACTCCCTTCCCGGGCGGATTCGGCGTGTTCGACGACAGTCTTCCCGATGGTTGGGGACAATTACTTCTTGACCGCTACCTGCATTCAGTAGGTGTTGATGTACGCCGATTGACCCTCTTGCAGCGTTTATCGCTCGTGGGTTCCAACGGGCGGGGAGCATTGGAATACGTGCCCGACAAATCGGTTTTTGCCGAATATCCAGATTCGGATTTACACGTAATTTCTAAAGAAATACGAGAAATGCTTTCCGGCAACGACGACAAAAACAGTCTTGAGGAGCTTTATGTTCGTGGCGGTTCACCCGGTGGCGCCCGCCCAAAAATCTTCTATTGTCACGACGGAAAGGAGTGGCTCGTGAAATTTCGGGCAAGTAATGACCCTGCAAATATGGTAGAAACAGAATACCGCTATTCGCTTTTGGCGAGAAAATGCGGTATCGAGATGCCCGAAACACGTCTCTTTGAAAACAAATACTTTGGCGTAGAACGATTCGACCGCACACTTGCGGGTCAAAAAATTCACGTTCATAGTGCTGCCGGAATGCTTCACGCCGATTACCGCATTCCGAGTCTGGATTATATCGATTTGCTCAAACTTTGCCGCTACATCACTTCCGATATGGAAGAGGTGAAAAAGTTATTTCGCCAAATGGTTTTCAATGTTGTAATCGAAAACAAGGACGATCACGCAAAAAACTTCGCCTTTGTATATTCAGACAACCGTTGGAAGTTATCGCCCGCTTATGATTTACTGCCATCTGACGGATTTAACGGTTTTCATACCACAACCGTAAACGGCAACGGTTTGCCTACGGCCGACGATATGCTGGTTGCCGGAAAAGAGGTGGATTTGAGCGTTTCGGTCTGCAAACAGATAATTGAAGAAGTGACGGATATTTGTGGTAATATCGCAACGTCAGATGTTCTATCGTAAAATTTCATTTCAGTCTTATTTAACGCAACAGTCATTACGGTAATGTGTGTCGCGTTAGCGAAGATATTTGTAAATTCAAAATAAGCAAAGAATAGGGATATTTTTATCCATACATAACATTCTTAACGATTTACCAATTTTTCGAACTCGGCATCCAAGTCCGTTTCTTTTTCAAAATCGTACAACGTAAGGCTGCGCAACTGATAGAGATAGTACCAGTACAAATGCATTTCCGAAACATATTTTGCCCGGGCATTGTCCTTTGAGAGCTGCGCGTCGTTGAGATCGAGGGTATTGATTTTACCGATCATAAACGATTCTACCGAAGTCTTGTACCGCTGTTGCGCTATTTCGTCGGCTTCGCGGGCGATGCGCAACTGTTCCGTCTGGTTGTTGTATTGCTCCACCAACAGGAAAATATCTTGATTGAAATTCATCTGCTCCTGTTTCAACCGGCTGGCAATCACTTCCCGGTTGGATTCCGCCACTTTCACGCGTCCCCGCCGCTTTCCCCAGTCGAGAATGGGGATTTTTACGCCCACCTGCACTATCTGGTAGTCCATCAGAATTTGGTATGCCGATTTAAAATACTGTTCTTGTCCGGTATAGCCAACCGATGCGAAAAGGTCTATTTCGCGTTGTGCGCCTTTTGCTTGTGCCACTTCATAGTCGGCTTCCAGTTGACGATGACGGATATTTTGAGCGAATGGGTTGTTTTCCTGTGCTTTAGCAAGTACATCCTGGTAATTTATAACGGGATAATTAAGCATTTCGGGAATTATTGGATCGATACTGTCCGATTCGCTTAATCCCAAAAACGAGCGCAGACGGAACATCGCACCGTTGAGTGACGATTGTTCCTTGGTAAGGTTCGATGCAGCTTTCAGTGCCGATAGTTTCAATTGTAGCAATTCGTTTTCCGATATTTGCCCCATTTGCCGCCGTGCTTGTGCGATTTCAAAAATGCGGTCGGCATTCTCCTTGTTTTGCATAGCAATGTTCAAGTTTTCTTTAGCCAGCAGTAACTGAAAGTAATACATAATAGCTCTGAGTGTTACCGTCTCTACATTTTCCAGGTAAGCTGCTTGCGCTTCCTTGTATCGAATGGGTTCGATACGTCGTTTCCATTTCATGTTGTTGACGGCAAATATCGGCTGTGAGAGTGTTACACCTACCGGAACGGTCATATAATAACGGTTTGCACCAGCCGTGTTGAGCGGATCGACAAATTGCATCGATGTGTTTACCGATAATTTCCCGCCCGTAAACCAGATGTTTTGGTCGATAGAAACATTACCTGTTACTCGTAACGAGTTGTTTCGTACGTATTTGTATGTCCCGTCTTCGGATTGATATAAGTTGTAGCTTTTTCGATAATCGGGCAACGTGGCGCTAAAATTAACTTCAGGCAGCAGGTCGGCACGATACGTGCGGTATTCCCAATACGATGTTTTAAGCTGATTGAGCGCCACGGCAGCATCTACCGATTGCAAACGCGCCAGTTCAATGGCTTCGGGAAGCGTCAGCGTTTGTTGCGCCGATGCTCCCGTTGCCATGATGAACACAAAAAGTAGAGTTATTAAGTATTTGGGATTTGCTATCTGGAATTTGGTATTTTCCCTAAATCCAAAAATCTGAAATATCTTTTGAGTACTATGAATAATTGTTGAGTGCATAATTTATCTTTTTATTTTTTATTTTTTATTTGGTATTGTAGAGATTTAGCACATCACTACTATTCTGATTTCAATAATTCAGAAATATCCAACTGTTTGATTTTGCGTGAAGGAATCCATATTCCGATCCAAAGGAAAATCAGCATCAGAAATGCGGTTACTGCAATAGCAGGCAAAGTGAGTTTGGCGGTAAATGTTTCTACTCCAAAATAACGAATGGCAAAAAATACCACAAGGGCAAAAACAAAAGCTCCCATCAATATCACCAAGTTTTCGAGAAAAATGTAACCGATTAGCTGCGGTTTCGAACGCCCTAAGGCGTATCGAATACTCCATTCCTGTTTTCGGCGTTCGGAGGTAAACCAAATAACGGCCACAAACGAAAGCAACGCGACCAAAAGCATAAACACGCGCGATAATAGAAACTGAAGCAGAAACATATATGCATAGAGGTTTACGGCTAATTCTTTATCGGAAATGGTTTCATAAGAAATAATATAATTGTTGATGCCGTAAGCCGATGCCAACAGATTTTCGAGCGAACGGGAAAAAGCCGGTTCCTCTCCTGTTTTTGTGCGAATGGTAAAAGCACCGTCTGGCTTTTCGTAATAGAAGAAAGACGGCGAAAAATTACTTTGCTTACTTTGCCGGATAGAGTTGCATACTCCCACAATAGCATATTTATTATCTTCATATTCAAATGATTTCCCTGTCACATTTTCTTCGTGGAAAAGAAGTTTCGCCATTTCGGGTGTAACCACTATACCATTAGAAATATGGTCGGACGGCCGCAACCAACGACCGTGTAACATCCTGATCCCCATCAAGTCTGCCATTTCTTCATCGCCACGTCGCGGATATGCCGAGAAAATGGTGTCGCTGTGTCCTTTTATGCTGATTCTGTTGTAATTGTAAATTAAATTGGGTGTTCCGAAAGACACTTTTTCCACGTAAGGTGATGCTTTCAACCGATTATACAACTCCACGTCCCGGATACTATCTGTTGCCTGATCTTTATTTTTGGTTCCGGCATATAGAATACCGATGTTGTCTAGTTCATACCCGCGGGGCAGGAAGTAATACTGCAGCCGCTGCATCATTCCGCCGATTGACAGGATGTTTACCAATACGGCTGCCGAAAGCAGTAGAAACGACAAAAGAGTTGTTACTTTGTTGCGGCTGATAATTCGCAGGATGTGTGAAATCATAATTCGTCTCCTTTCAATAGGTTTAAAACAGATTGACGATTGACGCGTACGATGGGCAGTGCCACACTGGCGGCTAAAAATACCACGAGCGTGAGCAGCAAGTGCGACAGCATACGCCAAGTGAATGAGAGCCACGCGCCGCCTTCAAAATTACCGGCATCGGCTCCGCTGATAAAGACTACCGGATAGAGATACACGGTCAAGTAAGCCAGAAAAACACCCAACACAATCCCGATTGAGATAATGACCGCGTTTTCGATAATCAGTTCGCCGTTAATTTCAAGTCTTCCCGCACCTACCATCCGGCGGATACCTATCTCGGTGCTGCTTTCGTTGGCACGCGCAAAATTCAGGCACATCAGTGCCAGTAGCGGAACCAGTAACAACCCCAAAGTGGACAGGTAGTTTCGCCAGATATCGGCTGCCGAAAATTGATATTTGTCCCGGTTTTTGTTTTTCCCGAAAAAATCGTTCATCCGGGTACTTATCATCGCCCGTGTTATTTTCATTTCGGGCTCCATTTCCTTGTTTAGTCCGGCAATGAGAGAGTTGTACTCCCGATGAATTTGGGCAAAATCCGACCGTTTGCGGGCAAGCGTTTGAACGAGATACAAGCCTTGTACTGCATTTTCGTCGTACGCCGAACTGTCGCCGTGAATTTTTCCGCCCCACGCCGTGTAAGGCATCCAAAATTCGCCAAAGGCATACGTGGACGAATAGGGTACATTTTCTACTACACCGCAAACGGTAAGCCGAAGTCCTTCTATTTCAATCTGCCTTCCAACAACCTGTGTCTCATTACCAAAGAACCGTTTTCGCGATGTTTCGGAAATAACCACCAACGGCTTATTTTCGGCAACGTCTTTCTCGGAATAAGGCAACCCTTCCACGAAACGAAACTTCATAACGTCCCAATAAACGCCATCGGTAGCGCGAAACGGAATCCGGTTTATTCTTCCGTTCTCAAACACCTCCCAATAACGCACCCACGTGAAAAAAGATACCTTTTCGGGCGATTTCATCGCTTTCATCCTTTTACAGAGTTTTAATCCGGCAAAAATCGTTTGCGTGCGGTTATCGGGATACATTATTTCTACGCTCGCAAGATATAAACTGCGATTCACAAACGGTTCATTCGGGTTGTTGGCGCCAATGCTGTCTATCCGAAGTTGTTGCTGCGCCACAAACATTACGGTAAGTGCTATGAGCACAATGTAGGCAATTACCAAAAATCGCTTTTGGAAGATACTTTTTAGAATGTGGTATAAGTTGTTCATATCGGGTGATGCGAATTCTAAATCGCATAAATTTTATTTTTACTTTGTATCATATAAGGACGTTAAGACGTTGTAACAACTCTGCGGAAATTGCGGACTGTGAATGTTGTAACATTCGGTTGATGCTCTCTCCAAGTTGCCCAGTCTCCACGTCGTATATTACTCCTCCCTCAACGCCTTCACCGGATGCACCCGCGATGCCCGGCGGGCGGGAATCAGGACACCCAGCAGGATGATCCCGGCCATGATTGCGGCGGTAAAAAGCTGGGTGATCCAAAACCGGCTTCGGGTGTAGTCCATGGCATCGTTGAACGTGTAGGTCACATCCCAGAAAGCGAGATTGGCGCACACGATAAACGCGGGAATAAATGCCGACGCGAATACAATCATGCTCTCCAACAGGATGTAGTTCAACACCCCTTTGCGGCTTGCTCCCAACGCCATGCGCAGCCCGATTTCGGCGCGCCGCGATTCCATCCGGAACCAGAACGTCCCCAACATTCCCAGAAAGACGATAAACAAAAAGAAAACGAGCAAGCCGGTAATGATGCGTACGTAGCTGCTGATCCCGCTATGGATATCTGCCACTTCGGAACGGAAATCGTAGGACATGAAGCCGAAAAGGTAGTAAGGACCGATATTGAGTTTGCTTTTCATATCGTCCGTAAACTGCCGGGCAAATCCGGGAACATCGGCTGCGGGGCTCACCCGAACGGCGATGGCCGGAACGGAGTAGGCAAACCTTTTGTAATTGAGCGGGGTGTAAATGAGCGGTTCGTAACGTCCGTACCTGTCGTATTTCATCGGCGCCGATACGCCGGTTGCCCGATAGGTCAAATCGGGTTCGTAATAATCGCGGAACGTTTTGCCGATCACCGATGGCGAATGAAACAGCGAGTCCGCCAACTCGGGCGAGACCACCGCTCCTTGCGGCGAGGTGGCGATATTCCAACCGGTAAAACCGCCGTCGCGCATCTTTACTTTAAAAACCTTGTCGTAGCCCTCGCTCACGTACCTGATTTTGGCTCCGTAAGCGTTTTTTTCGTCCGCCGTATAACCCTGGAATATGGCGTTTTGACTGAAAATACTTGTGCCGGTATAATAAGCCGTTGCCTCCACGCCCGGATAGGCTTCCACCAGCTTTCTCACTTGCAGGAAAGGGTCTATCCAGTAATAATCGATGCTGTCGGTATTGTTTCTGTCGAACTGCCTTGTCTGGTGCGCCCCTAAGTTCAGCCGATAGACGTGTTCGGTGTTGACACCCATCGGCTCCAGGTTTTTGCGGATAATCACGTACATAAAATCCACGCAGTACCACAACAAAACCGATACAACCCATATTTCGACGAATATCCAGAAATTTGATTTCCGGTTTTTCCAGATTTGTTTGAATGCTGATTTCCACATACGATTATGCTCCTTTTATGGTTTCGATGATGGTTGTCCGCGATGCGTTCCACACGGGAACAATGGCCGACAACAGATTGATGAACAGACAGAACAGCAGCATCAGCACAAACAGCCACGGGTTGAAAAAAGCCGACGCGGGCAGGCTGAAACTTTCCGAGGCGTTTACTGTCATCAGATCTGCCAGTAACCTGTTTTTGAACAGCGCTACCGCGGCGAAGGAGAGCAGCAGGCCGGCCACGCCGCCAACGAGCGTGAGCATCAGGTTCTCGAACAGTAACTGCCTGCCCACCTGCCCATTGCTTGCACCGTACGCTTTGCGGACACCGATCTCTTCGTTCCGCTTTTTCATTTGCGTGGAGAGCAAGCCCGACATGTTGATCGCCGGGACAACGAGCAGGATAAGGATGAGAATCACGATGATTCTTGCCGGATGGGCTATCTTGTCGCCGAAAAAACTGGCTTGCGGATGGGAACTCATTTTCAACTCGAAAGTGAAGTCGCGCAAGCCGTCGTTCAGTTTCTTGATGTTTTCCTCTATCTCCGCCCGCAGTTTGCCGGGTGACACCCCCTTTTTGGCAAGAACCACCACCCGGCACATCCCGCGCAGCCCTTCGGAGTATTCCTGTCCCCAGTCCATGGAAAGCTTGTCGGCCACAATCCACACGTCGCTGTATGCCTTGTTGAACAGCGAGCTGACGGATTTTACCACGCCCACCACACGATGGTCGTTAAAGCCGATGGTGATGGTTTTACCCATCGCCTCGTCCACGCCGCCGAATAAACCCAGAGCGAGCTTATCGGTTATGACGGCCACTTTCGATTGGGCGTCGAATTGCTCGTCCGTCAACGGATTTCCCGCCAGGAAGTCGAACCTGAAAATCCGGAAATAGTCAGGGTCCACCGGACTGACGATGCGCTTTTCGCGATTGGCGGGGCTTGTGCCCACAAAACCGACACCTTCGCCCTTGTTGACGATATAGCTCACGGTTTCGGCATTTTTCAGATTACCAAAAATCTTTTCCGCCACGCTTTTCGACATTCCCCTATTGGCGTTCGAACGGTCTTTGGTCAGATAAGAATAACCGTCGCCCGAATAGAATGTGCGGCTGCGGTTGATTTCAGGTGCCATATCCGCCGTGCGAAAAGCATAGACCATATACAGCGTCATCACGAAAGCGATGGTGAACGCCGTTGCCAATACCGAAATAAGGCTGAAAAGCGGATTGGATTTCCAGAGTTGGATAATTTGTTTGAAATATTGTTTTATCATATCGGGTGATGCGATTTCCAAATCGCGTTAATTTTGGGTGATGCGAAATACCGTTCGGCCTTAGCCAATTCCGATTCGCCTTTTTATTGTTCGTATTTTATTTCTCACTTCATGATACGGCGATAGGGAATTGAAGTCAACGTAGTTAAATCGCCGCTTCTCGTCATTCATTTGCGGGCCCGAAAATGTTTTATATTCATATTTTGAGTCCCCTCCGAAAAGTCTTTTTTGCCAAAAGCTTCTGTTATAATTGAAACTTTTGGTATATTTGCCGAAAGTTTCTGTTATAAATTACAAAAATGACAAAGAGATATATTTCACGTCCTTTATATTTAGAGAAAATCCGTCCCTTCGTCAATAAATCCCTTATAAAAGTTCTTGTGGGGCAACGCAGAACAGGGAAAAGCTATATGCTGCTGCAGCTTATGGACGAAGTGCGGAATGAAAACTCGCATATCATTTATATTGACAAAGAGCTTGAGGGATTTTCCCCGATTAATAACGACAAAGAACTATATAACTACGTTTTGTCTCAACTGAATCCGCAAAAGGACAATTACTTGTTTGTTGACGAAATTCAAGAAATAAGCTCTTTTGAGCGTTGTTTGCGAAGCCTGCTCAATGAAGAGCGATGCGATATATATTGCACCGGGAGCAACGCAAACCTGCTTTCGGGCGAGCTGGCAACTCTCCTGTCCGGACGGTACATAGAATTTAAAATACACTCGCTGGGCTATACAGAATTTCTCAAATTCAACAACATAGAGAATAGCGATGAAAGTCTTACCCATTTTCTCACCTTGGGCGGAATGCCTTTTCTGGACAATTTTGACTTGCAACAACAACCATCGTTTGAATACCTAAAGAACGTGTATTCTTCCATTTTGCTGAAAGACGTTGTAGCGCGCGAAAATATCCGCAATGTCGCTTTTCTCGAAAACTTGGTAATTTACCTCATTGACAACGTGGGTAATCTGTTTTCGGCAGCCAATATCAGCAAATATCTCAAATCGCAAAAAATAAATATGCCCACACAAACCGTACTCAATTACCTGCGGGCCCTGAGCAACGCTTTTTTTGTGTACCCCACCCGGCGGATAGATATTAACGGATTGAAAGTGTTTGAGATTGGTGAGAAATACTATTTTGAAGATTTGGGCCTGCGAAACGCCATTCGCGGCTTTAATATGCAAAACGAAATTAACAAGTTGATGGAAAACGCCGTTTTTCTGCATCTTTTGCACCATGATTATTCTGTTTACGTGGGGAATACCCATGGCAAGGAGATTGATTTCGTGGCGCAACGCGGCAATGAGCGCATTTACATTCAGGTTGCTTATATGCTGTATGATGATGCCGCCGTCAGGCGCGAATTTGGCAACTTGATGGAAATAGCGGACCATTATCCCAAATATGTGGTAACAATGGATTCGCTGCCAATGCAGTCGAGTTATAAGGGTATTCATCAAGTTCATTTGCGCACGTTTTTAAGCAACAAAATATAATTTTTGGCGCAGCAACTTATTTTATTTTCAGCGAACTGCTTCTATGAACCGTTTTGGTAACATTTTTCGGATTCCCATACACAACCACATCGCTTCCGCCGCTTACCGATACCTCGAGACTGTTTGTGACGCGAATATTGCCATCAGCCGCTCCCGAAAAATCGGCTGTACAATTCTGCGCGTTAAACTCGGCTGCCGACACATCGCTTCCGCCACCGGCACTGATGTTAAGTTCTGCGGTTTTTCCCGTCAGCGTAACATCGCTGCCACCATTCGAAACAACCCGGCATTTTTGTGCATTTATGTTTGTGAAGTCCACATCACTGCCGCCGCTCATATCGGCTTTCAGGTTTTGCATTGGCGATGAAAAAACGATTTCGGCATCGCTGCCGCCCGAAAAGTTTCCGGTAAAATTGTCGCAACTTAGCGTAAGGTTTTCCAAATCTGTCCCTCCGCTCATGGATAAATCAAAATCGTTTGTCTCCAACGGCGTTTCAAAACGAATATCCACGCCGCCCGACGCGGTTATTTTCTTCAAATCGGTAACGGTTACGTAAGCTTTTTGTGTTATGTTGCGCATATTGCGAAACGAGAATACATGGTTTTGGCTTTTATTGTAGATGTGTAACGTGCCGTTTTTCACTTCGATAACCGCACGGTCTAATATTTCTCGGCTCACTTCGGTAGTTACCGATTGGCGGTTGCCTTGCCGGATGATTATATCCCATCCGCCGGTTGCGCTGATGGACGAAAATGCCGCCACCCGACGGTTTTGTTTTACAACTCTGTTGCTTTGTGCCGATGTGCCTGCAATTGTTGTTGCAATAATTAATAATGTAAGAAATATTTTTGTTCTCATATTTGTAAATGTTTAATATTTAAAGTTTAAGGTTCAAAGTTCAGGGTTTGAAGTTGAGCGGAAATCATATTCACGCCAAAACTCGCAACCCGAAACTTATCAAGATATCTGCCTTCCGTCCAAGAACCGTATGGTGCGGCCGGTCTCCTTGGCTTTACTCTCGTCGTGGGTAACCATCACGATGGTGCGCCCCTCTTCGCGGTTGAGCCGGTGCAGCAACTCCATCACCTCGGCACCCATTTTCGAGTCTAAGTTTCCGGTCGGCTCGTCGGCAAGAATGATGTGCGGATTGCCGATCACGGCGCGGGCTATGGCCACGCGCTGGCACTGTCCGCCCGACAGCTGGGTGGGAAAATGGCGCATCCGGTGCGAAAGGCCCACCTTTTCCAGCACCGTTTCGGCCAGCCGGCGCCGCTCGCGGGCGCCCACCTGACGGTATAGCAGCGGCAGTTCCACGTTGTCCAACACGTTGAGCGAGTTGATCAGGTGAAAGCTCTGGAACACGAACCCCAAGTTTTCGTTCCGGAATTTGGCCAGCGCCTTGTCTTTCATCGTTGCCGTCTCTTTCCCGGCGATAATCACATTTCCGCTGGTGGGCGAATCCAACAGCCCCATCACATTGAGCAGGGTGGATTTTCCGCATCCCGACGGCCCCATTACGGCAAGAAACTCGCCTTTCTTCACTTCTAAGTTCACGTTTTCCAACGCCACGGTTTCAATTTCTTCGGTACGGTATATCTTATGTACCTGGTTGAGTTGAATCATTGTTTCCATATTTGTTCCAATTATTAATTGCTCATTGTTAATTGTTAATTGTTAATTACTCCTCCCTCAACGCCTCCACCGGCTGCACCCGCGATGCCCGGTATGCCGGAATCCATACGCTAAGCGCAACGACTATTGCCAGTAAAATAAAAGTAATTGCATTGGTGATGAAAAAGCGCAGCCATTTGTTATTGGTAATGTATCCGCTGTTGGCAACTTGCTGTCCCACCACTTCTATCACATCGGCTTGAACAAGAAAAGCGTTCACGCAAAAAGCGGGAATGGCGGCAAGGGTAAGCAACAAAATGGCTTCGGCTATGTATTGCGCCTGGAGTTTGTTTCGCGAACTTCCCAACGCCATACGCAAGCCAATTTCATTTCTTCGTGCCTGATTCCGAAACCAAAACGTACCGATAATTCCCAAAGCGATATTGAGCAAAAAGAAAATCATTACCCCGGAACGCATACGTATATTGTTGGTTGTTCCGTCCATAGCCTCCATATTGTATTTAACTGCCTTGTAGCTAACAATACTGCCGGTAATGTCGTTCTTGAAATTTTGGAGCGAGAAATTTTCACCCACCCGTATTGCTATTTCGGGTTCCCTGACAGTGCTGTCATTGCGCTGATAGAAAAAAGAATAACAGTGCTGTTCGTAATCGTATCGTTTCTGGCTTGCCACCACATCCGATACCACATACGGGGATGTGCCCACAAAAACAGTTTTGCCGTAAGCCGGTTCATCTTTAAACAGAGCTTTTGCCAAATTTTCGGACAACACGATGGAATTTTTATCCGAAAAATTCAAATGTCCCAACTTATCGGGGTTAATGACGGATTTAACTTTAAAAATTGAGAAATAATTTTCCGAACCGACCGGTTTTAATTGCGCTCCGAAACTTTCTGAAGCACTTGTGGTATCGGGTCTCACAACGTCACCGGAAAAAGAGCCGCAAAAAGGCGTTGTTCCCGAATATTTTCCGGTTAAAAAAGCGTTTTGCACGCCCGGATACCGTTTCACTTTATCGTAAAATATGCGGAATGCTTCTTTATCGGCCTCCGTTGTCAGATCCCTGTGATTCACGCGATACGTATTTTCTATATCAAATCCCCTCGACAACATCCTGTTGTGTATCAACATAAAACCATAGTCTATGATGTACCACGCCAATATAAAAACAATAAACAGTTCGGCAAATATCCACGCATTGCGGCGGCTTTGTATCCAGATCTGTTTTAAAATATGTTGAATCATGATGGTTGAATTTATTTGTAATGGTCGAAAAGAGAATCGATGATGTTTTTCCGGGTAAACCTGTAAGCAGGCACCAGGGACGAGAGAAGATTCATCAGCAACACCGCCAACAAGGCTCCTATAAATATTCTTACGTTGAAAAGCATGGCCGGGGTCACTCCAACCGCATCACCCAATTGCGCCGACATATCGGTAATGTTATAAAGTATGCTGCTCGGGACAAGCCAGTGGCTCAAAAAGTAAACAAGCAAGTAAGAGGTTGTCAATCCAACCGTTCCGCCCAAGAAAGTAAGCAGGAAGTTTTCAGTCACCACCTGTCGGACAAGCACCGTTCGGGTGGCACCAAATGCTTTACGTATGCCCAATTCAGGTAATCGTTTTTCCATGCGGCTGCTGTTTAATCCCGATAGATTAAGTACCGGAACCAGCAAAAAAACAAGCAACAGCGCCGCAAATGATCTTCTGATTTTGTGGATGGATAACGGTCTGTTCCCTTTGCGAAAGGATGCTGTGAAGGCATCATCGGGTTGTCCTAAAAGATTCATTTTCCACGTAAGGTTAGCCTCGTATTTGGCTATATTTTCTGCCACTTCTTTTCGTATTTTGGAAAAATGTTTTTCAGACGGCGCCAAAATAAATACCAAATAATTTCCCAAAATACCTTCGGCACCAAACGATTTCTCATAATTCTCGTTGGTTGTGTAGGGAATCCAGATATTGGCATACGTGTGGGAGAGAATATACGAAACGTCTTTTACCACGCCCGAAACCCGGTATTCCGCATCGTTCAGCAACACGGTTTTGCCAATGGCGGAATTCCCGCCGAAAAGTCTTTTCGCGGTGGATGCATCAATCACCGCTATCCGTATGCCCGAAGCAAATTCCTCCTTATTATACGGTTTCCCTTCCACAAACCGGAAACGAAACAGATTCCAGTAATTTGCATCCGTGTATTTGACCGTCATGGGCAACTCAAACTTCTGTCCCGGCAATGACAAAAGATTATCATCGCCAAAGGCATTGAATACCGCCGTGACCGTTTCGGCCGACTTTAAAGGATAGAACACGCTTTTTACCGTTTGTAGCGAAAGGTTGGAAGCCGACATTCCCCGTTGGGTGGTGTCTTTCGGATAAATTTCGACAGAACCTACATAGAGCATTCTGCTGCGATTGACTTCGGGCGGAATATTCCCGCTTTTTATGTACAAATACACCGACACAATCATTACCATTGTTATGGCCAGCGCGGTTCCCAGAATATAGATCACGCTGTAGAGTTTATTGTCTTTCAGCAGCTTCCACGCTTGTTTGAAGTATTGTCTGATCATTTTTTCGTTTTTAAACCTTATCCATCCTAATGTAATTTCCTTAATATGAGACCTTTAACTTACTTTTATTTCGATACTGACTCATATCCGAAACCACAACCTTGTCGCCCGAATTCAGGCCTGAAATAACCTCCACCCGTTCGTAGTTGCTTTCGCCGAGTTGTATTTTGCGTCTTTCCAGCGAGTTGCCGTTCAACACGAACAGTTCGTAAGTGCCCGGTCCGCTGTAATAGGGACCGTTGGCAATGCGCATTACATCGTCCTTTACGGCGTTCATCACATAGACATCGGTTTTCAGTCCTGAACGAAGACGACTGTGGCTGTCATCTTCCAATTGTACGGCAAACTGGATAACACCGTTTTTCGATAATGGAGTAACGCTGCTTACGACACCCCTAAGTTCATCGCTTCCGATACGTACCACCACTTTGTTTCCGGTAGAGATACGGTCGCCGTAGCTGTCGGCAATCTCACCGTCGATGCGGAAATGGGATAAATCGGAAAGAATGGCTACCTGTGTCCCTTGCGCCACACGCGCTCCCACCTGGCTGTTGATGTAAGTCAGGATGGCTTTTCGCGGCGAACGTATCTGCGCATCTTCGAGGATGCGTTTGGTTTCTGCCATTGTTTTGCGGAATATTTCGAGTTCCAGCTCCTGTACCCGCAGTTCGGAGTCGGCAACCTGCTTGTCATTTTCGAATTTCTTGCGCGACTGTTCCTGTTCTAATTTTGCCACGTTGTAGCTAAGTTCCACCTCACGTACTTTGTCGGTAGTACCCGCGCCGATGCTGTCTAAATATTTTTCGTTGCGTACTTCTACCTGCATCTTGTCTATTTGCATATCGTTTACCTTCAGTTGCATTTCGGTATTGCTGATGGTGCTGTTGTTTTTGATGCGTTGTTGCTCAATGCGGTATTGTCGCATTTGCAACTCATCGAGCATCTTGCGGTAATCGGTTTCGATGCTTTGCAAATCCAGTCTCAGAAGCGGTGTGCCTACATCTACCGAGTCGCCCGCTTTCTTGTACACTTCCACAATGCGGCTTTCGATAGGTGTGTTGATGATTTCTTCGAACGCCGGCGCTACCTTCCCCGACGCGCTTACCGATACTTCAATGGTTCCGGTATCCACGGTTGAAAGTTGAATGTTTCTTAGATTGATGCTTTCACGCAAAAGCGAAATAATAATTGCTATCACAACAACGAAAACCAATATTACGGCTCCAAACTTGATGAGTTTTATGTTTCGTTCTTTGCGCAGAACTTCGTTGGGGATTTTTCTATCCATAGTCTTTTGTTATTTCTGACAAACAATTGTCAAAACGCGTGCCAGAAATATAAATTATTGATATTTAGCGATATAATAAAAATATAACTGCCCGATATCGAACAATTGTGTTCACTATCGGACAGTTTTGAAGTAGGAGTAATTAGCAAAAATTCAAACATTCTTTGAATAACTTTTAAAACTATCAAACTACTGGATAAATTATTTGCTCTCAATTCATAGTTATTTTCAAAAATAATAGCTACCTCTACGCCCATATTTTCACGACAGATGAAAATTAATGCAAAACATTGCACAAATTCACTGGTATAAATCGTGGAATATGTTTAAAACATAAAGCTCAACGCCTTGATAATCAAAAGGAATATTGAATTTTTGAAATCCCGGGCAGATCACGAAAAACAGACTCAGGATTTAATTCATTGGTTAGCATTGTTTTGCATAGTTCGATTTTGAGGTGAAAAAATAATTTTGTCTCACTAAAATTTCATACCCTACAAGATAGTTTTGGTCTCTCAGGGTGGAGTACGTTTGTTCGATGATAACATGCGTTTCAAGACAACACGTTATTTACCGAAAAGTTGTACAGTTTCCTTTATTCTTGAAAACATTTTAATTATGAGTCTGCTCCGAAAGCCCCAAAACCCGATTTAAGGAGGTCGCAACTCGCTGGGAATCAGTGGTGATTTTTGTAGGATTTTCAGCAAAAAAGACTTATCGGAGGGGATTCTATTATGGAGTAGAAACATTATTTTTATACTACTGCTTTACGGGCAGATGGACAGCCATCGTCCATTATTGCACCGGGCTATTTCTACTTCTATTGCTGACTTTTTTTGCCCTTTCTTATATCTTCGGGGCGCATACCTGTTTTTTTTAGGCAAAAATCGGAGAGATGTGACACATTTGAAAACCCCAGATCATCAGCAATCTGTTTTATTGTATTATCTGAATTTTGTAGCTGGGCAATCATCTCCTCTTTTTTTATGGAAAGTATCCACTGTTTAGGGGTGATGTTGAAATTCTTCTTAAAGTGCCTTGTGAATGTTTTTATACTGTTGAACCCACACCGGGCAGCAAAATCCTCTAGTGTTTTTGAATGTTTGTAGTTGTTTAAGACTGATTCCACAAAACTGTTCTCAATGACTTGATTAAGTACATTCACTGTCATCAAGCCTCTGTTTTCTTTTTTTGATATTATCTTTTGTGTACCGTTCTCAAAGTTCAGGATACACTCTCTCACATTACCGTAAATATTGGTAGTTCTGTTTTTTTTCCTTGTAGAAGAATGATTCCTTAATACGGACTTTGTCATCATATCGCAATAATTTGTGATAAATTAAATAATCGCTATCTGTCACTTACTAATCCGCAATACCATGCTTTCTTCTCGGGTATCCACTGCATTGCGGGTTGTTGCCTGAGCGTTTGAAGCATCCTGTGCCCACTGTTGAAGTGCATGAACCGAAAATTTATACTCGTGGTTGCGATAAATGTTGTAATCTATGGGATCGGCCGGGGTATTTCGTACAGGAAGTAAAAAATCTTTTTTATAATCACTGTCAGTTATATTCTGAAATTTTTTACCTTGAAGTGTTCCTTTGGCATGGCCTTTATGATAACGAATTAAACCACTCCAGTAATGACGGACAATATGATGGGTGCCTTTGTTTTTTCCCGAGGGAACCGTAATAACATCCAAGATAGATCCATGAATTCCTTTCATAGCATTGATGAAATTAATCCCGGTTAATTTTTCGAAATCTATTCCCCCCGGACCCACTGAGTAGATCCAGTCTTCCCAGGAGGTTTCATTCCAGACGATTTTTGTACTCTCTTCTCTTGATATAGTATCAGGTAATGAAGCCTTTGCTGCTTTCACATACAGTTTGGTGGCGTTTGCAGCACTTGTTTTGTCCTGTAAAATATGTTCAGGAACATAAAAAGAGATATTTTTATCTTTCAGTGACCAATAACCACCTGTCACCTGTGGATTTAAATCATACGGTTCAATAAGTACGTAATATGTAGGATAAAAATTACTTCCAGTAGTATCGCTGTATATTTTTCTGACCTCGGTGGCAAAATTTCCTGCGTTCAATTCCAAGGGAGTCGGATCCACAAGCCCGTCACCATCGGTATCTGTATAATATGATTGGTAGCATTCATTAGCGATTTGTGTTCCGGCAATAAAATTACTATCCAGCTTATTTTTATAAATAGAATAAGCATTGTTCCCTTTACCATCGCCTGTGTACCATATTCTTGTATCCTTTGCTTCTTGCACTTCATATGCTTCAGCATCGATATTTAATAAAATACTCCCACTCCAGTCCCGGTCGTAATAGCCCAGTTTTGGGTCTTCAAGCCCGAAATCGATTTTCTGGTATGCTCCGCTATAATAGGAAGGGGGGACTGTATATGGGTTAGGATTTGGAGGTGTAGTCTGTAACCGGTTTGGTGACCAGTTATACTCCATCGGCACGTTGACCAGTCCCATTTCCAGAATAAAGATAAAGCTGGTCTCCACATTGTTAGTGGCCGGACCTCCTGTTATCGGATAATTGGATATACTGTCTATAGTTACTTTTGCCATGGTACGGTCCAGTTCAAAACCTTTCTGGTTTTCACCCGGGCCACGCATATCGGCCAGATAAGGTGATTCATATGGATGTCCGGGCGGTATATCGAACTCATCGAAGGTGGACATGATAAAAGGCGGTTCATCTGGTACCCCGCTCGTATAGGTCACCCTTAACGGGGTATTGTATGAGAGTGGTGTTTTCACCAGCGCCTCCATCTGTGCGAGTGTGGAAAGCGTATTAAGCTGCCCTGTAAGCGATGTGCCACTAACTGCATAAACATCTTCATTGAGAACGACATATACGATGCTTGGCCCAGGTTGCGTAGATACCACTATTTTGCTGAAATCGACCGTCCAGTTGTTTTCTGCTGTTGGCGGTGGATATTCTGATATGTCGAATAATTGATTGGTAACCACTTTGCCGGTAGTTTTTGAAAATACGATAATGCGTAGAGATTTGAGAGTGATTGATTCAGGCTGGTTATCCTTCACGGGAAACGTAATCTTTGAAGATCTGAAGCCGAGGTAGGTTTCGGCTGATTTACACTCATCGCAATCAGTAGGCATGTCGTAGATACAACTAACCCAAAGCGGAATTAAAACCATCAATAGAACTATAATATTTTTCATCTTATGCGATGTTTTATTTTGTTTTACTAATGATACATTATGACATGAATATTATCTCATTTTAACCATCTGCATCAACTCCGGTCTGATAGGAGTGAATAAGCCAGTCGTTTACCCATACTTCGGTCACAACGTATGTATCAATGTGCTCCTTCACCTTGAAACGAATAATAAAGTCGTGATCACATCTCAGGTTCACATTCGGGTTTTGCAACAGCAGTGTTCCCAGTAGGTCCTCATTATAGAGAACTTCCCCGGCTTCTCCAACACCTTTTATAGTAAGCCGGTCGTCATGCCCGGTCTCTAATTTAAGTGTGTTGAATTTTGCCGTAAGGGTGCTGTCGATATACGTGTACTCCGCCGGGTAATTCATAACATCGCTGTTCAGGATTACCTCTCCATTAACGGAGTAATGACCGTTTCTAATCTTGATATCCACCATAAAGTCTTCGGGATTACGAAACCCCTCAACAATTACCTCAATCCTGTTGGTATATTCCCACATGTTTATGGAAGTATGATCGTAATATGGGCCACCAATGCTTTCCGGATCGGGAAGAAAAACATAGTTGCTATTTCCTTCATAGAGCTTTTGATTCTTAAGGCCGGCTGCATATCCGCTTGTCTGCTTCAAATGTAGGAGCAGATCCCCTTTTGTGGTAATCCCCTTCTTCAGGTTCTTCTGTTCAAAACTGCCGTTGCTATTGTTATTCGCCCATGCCACAAACGAATATTTACCCGGCGATGCAAAGGGAATAAGCAGTTCATAGCTTTTAGACAGGTTTACATTTTCGGCCGGCCACTCCATATAGAATTTGTCTCCGGCATCGAAAACATAAACAGTAATATTACTGATATCTGCCGGATATAGCGTATCTGCATCACAGGGTGTTTTGGTGTAAAATTTCAGATAAACCCCCTGGGGACAATTCAGCATATCTTCGTATATCAGTGCATCGCAACCGCTTCCAGCAATGATCCCGGTGAGGAATAACATTGCTGCGACTATCCTAATGTGCAGATTTTTCTTCATAATTCAATCAATTATTTGTTTTTTGTGCGAAGAGGAAAAACAAATCTCCTCTCCGCTGATCATGCGCTATGGAACATCCCCTCTTTTTTACCATTTATATTTTTTGCAAAAAAAGTACTTTATCACGCGATAACCTTTAGAGGCATCTTACATAGCACAATTTTTAAAAGAGCACTTCTTCCTTTTATAAACCGAAAATTAATACATTGTACCCGGATCGTCTAGGTTGTATTTGTAAGTGTGGATAGTCCATGGAAGAACCTTCACCGAGACAGATAGGTATGTGTAGTCTGTCTTCAACGGATCTTCCGCATTGATAGGATTATCAGGATTACCTTCTTTATCCGGATCATCAGGATTGAGCGGATTGTTAGGCAATCCCATGCGCAGGAACTTATCTATATGGGCATGATATACCTGATTCCGTACTGTCGGAGATACTTTCGGGTTGAGATCCGATGGTGTAGATGCCAATGCATTTGGGTTGAGCCATAGAACATACTTCATTACTCCATCTATAAACTCGGTAGCTTTTTGTCCCTGAGCTATTGCCAAATCACGGGTCTTGTAGAACTTCTTGTCGTTTTCGCCCCAGAACACTGTAGCAGCTGTAGTGGGTACTTCTACTCCTCCTTCTGAATTTATGATCACCTCATTAGGGATGAACTGTGCCCGAATCTCAAAATAGGTGGTGTTTCCTTTTTTATAAGAACCCCTTGCTATATCCAGGTCAGTCACATTTACCACATGGTTCACCGGAAGCACAAATTTGCTCGTTGTTTCTGCTGCAAGAGGAGTGCTTACATTAGCAGCATCATAAGCCCATTGCGTTACAGTTGTGAAGGAGGTGAGCCCTGAATAATCGAAATTAGTATTATTAGCTGCGGCCCAGGCTGCAAAATCGGCAGGAACGAACGTGTAAACCGGATCAGGCACTGCAAAGTCAGTTCTCTTCATTATATAGAACTTTTTATTGCTTTGCCCCACGGCGTAAGATACACCCTTTACTGTCGCTATTTGCGTTTCAGTTCCGCCAATCAAGGCATTTACAGGCCAGCCGTTTCCTTCTGTTTCCTCAGGAACTACAGTCATAAAGGCACGCGAAACCACTCTTTCAACATTTACCCGAATATTGTTGTTAACACCTGTCTTTGCATCTTCTTCAGAAATATAAGGCAAAACTGTTAAGGCATATGCATCCTGGTCGTTGGTCATCATAATGGTTTCTGTTCCTTTTGTTGCCGGTGCAACAGGACTATTATACCATGCTACCTGAGAGGCTATTTTGTTAGCCTCTGCAGCAAAGGCAGTGGCAAAGTTAGCAGCAGAAGTAGCTTTTAATGTATTTAATATGTCCTCCACACCATTGATAACAACATATGCTCTAACGTTTTCGCCGGCTGTTGCTTTCAGTGCAAGGTTAGGATGCAGCACACCATTTATGTCGATCTCAGCAAATGCGCTTTTAGAGAAAAAGTTGTAATCTACCACCCCTTTTGTCTCATTAACCAGGAATACGGTAACCGTTTCCAGATTGTCGCGTCCCATCCATGTTCCGTTTTCATTATAGTCGCCAGGTAGTGCCCTTGTGGAAACTTTACCAGGGAATTTAATTGTAATACTGGCGTAGGAATCGGTTGTCTTATTTTCAACTACAGGCTGTTCATCCGCATTACAGGCCATAAATCCCAAGCCTATAACAGCAACTAAAAATAACTTAAATAGTTTCATACTCAATAAAGTTTAAAATGTTAATGGAATGTATATTTAAAAATTAAATTAAACGTAGTTATATCACTTCTGATCTCTTTGTTTCTCCAATTCTCCCAGATTGGCTGATGCCCTGTTATCACCGGCTTCTGCAGCTTTTTGGAAGTACTCTTTTGCTTTTTTCAATTCTCCGGCCTTTGCATATGCAACACCGATATTGTTCCAGCTCCTTGGATCATCCTTTACTTTTTCGAGGCGCTCAAGAGCAGCAGTACTGTTTCCACCCTCAAGGTCGGTTGCCGAACTATTGATAATGGCAATGGGATCATCAGGATAGAGCCGTGCTGCGATGTCGAACACTTGCCTGAAATCTTTACTTTCTTTCGGATATGATTCGGCAACCAGATACATTTCGTTGAGACTTAATAGCTTTGGGTTTGTTTTGATTAACTCTCTGGCCTCTCCCACTGAGAAATTTCTCACGTTAAAAGCTATGGTATAGTCGGTGCGCCGGAGCGATGGATAATATTGATCCAGCAGCATCCGATAGGTATTTCCGCCGGAGAGCTTCATTAGTACGGCATCGCGGGCATCGGGAGGAAAAACATCGTTGATAACGCGAATTATATTGCTCTTATCGTTTAATGAGGAAGCTTCCACTGCCTTGCGCAATCCCGCCCAGTCTTCACCCAAACCTTCGATCTTCTTCATCTGGTTACGCTTGATGTTGTGTGCCGATTCCAGATATTCTGCAAAAGAGTTAGCTCTTTTACCAGAAAGTGTACGGTTGTAGTCGAATCCACCTTCGGGCGAGGCATAACCCTCTATCACAAAATCTGTGATGGAGAGGTCAGTGTTCCCTTGAATCTCTTTGATCACTTTATCAACTTTATTAAATTCAGCGGCGTTATTTTTATAATTGCGCTGCAGTTCATAGCTGTTTAACTGATAATTAAACGATGCACTGTATTTTTCGCTGCGCTCCTTCACCGATTCGGGTTCCGGCACTATATAAGTGAGTTGATAGCTGGGTACATATTCTTCCGGAATGGCTTGAGCAAGGAGTAAAATCTTATCATCTTCAAGAGAGCATTCGGCACATCCGTTGTATTCGACTGCCAGAAGCAGCGAAGCATCATTCATCCAGCTTTTAAAAGGCAGCGTGTAATGATATTTGATAACCTGTTCCGATCTGTTATCTCTTTTCACAATAGCATATGGATTTAGTTTGTCAGCAGAGTTTTTTGATTGAAGTGTTATCTGTCTGTTAACAACCTTATGCCTAAGTGAACCATTGACAATTACCGGAGGAAGGGTAAAGATATTAAAATTGGTGCTATCAGAATTGGATTTCAAGACAGGGGTCACAATCATCATTTCGTTCCTTCCAATCTTTGTCTGCCCCACATTAATATTCATGTCGAGCCGGACAAGTTCACCTTGTCGATCTGCCTGCAGGTTAATAACCTTTAGTTGACTGGTATAACTCTTTTGAGCTGAAATATTATAAACAGCAGGCGCAAAACAGAGAAGTATGGATATTATGAAAAGCGACAGGTATAATTTTTTTGTTGACATTTCTCTTTTATTTTATAATGTAAATAATTGAAATAGCTCCTTTAGTTGGCCCAAAGTAGTTTTTATCAGCCTTACCCAGTGATTCACCACATTTCAAACATGGATACCTTTCATAATGGAAGCGCGCATAACCCCCGCCTGCAGTAATTTCGAGGTTCCATCTATTATTGAGCACCCACTGGTACCCGTAGCTTATTCCCGCACCATACTCATATCCCTGGTAGCGCCTTTCTTTTAGATTTTTAAAATGCCAGAAAGGAATATCCCATCCCCCAACATTATATTGGGCGCCCAAACCATGAAGCCCAAAGAAGTGGCCATTGAACTTCTCGCAGGTCCAGTACCGCAATTCACCATAAGCCAGCCAGTGTTTCAAGTATCTGTTTTCTGATATGTTAAACGGATTGAATCCTGCCGTGGCTTCTAACGTTATCTTCTTGCTGAGTGCAAACTCTAATCCTATGTTAGGGGTTGTTGTTGCTAAATAGGGTAGGTTGGTCTTGATTCCGATATTTTGAGATGTCAGCATCGTGGAGAATAATACCGTTCCTATAAATACAAAAATGAACTTGTTCATATCATCATAATTTTTTATTGCAAAATAAAGACATGTTTTAAAAATTTGTTTGTCCCTAAAATGCAACTATTATAACTTAATCGGCATTAACCTTGGTTAAATTATAACAATACGTGCATATACGACCGTTATAATATTGATAGACAGTACCTAAGAAAGTCAAAATATATTATTGAAAAAGATGTTGAAATGGGAGAAAAAGATAAATAATTGGTAAAAATTATGTAAAAACAGGGACAAAATGGGACAAATATTATCCATTATTTACTGAATTAATGTCCATATTATTACATAATGTAGATATGGGGAAGAGATTGTTCTATTGAGACAAGTATTTGTAAATAACAGACACGCATTAATCCTGGTTCTATTATTAATATGTCAGGTTTTTTTAAGCAAATATCAGGTCATGGGCATGTGGTTAATTCTTCAAATTCCACTTCTGTTACAGTTACAGATGAATCTTTTATATCTATTATTACAATACTTCGGAAATTATTTTAAAATAGTTCTTATAATTCGCTGAATATCAATCGAGTATGACGCTTTTTAGGAGTATGACATAAATTATTGACTGTCAGTATTATAAATGAAGTTTTAACGAAGCATTATTATTAATGAAACTGCATCCTTTACATCAGTTATGGTAATAGTATATTCTTTCGGCTGATTAATTAACTGCTGAGGCGGGGCATCCGCTGGAAAGAGGTGGGAGTCATTCCGAATTCCTTTTTAAAGGAACGTGAAAAATAGGCAAAATCGCTAAAGCCACAACTCAAGGCAATTTCTCCAATTGGTTTCTGTGATTGTGCAAGCATCTTTCCGGCTTTATTCAGCTTAATCTTTAATATATAGTTTGAGGTTGTCATTCCTGTGATTGCTTTTATCTTGCGGTTTAGCTGCGATGAACTAAGGCAGGCTTCGGCAGCAATTTTTTCAATGATGTTTTCGGTATTACTTGCCTCTTTGTATATTAGATCTGTAATCTGTTTAAGAAATGCCACCGAGGGATCGTTTTTTACTGTTGCATATTCCCTTTTGCTACCTGTATGTGTAATCATGATCGCATATTTGTCCCTGATCTGTTTTCTAGCATTCAATACTTGTTCTAACACTGCCAGCAATTCATCTTCATATACTGGTTTAGAGAGGAAAACATCAGCACCGCATTTGAATCCTCTTATTCGTTCTTCTTTTGAATGGAAAGCTGAAAGCAAAATAACCGGTATATGTGCGGTAACATTTGAGTCTTTTATTGCTTTACAAAAGTCGAAACCATTCATATGATACATTTTTGTGTCGGCAATAATGATATCTGGTATTATTTCATTTGCTGTTTGAATAGCACTTTCTGAATTATCGTCCGTCAGGATATGATAATTATCTCCTAATACAGATGATAGATAGTAGCTCATATTTTTGTTCCCATCAACTATTAAAACGGTAGGATTCTCTATGGTTGCCTGACGTTTTAGCAAGGAAGGGAAATTAGTGGCTTCATCGTTTTTCAATTCATTATTGTTATTATCTGAGTGTCCATTGCTTCCGCAACGTTCATTGATTATTGGAAGTATTACTCTAAAAGTTGTATCTTTTAAAGGTTCGCTCCTAACATCTATGCTGCCGTTGAACTTTTCTATAAATATTTTTGTGAAGGGTAATCCGGCACCGTTGCCGTTATTTTTTGTTTCGTTTCCTGAAATCCTGTGACTTAGTTCAAAAATATTTGTCAGATCTTCTTTTTGAATACTTTTTCCGTTATGTGAGACTGTAATAGCACAGGTCTTCTCATCCCTGTTGCAGCTTACCTGAACAGCGATCCTGTCGTTTTCATGGCAATAATTGAAAGCACTGTTTACCAGGTTGTTGATAATAAGACGTAAGAATTCAGGTTGATAATCCATAACAAGTTCTCCGGTATTACTCCGGAAGTTGTAATCAATTTTTTTACTTTTTGCAAATGCCGAGAAATTTTCACACAGATAATTTAGATATCCGATTATGTTGCCATTTACTGTTTTAGATGATTTCACTATTTCAAGTATACTTGCAGTTGACGACATCTCATCTATAAGTGTAAGCAGATCTTTTGACTGACGTGAAAGTATATCCAGATCATTCAGGCCGTTGTGTAAATTGTTTTGTTCCAGATTATTCCTTATTCGTTCAATTAATCCTGCTATAATTGTAACGGGAGTTTTAAATTCGTGTGAGAAGTTTATATAAAAGTTAGATTTCAATCTTTCCTGTTGAAGGGATGACTCTACTTTTCGTTTTCTGTGTTTAATGTATTGGAAATAGAGTAAGGCAAAGCTGAATAATACAACAGCAGAGAGCAGGATAATATAAATTGTCTTCTGCTTGTTTCTTTCTAATTTTTCAAGCTGTAGAGCCAACACTATTAATTTTTCTTCATTCAGCCCATTTTCATAATTCAACCTGTTAGTCATAATCCGGATTATATTCCGCTTGTTCCTGAAAACGTTTGCCAATGAGTCGCTCAAATTGTATGTTTCCAGAGCTGCAACCGTATTTCCCTGTTTTATGTATAGTTCCGAGAGAAGTGAGTATGCTTTTTCAAGTCCGTTAGTCAAATTCAGTTCTTTTGATACTGTTAATCCTTCCAGGATTATGGTTTCCGCTTCATGATAGTTGCCTTTTTTGATGTTAAGGCTACCAAGTGAAAAACAGGTATTTAACCAGTTCAACCTGTCAGTTGACCAATATAATGAGTTGTATGCACTTTCAAAGTACACCGTTGCGCTTTCATAATCTCCCTTAAGCATATAAATGTTGCCAATGCGTTCAAAACAATAGTTCATTCCAGATAGTGAATTTGCTTTGATATAGTAAGACAATGAGAGATCGAAAAAATAGAAGGCAGAATCGTAGTCCAATTTGTTTTCATATGCTGACCCGATACTTGCCAGATTTTCAGCTTCTCCTATAATATTATTGTTCTTTTTATCTATCTGATGTGCTTCTTGCAGAAAAGCCATAGCTTCATCTGGCTGATTCATTTTTAAGTATATATTTCCCAGTCCGTTAAGTGTTTTCGCCTTCTCTTGTTTTATTTTTTCATTATCGTTGTTCTGCAGTTTATTTAACAATGCCAATGCTTCATAGTAGTGTGCAGATGATTCATTCAGGTCATCTATTTTAAAATAATTGTATGCCAGCATGTTTAATGCTTCTAGCTCACTGATTGAGTAATGCCCTTTTTTTGCAACATCGAGGTACTGTTCGTGATATTGCGTTGCTTTCAGAAAATTGTAATTATTGAAATAGTAGACCCCTAGTTGTTTATAGGTTTTCATCTCCGCATACTGATCACCGATTGACTGAGATAATTTAAGGTAACTGGTAAGAGCAACTGTATCTTTGGAAATTCGGGACACAAGTGAATCAATTACATTTTGATTCTTTTCTCTGTTTAAATTGTTACGGGTTAATTCCATATCTCCGTTAATTCCCTGGTTACATGCCAGAAAAGCAAAAGATACCATCATAATTAACCATTTATGGATATCCCGGTTAAATGTAAATATTCTCCGCGACATAGGAAATTTGCTGTTAATCCGTATTTCTATCTGATATAAAACATTAATAATGTAATATAACGGACTGGAATATGCATAAAACAGACACCTCTGTTTATTTTAAAAAAAATGTCATAGTTAGGTTTTAATAACTAATAATGTGTCGCAAATATGCATTAAATGTTCCGTAAATATAGTAAAGTTAAATGAAAAAGAGATATGAAATTATTTAATTTCACTTTTTTTTTACCACAAAAATAAAAAAAATACTATTTCCTATTTTTCTTGAAGAAAACGGACTTCTGCTTAAAGAGGTTAATGGATGTATTTCAGTATTATATGATTTAATGTGCCTTTTTGGCATTGTGGATATGGCGTACTCTGAATTTTTCACGAAAATATTTACATTTCAGGTGAATCAGATTCTTGGTACGCGATAATATCAACATCGGAAAATTTAACATAACGGATATATTCTCTAAACTGATGAGGTGTCATTCCTGTCTCTTTACGGAATGAATCGAAAAATACGGATTTGGTATTAAAGCCTACTTCAGATGCAATTTTTTCGAGATTATATTCACTTCTTTGATCGTTTTCATCTTTGAAAATCTTGATTGTTTCCAAAATCCGGTATTTATTGATAATCTCAGTGAATTTTAATCCTCTGGAGTTTATAGCTCTGGAGAGGTAACTACGGTTTGTACCTATCTCCCTTGCAGCCATGTTTAAATCGAGTTCAGGTTGCAGATATTTTTTATCTTTCTCAAGCCAGGTCTTGAAATCACTGAACAACAAGGACTCTTTCTGTTCGGCTGATAGCTGTGAAATGCTGTCTTTATTGATTATTTGATGCTGTTGGTTGATGATTTCATTCATTTTTTGAATCTGATTCACATGGGTTAGATTTTTTCTCACTAACAACAACAAAGCTTGACTCAATCGTTTTCTCATATTGGAGAACAGAATAAAAACAAAACTAACCAATAATAATAAGGTGAACGTGGCATAGAACAAGAGACGATTCCTTTTTTTATCGCTTTGGAGTATGTCTATCTTGCGGATTGCCCGTTCCAGTTCCAATTGCGTTTCGATAAAATTTATTGTTTCGGTAGTGGATAAACGATTATATTTTTCCAGATTGACTTGTGCCGAATCCAGATAATTACTTGCTTTTAATGGATCGGTCGTAATGAATGCACTAAAAAGTTCCTTGTAGGCATCATATTTTAAGTTGTCGAGCACATCGTTGTCAATGATTTCTATTGCATGTTTAGCACAGTCGGTCGCTTTTTTATGATTGTTTAGAATATTGTAAACTGAAGCCAGGTTAATATATGCTTCTGCCTGGCGTCTTTTCGCACCAAAGTAATCATCACCTATCTGAATCACTCGCTCGAAGGATGCTATTGCAGCGGTGTAGTTTCCCTGAAAACTTTCAATGGTTCCCAGATGATTGAAAATGGATGCCCGCATTTGCTTGTCTTGTGTAAAATCTGCAGTCTCCATAGCCTGTTTTACATAATATTTAGCTGTATCTATACTGTTATAACTCAAATATGTTTTTACACCTATTACGTAGAGATAAAAAAGTTCATCTCTATCGTTATATTCTTTCAATGTTATCTCAGCTTCTTTGATTTTTTCCACCGCATCGGTGAAAGCTCCTAATTGAGCGTAAAGACTTGCCAGAAACTTTAGATTCACGGCTGCACTTTTGTGTAATCCTGATTCACGATAATGTTCACCGGATCTATAAAACATACTAATTGCATGATCATATTGCTCATAGTATGTCATAATCCTTGCCATCATACGCTCTGTGAGAGCTTGAGCTCTGAGGTCATAAGTATTGCTTTCAAGAACACCTGCAGCTACCTGGAAAGCTTTTTGGTAATGTCCGGATCGAAATTTAATTAAGCCCAGAATACAGTTGTAATAGTAGAGGTCGCGCTGTTGTAATGGCTCTGGACAGACTTCTTGTAACACAACTTTTGCACTGTCGATATTACCTGTTTCACAAAGAGATGCGGCCTTGAAGATAGTTTTAACATAACGGATGTTTTCAGGTAGTGATACGGTTTCAGGATTGTCTAGTATTTTCAATACACTTTCGTATTCATTTTCAATAAAAAAAAGATCAATAGCTCTCTCTAATTGAGCAGGATAGCCGGTTTCTGATTTTTGCCTACAAGTTACAAACAATAATAAAACTTCAATCAATAAAATTGAAATTGCTGTTGTTTTTATGTATTTGTCAACAGACATGCCTCGATAATTGGTTAATTGGTTTATATTTAATTACTTGCTCTTTTAGTTCTTGTTCCCAGACTTTAATGATAAGTGCAATAATTATCTTTATTTTGTCAAATATATTAAATTTTAAATATAACTACAAATAATTGACCATTTAGTTCTGAGTTCAATGCGTTTTTTTGTGAGACATGCTTTGTAAAGAATAAAATAATTTCTACCTTTGCACTCGCAAATACAAATTATTAATTTCAATAGAACTACTAAATGGCAACAAAACTACGTTTACAGAGGAGAGGGCGCAAAAATCATCCCTTTTACCAGATTATTGTTGCAGATAGCAGAGCACCACGAGATGGAAAGTATATTGAGAGGATAGGTTCATACAATCCGAACACAAATCCTGCTACGATCACTTTAGATTTCGACAGAGCTTTGTATTGGCTGCAGACAGGCGCACAACCTTCAGATACTGTGCGAAACATTTTATCACGCGAAGGGGTATTAATGAAAAAACACCTATTGGGAGGTGTTGCAAAAGGAGCTTTTGACGAAGCAGAAGCAGAGAAAAGATTCAATGCATGGAAAAATTCTAAAATAGAAGCTGCTCAGACGATCAAAAATAAAGAAGAAGAGAAAAAACGTGCTGAAGAAAAAATCCGCCTTGATGCCGAAAAAGAGATAAACAAGGCTAAAGCTGATGCTTTAGCAAAGAAGAGAGCAGAAGAGGACGCTGCAAATGCTCCTGTAGCTGAGGAATCGGCAGAAGCAGTAGATACAGTCGCTCCTAATGTTAAAGAAGTGTCGGCTCCGGCAGAAGAACCCAAGGCTGAGAAACTTGTTAAAGAAGATACTCTCAAATCAGCTGAAGAGTCCAAGGAAGCTGAACAGGCTTCAGATAATAAGAAATAGGGAATTGCTTATTAAAAAAATGAAACATACTCAAATAAAAAACCCGGTGCATCCGTACCGGGATTTTTATTTTCAGTAATCTATTAAATACTCAATATTTCGCGTTGAATGTTTTTTTAACCTTACAATCAGAAAAAAGTGTTTAGCTTCGCTCAGGTTTATTCTACAGATATTTAATGTATTACGAATATATTTGGAGCTATTTCCCGGACTGTTTTCTCTTCATCCCGGCTAAAAATATTATATTTCAAGACAATAGTACCGCCGATTGAGTGAATAATAATTTATAGTTACATTGAGAATATAGGGAAGTCCCATTGAATAATATAGAATCATTCTAAAAAAAGATATGCATCTATAATCCTTTATGTAAAATAGTTACAATGTTTTTTATGAGAAATATGTAATATATTGTAAGTAAATTATTAAGATGTTTGTGTGATTTCAGATGCTTGTTATTATATATTTGTGATGACATTAAAATTACAGCAATATGTACACACAAAAATTAGAAGTAAGGATTGAAAAAAAATATCAGTTCAAAGATAACATTGTGATCGATATCAATGAAATGCCTTATCCGACGGCAATCTTTATTCCTTCGGTTAAGGAGGTGATATTAAACAATCTTGCATATAAAATACTTGGGATGGAAGTGTCCGAATTGTTTGATCTGGCCGCATGGAGAAGGATAAACCCCTATTTGGAGGATGAGGTAAAAAAGATTAATAAAGACGTTATCATTGATCAGAAGATACACGTTGTATTATTTAATGGCAAGCATGAGATTATGAATTATTCGCTGAAACGGATTTATAATAACAAGTTTGGAAATATTTGCATTATCCATTTCTCCAAAGCTTCAGAAAAATACTCGGTGGCTTCAATATCGTCGCTCTATTCAATAAAGGATGAAGTGGCGAAATTGAAACCCTATCTTAACCGGACCGGGAAAATGATGCATGAGGCTACCATGAGAAAGTATTTTAGAGAGGGGAACAATCTGAAACTGACGTTGAACGATTTGGTTTATTATGAAAAAGAGTTGAGGATCATTCAAAAAGCATACCCTTCGCTGTCCAATCGGGAAGTAATTCTTTGCGGATTGCTTGTAAACGATATGGACAGCAAGGATATAGCCTCAATCACCAACAGGACACCTGATTCGGTGTTTGTAACTATTCATCGCATCAACAAGAAGCTTGATTTACTCAACAAAAAACAGTTGGTAGATAAGTTGAAAGAACTTTTGAATTCGACAGGTAAAAATCAGCCTGTCACCACTTAGGAGGGTGGCCTCTAAACTAATTAATAGTTCTGTGGCCCTTAAGAATATAGGTATTGCAGTATGGTGTTATATCGTCTTCAAACTGTATTTCAAAACTGATACTGTCGGGAGTGACAATTTTTCCGTTAGCAATCTTAATTCCTATTCCTTCTTCGCACTGTTCGCAGTTTGATTGTCTCGTCTGAAAGGTACCATCTTTCTCATTCAACAAAGCCTTTACACTAAAATTCCAGAACTTCATTTCAGAATCCTGAATGGTGATGGAGTCGTTATTTGATGAGTTATCCTTAAAAGTTATTACCCTGAAGGGGCCAAATACTGATACGGTATCGATGTATGCAGTTATTTCCCATTGACCTGTAGCTGAAAATGAAGGCTCGGGGAGTGATATCCTTTCCACTTCGTTTTCGCATGCTGCTAGTAGAGTGAAAGCAATAAATCCAAATAAATATATTATTTTTTTCATACTGTTTTGCTGTTTTTTTATTAGATAATTTTGAAATGAACTTACAGTTATACACTGGCTGTTGCCATGTCATGATGTATATGTTTATCCATATGGCTTGTTTATTTAATGTATATTGTTTTTAAGTTCGCTTTTTCGCCATTCCTTACAAGTATATAATATTTTCCTGTAGTGGGCCTGTATGGGAGCACGTTATGAAAACGGTTTATCTTTTTTTGATAGGCAACATTACCAGTGTTGTCATAAACAGTAGCTGTTGCAGTCTTTAATATTCGTCCTGTAATATTGATACAAATCCGGTTAAAACTGTCAAGATAGATTATTATAGAGGGATGGTTTATTATATCAGGCAGCTGAAAACCCGGTTGTTCTGTTTCTCCAGTCTGAGCAGTTTCTCCGGTTCCGCCAGTTTGGTCAGTTCCGCCAGTTTCTCCGGTTCCGCCAGTTTCTCCGGTTCCGCC
>ENA-UOOH01000511-UOOH01000511.1-fermentation-metagenome-genome-assembly--contig:-NODE-511-length-43732-cov-5.158665_pt1 | contig 43732 bp, 29 predicted proteins | sample MGYA00245778_ERZ724025 | MGnify/ENA primary metagenome ERZ724025 (study PRJEB28704, sample SAMN03018313) | fermentation metagenome | biome: anthropogenic terrestrial biome; feature: soil; material...
TCCTTATCTCACGATGTAATCAAAAGCATCACTGCACGCGACTGGATTATAGAATTTTTTTAAATGCGGACTAGTATAAGAACCATTTCCCCCATAAAATCGACCAACTCTTGAATGCCCTTGCCTACTTGCGGTCTGGGATGAAACGGGATTACATTATCATGGATATATTTTTTCACCGCATCAAAAGAGGTGTCCTGTTCTGGTTGATCCTCACTTTTCCATCACCTGATATCATTTAGGAATCTGTGTATTATATGGCAGGCGGGTATTAAAATGTGCATGATTATAGCTGTTAGCCCAAAAGAGTGCCATGGTGTGTCAGGGAAGCAGGGGGACGTGGGAAGCAATTTAACAGTATCGAGACCAGCCCCCCGTTTTTATCGCTCAAATGGCATGAAAAAAGGCAAGGAAACGATGTCCTTGTCTTTTTTCCGTTGATGTGCCGAGAAACAACAATTTTAGTAGAAATATAAGATGCAATTGATCAGCTTAATCCTGTTCCATCAATTCCAGGTCATCCAACCAGGCGGATCCGTTCGCCTGTTGGTTCATCTTAAAGTATACCCATGCCGTACTCGTGTTAGGACGTGCGGTAAAAGCAACGGTGACCTTTGTCCAATCACTGTTGAGCTGGGTCTCCGTCCATGTGTATGTGACGGTCACTCTGTTCGCATCTGCTTCTCTGACGCCGAGAAGGACCGAACCGGTAGTCGAATTGTTCTTCACCCAGCCGGTCAACAAGTACCGATGGCCAGGGATCACCGGAACCGCCTTTGTGGTTTCAGTGTTGATAACATTATCAACGTTGTTCGTATCCGGGTCCAACCTGGCGGAAGCTTGCCCATTGTAAGCCATCCCCTTATCCCATACGCCGGCGCGCATATTCCATCCGTCTGGGCGGTTGGCTCCCGAAGCTTGCTCTTCGAAGCCCGGGTTGTAGATCAGACTCGGATCGGCTTCCAGCAATTCCAGGTCATCCACCCATGCGGGCCCGTTTGTATTCTGGTCCATCTTGAAGTATACCCAAGCTGTACTTGTGTCAGCACTCGCAGTAAAATCAACAGTGACCTTTGTCCAATCGCTGTTGAGCTGGGTCTCCGTCCATGTGTACTTGATTATCACTCCGCCCGCATTTGCTTCCCTGACGCCGAGGGCGACCGAACCTGCAGTCGAGCTGTTCTTCACCCAGCCGGTCAACACATACCGATGGCCTGGGATCACCGGAACCGCCTTCGGGGTGTCAGTGTTGATAACGTTAAAGGTGTTGTTGGCATCCGGATCCAATCTGGCGGAAGCCTGCCCGCTGTGAGCCGTCCCCTTATCCCATATGCTGGCGCGCATAGACCATCCGACCGGATGGTTGGCTCCTAAAGTCTGTTTTTCGAAACCCGGGTTGTATATCAAATTCGGATCGACACTGATATTCAGCGGCAGCGTACTATACAGAGCTCCGCCCACCCTGACGGCCACCTGCGCGGAAAATACCGCTTGGATCACTGAGCTGGGAATCGTCACATAACCTTGCACCGTCTTCGTCTCACGCAGCGCGAGATCGACGGATGGCGCCAGATCGAAGCTTAACCCGCTCTCCGTGTCAGATGCTTCCAATTCCACATTCAGTGCGCGGACGGCATTGTTCGAAAGCTCTATCGTAAACGGGTACATACCGGCTTTATGCAAATCCATTTGATTGGGAGTCAACTTCGCCGTAATAAGCGGAGCGACCTCAACGATTTCCGTATATTCAGCTACCAAGAGCATCGCTTTGTATTTGTATTCCGCTTTGGCGGTTACCGGGTAAGATCCGGTCGGTATCGCATCCGGCATGGTGAAGCTTTCGGTGAACGTAAAGCTCTGTCCGCTGCTCAGTATGCCAACGTCTTTATAGATATTTGGCGTGTTCCATGCATCCGGTAGACTAACGCTGATACGCACGTTGTCCACCTTTTTGTCGCTGGTGTTGCAAACTTGGATCGTCATTTCCCATACATCACCGGGCGCCACCTGCAGCGTGGTGGCTTGCACATTGAGCTGCACCAGGAACGGAACAATCTGCTGCACCAGTTGGCGCACTTGTTCGATGGATGCGAGTAACTGTTCCCGCTTTCCTTCCAGCACATCGTCACTTTGACTGTCAACCCACGCCTCTAGGTGGGACAGCTCTCTTAAGAAATTCGTCGCCATATCAACCGCCTGTTTCGTAATGGGTTGCGTTGCGCTTAGATTCCCGACCAGCTTCTGCAGTTTTTCGAGCAGATGGCCGGCCTGCGCCTGCCAATGTCCATCTTGAATGAGGTTTTGAGCTACCTGCCATCCGTTGAGAATCGGGGTCATGTGGTATACAAGTGTCTGCCACGGTTCGAGATGCGCAGTCAACTCCGCATCCCATTTTATAAACTGCGCGGTTTCCGCCCCATACAGCAACTCCACTTTGTTGCCGGTTTGATCGAGCGGAATAACCACATCTTGCTCCTCCCCGGTCGTATTGATGGCTACGGCATACTGTTCGGATCCTTCCTGCCAAACACCCCATTGCACCAGCCCGCTGACGCTCTCGTGAATCTTGCTTCCTTTCGTAACGAGACCGCCCATCAGCGCCAATTCATCCTTAAACTGTACCAGTCCCGGCCATAGTTCCGAATTTTTCAGGCTCCATCCCGGATCGTTTATTGAATAGTAGGCCATCCCCTTACTTCCGGCTAGCAGCGCCTGATAAGCCATGTTACGAACTTCACCGATCGTGGGGAGGTAGTGCCAACCCGAACTGGGGAGGCGGAACGTCTGCAGCACCGACCATACAGGTTTCACATTGTCAACGGCACTTATCGCGCTTCGCATTCCGTCGCCTACGGAGGTGATCGGCATATTACGGTTAAACGGATAAACATCGGTTACCAGAATATCCGTCGCCTGTCCCACGGATCGATAGGCGAAATCAAAAGCTTCCACCATATATGTCGGATGATTCGGGTCGATCGAGCGGATCAGCTTATACGCATCAAGAAGATCCTGCTGCGCAATGTCGTTTGCGACCGGTTCATCCATGATCATATACCCGAGAACGGCCGGATGGTCCTTGAACCGGGTTACAATGCTGCGGGTCAAATCGAAATTTTCTTTAACCTTCATGCCGCTGTACATCTGCACCAGCACCTTCAGTCCGTTGGCCTGCGCTGCATTGAGCATGGCCTGGATTTCCTCCAGATTTTTTAAGCTATTGCCTTGCACGGTATTGATGCCGATGTCTTTTAGATACGGATAATCCGATATATAAGCGTGATAAGCTATCACAGGGAAAAAAGGCTGTCCGTCGACAAGCACTGGACCGTTTTGCGGAAGCGTCGTCGGGCGATCCCACCTGTAGATAGTCCTCTCTTGCCGATCCAGCTCTTGCCCTGCGGCATCCTTCAGCGCAACCGATACTTGGTACGGCAGCTGCACCTCCATCGTCTGCGGATCGAATGATGCAGTTAAAGCAGCTGCAGCAGATGTTCCGGTTTGGATGAATATCGCATGTCCAGAAGGGTCCAGGATAGCAAAGTCTACCGTCTTACCGGTGAATATGCCATCTTCTGGGGCCAGTTGGACATCTATCTTCCCCTCAGTCAAATCGGGATAGTAGTAAACCTGATTGGTGTTTACGACAATCTGCGGTTTATCCTTCGTCTTCATCAACGAAGCGTCGTCGAAATATACTGTGCCCGTGCCATACAGCCGCAAATAAAACGCCACATATTTCGCACCGGGAGGAGCCAGCCTTTCATAAGATATTTGATGCCACTGGCCGTCCAGAGTCTCTGCCGGAGCATAATAAGTAAATTGTCTTACCAAGCCTTCGGCCGTTTTTTCAGGCCCTTTGTAAAATTCGATCTTATACCCGACATTTCCGCTGACACTCATCGTTTTGAACCACGAGTCGAATTTGTAAGTAGCGTCCTCTTCGACCGGAACTATCTGCGAAACCCAGGGATTGTTCGACGTAGCCGTCTGGATGGATATTCCATAGCTTCCTGTGTAGGCGGCTTCCTGCACAGATTGTATGCCGTTGCCCCAGCTGTCGCCGATAGCCTGCCAATTGTCGGCCAAGCCGCCGCTCGCGTTCTCAAATCCAGGGTTCGTCAGCAAATTGTCTGTGGCGAAATCAGCAGAGGCCGCCGACGGAACACACGCCAACATAACCTGCAGCAGCAGGCACAACGCAACGAACATGGCAAAACAGGACTTTCGCACCGTTTTCATAAAACATTCTCCTCTCATTTCCTTTTAATACTCTTAATACCTGAAGTTTAGTCTTGATAAAAGCATATAAACAAGTTCAAATTTCACTTATTTTTTAAAAAATTACTCTTTTATCTTTTCAAACATAACCTCACATCAGATACTTTTATTCGACTTATTTTTGCAAAATCCGCATTTTAAGTTGAGCCTATTCATACCTTCTCCATCATCAGCCTGATAAAAAGAGCAGCAGTCCAGCCGTAGTCTCTGATGCTCTGTACCCTGATCCGTAAATCATAAGGTTCCACCACCTCGCCCTTCCTGTACAGCTTTGAAGGTGAAACCCTGTCCCGGCTGTCATAGAATTCGTATACAATGCCGTCATGCATATACCAGAAACAAATTGTCTCCAGTGTTTTTTGCTTTATCTTCTCTGACAATTTGTCATATCCATAATCTCTAAGACCCAGTATTATCATGTAATTGTAGTTTATCCAAACTGGTCCTCTCCACATGTCTGTACCAAATGTGGTATCATCGATTGATATACTTGGAATAGAAAATTCAGTATTAAAAGAACGGTTGTCTGTCAAATGTCTTACAAGAGAATCGGCCTGAGTCTTTTCACATATACCTGCAAAAAGTGGCAGGAAGGAAGAGACAGCCTTTACTTTCTTGAATTCACTGGTACTGATAGTCCGGTCATAGTAAAAGCCATCCTCAGGATCCCATAAATGCCTGTTTACAGCATCCTTAATATCATTAAAAAGCTTATTCCACCGGACTGCTTCTTCAGACATTCCAAGTTCATCGGCTATAAGCTTCATATATCTTGCTTCGTTAGCCATGAAGCAGGAAAAATCTATGCAATCCATTTCAGTAACATTGTCGAACCTTGGCGAATTATCCATTCCACTTTCACCACATCTGCAGTCGACACTGTTTTTTTCAATTTTCCACTCAAAAAGGTTGTTTCCGTTTGAATCACGATTCCTGATATTCCAATCAAGATACCTTTTAAGGCTATCATATGTGTCCTCTAGCATCTTTTTATCTTTATTATATTTATACAGATCATACAAGCCCCATGCGATAACGGGCGGCTGGGTAATGTCCAAACTGGAATCCGGTGAACTCATAAGGGCTATGAACCCGCCCTCTCTCTGGGTATCCAGAACAGCATTTATACTTTGAAAAGCTAGTTCTTTTGATATATACCTGTTCCCAAAAGAATGGAAAACAGAATCCCACAGCCAAAGAAATTTATGAGGAAGCTTGTCGGGGGTAGTCCAAAGATTTTTAAACATACCTTCCGGAGAATAAACCTGTGACTTTAAAATTGAAAAGCATTTGTACAAAGTTTGTTCCATACCATTATTAACTTTTTCAACTTTCGGGAGGTTCTCATAAAATTCCAGTTTGTCTCTTATAACCTTATTAAGATCAATATTTAAAGCACTTTTTACTTTTTCTACAGCATCCTCTTTTGACTGCCTGCTATATGAAAATGCAAATTTTATATTCCAGTTATCCTCAATTTTATTAAATGCTGTATACTCACCATCAATTGCATTGATTAATATATTATCCTGACAATATGTATTCTCCATGTTTTCAAATTCACAGCTGACTTTTGGAATGGCACTACTGTTTCCCGCACCGATTACTATATCCTTGGAATAAAAAGCAATGGCAAACTTCATTTCAGAATCGGTTTTACTGTCTTTTACAGCGCCGCTTATTATGTCCGATGCAACAATATCAAACTTGACATCTTTTACTTCCTTCAAGCAAAAGCTCAGTTCACGTCTGAAATTTGTATTGAACAATACCCCGATTTTATCACTACACAAAGTACCTACAAAATTGTCATTAAACGAAGTGTCACCTTCCAGACCTGAAAAAGCAAATAAGCTTCCATGTCCCCATATCTTTGGAAATCGCATAAAAACGCCCTCATTCTCTTTAAATTTCTATTTAGGATGGTTCTTTGGCTTTAGAAGTTTATAGCTTGATATTTCCTCCAAGCTGCTCACTAATGAAAACAGGTTTATTCCGGGCTATTGAAATATTGGCAGATGCACCTATAAGCAGAGACATTGCGCCATCTATAGAGCTTGCCTGACACCCTAACGGATCCTCTATATCCCCTACAAATAACATCCTGATTAATTTGTAATCTCCACCCCCATGAGTTCCATCAGTTTTAGGCACTTCATAGGTAATGGCCTCACCCTTTCTGTTATAATATTTTATAATATTGTATGGTCTTTCTTTTCCCATACCGGAATATATCTCTCCCACCTCAAGCATTCCGTTAGTCCCGCTGATAACCGCATTCCAGGCCTCGTAAGGGCTATAGGCAATGAGTGAATAGGTTAGAAGTGTGCCTCTTGAATACCTTACATTAACTGACATGCTATCGTTAATATTAATATCCTTAGCGAAAACGCATCCATCTCTGAAATATCCGTCCTCTTTTTCTGCCTCAAGGTAGTGCCTTGTATAAAAACTACCCTTATCACCGGATTTTATATCCCAGTAGAACTCACATGTGGACTTATGCCTGCAGGTCAGACACCTTTCACCTCTATTTTCCCTTGTTGCTCCGTAAAACCTTCTTGTTCCGAAGGCGAATACCTCTTCCGGCTGCTGCTCAAGCCACCAGTTTACCACATCAAAGTGGTGGGTAGATTTGTGTACAAGAAGTCCGCCGCTTTTTTCCAGATAGCGGTGCCATCTTCTGAAATAATCCGCACCATGGCATGTATCCAATTTCCACTGCAAATCAACATGCAAAATATCCCCTACTGTTCCTTCCTTTATTAGTTCTTTGACTCTTTGCATATATGGCATAAAGCGCATGTTGAAAGTTACTTTGACCTTTTTACCTGTACTTTTTTCCGCCTCAAAAATTGCCCTGCATTTCTCTGTATCGATTGTCATGGGCTTTTCAGAAATAGCGTCATACCCGGCTTCCATCGCCTTTATAATATATTCATGATGATAACAATCTAAAGTAGTAACTATAACTGCATCCGGCTTAGTTTCATCCAGCATTTTATCAAAGTCGTCAAAAACAGGTATGTCTCCGCACTCTTTGCTAAACTCATGTGCTCTTACGCTGTTTATGTCATATACCCCTACCAGCTTTGCCTGTTCGCTGAATTCTTCCGAGGATAGTCTGCGTCCGAACATTTCTAATCCTCTTTGCCCCACACCTACTATTACATATCTCTTCATGGTTAAATCCTCCTGATTTATAAATATATAAGCTTGTTGCTCCCCATCCTTATCCACGTAAAAAAACCGGTCCGAGCAGTCCGCTTGCCGTGCATTGCTTTTCAAAAGCCTTCTCTATTAAAGTGTAATTACCGGTTTTGTTTTCAGGATATTTGTCAAGCATAGTTGTTGTCACATACTGATTGGCCATAGTGTTTGTTACAATGACCTTGAGTTCGTTCATTCCTTCTCTGACTATAGATTTTACAATGTAAGTAAAAGGCTTCCATGACTTTTTTCCAAGGTTTATACCATTGAGTATTACCTCACAATTACTTTTAACCTCTCCCAAATCCAGTAAACAGGCTTTTTCCATCTCATCTTTACTGCATCTGAATATAGTCATGTATTCCGCATTACCAGAAAACTCTTCTCCCAGTGTGTCCTTCCAATCTCCAAGTGTTGTCAGAATCGGTTCTTCTTTCACATCTTCTATCTCAATTTTCTCCTCACCTATCCGGTAGGATTTTATTTTCCTGCACCTCCAGCCCTGCTCAATATTTAAAAGCCTGATACCGGCATTTGAAGGCTCCGGAATTACAGGAATATTTTCATTTGTAAAGAAAATCATCATGGAACCTGCAAATGGGATACTTACCGGTAATGTACATATCCCTTCAGAATAAGCAGCAGCCTTCGGTTTCCAGCAATCGCCTGTTTCGGGATTCAGAACATACAGCGGCAGTGACTCCTGAAAACTTATATTGCATTGAATCTCGATATCGGCCTCGTTGGTAATAAAATAGTGCTTCCCGTTGTCAAGCAGGCGGCTGCAAGCCCGAATGTATTTATTTGCAGGCTGCACTTGAATCAAAGGTACAATATGATCTTTCAAAACGGTAAAATCCGTTTCCAGGCAATGCTCGGGACCACTTGAATACTCTTTGTTATCAACCCATAAAACCGTGCCGCCCTGATTTGCAAAATCAGCAAGCCTTTCTTTTGACTTACTGCTCATCCAGCGGGACCGTGAAATACATATTGTAGTGTATTTCATAGGACCGACATCCAATTCGCCATTTGTAACTTTTGTTGTGTCAGATTCAAGTATGTCATCATCAATAAAATCAAAATCACATTGGCTCTCCAAAAGCACTCTGGCAAGAGTATCGTTCGAAGCGGCAATTTTTTCAACCTCCGGTCCTCCAGCCCATAGATCTCTTACCGGAAAATAGACTGCCGTCTTAATATGCGGTCTCCCAAGGCTTAATAAATAACTTAACCGGGCAGTATAACTGTGATAAAGAATTAAATAATCCCACTGCGGATTGGCAGGAGTGAAAGCAGGCCTGCACCCTGCCATGAAATGTCCTCCTGGATTGGAATATGTGCAGCTCATGGCGGTGATATTAATGCCTCTGACATATTGATAATCGGTAAGCCACTTCATATATTCCAAAGTCAAACCGCTTCCATAAATTGCAAACGATTCGGTCAATGCCCAGGGTTTTCCTGTTTGATGAACTACACTGGATGCATATTTGGGGTAATGATGGTTTTCATCAGTCTGACTATCCGGAATTTTAATAATGTTTCCATTCGAATTTATTTCAACCGTTCTTTCTTTTGCAGGATATAACTGCCTCCATATGGTATCGGTTCCCGGTATGTCAAAACATCTCAAAGCTCTTAACACATGACCATATCCATATTTGCGAGAACCGAGAGTGATATGTTCCCCTCCGACGTGTCCTATAAAAAGTAACGAGTTGTTTCTGCACCAATCCTGAATTTGACCGAAGTAAGCCTTCACAAGCCGGCTGGACCACCAGTCAAAATAATCAATACGCACCTTAAAACTTTCATCATCATCGTCATTATTAAAAATAGCAGGCAGATGATCTATGATGTCATATCCTTTTACAGCTTTAAAATCTTCAGCAAGATCATCCGTCCATGGAGGATTTATGACCCTGGCTTCATCATTAAAGACAGCCATAACCGTGTTTCCAAAATACTCTCCTATGGATTCCTTGTACACCTCATACGTCAGCCGTAGAATTTCTTGTGTGGATCTGTAATTCAGTATATCAGGATATATATGTGTTTCATAAGCCGAAGTACTGCAATCTTTTAATGCATAAATCTCTATAAAAAGATTATCCTCTGTAATTTCCACCCTTTCACCTGGATTTACTCTTCTTATATATGTTTTGTCATTTACTATATAAGCAGAAAAGATGTTTTCGGGTATCTCTACAATTGCACTCCTTACAGGACCGATGGTGCGCTTTTCAATATATTTCTGACCTAATGAAGCATTTTCTCTGACAACTTTCCCGCCCATACTTCCGGAAGGCCATCCAGGTTCATCTGAAAACCAATGCGTCATCTTTAGTTTTTGCATTTCTTCTGCAAGCTCTCTATAAATCTGAAAATACTCCGGAGTAAAATAATCCGGTTCCAGATATGTAGGCATGCTATTAGGCCTGAAGCTTTTAGGCAGCGGTACAATCCAGACAGTTTTAGCCCCTACCTCATTCATCTCGTGAAGCTGGGCAATAAGCTCTTCCTTTACTAATTTGTCGTTCCAGAGCCACATATATCCAGGCCAGTAAAATGAATGAGGTTCTATAAACTCTTTCTTTTCAAACTTATTAAGTTTCCACTGCTTAATATCCAATTTAGTCCCCATCGCGTCCTCGCCTCGGAAAATATTTTTTGCATAAAGGTCTTCAGCATTTCTTCTGCGCTTAGCATTATATTCTTATGGTAAAACGGTAGGATACCGACAAGTATCCTACTGTTTAACTACTGCAATTAATTACCTGTTATCTTTAGTTTCCATATTGCGTTTGGTACAATTTGAGATTTTCTTCGGCCACAGCGTCTCCGCCTTCAGCTTTAAATTGAGCCAAACCATCGGCAAAGTTTTTGTCAAAATCAACTTCCGTACCTAATATCATCTTCGCTTCGGCTGAAGCCCACTTCACCCCCAAATCGGCTCTATACTTGGTGAATGTTGGTCTGTCGGCATTGATGATAGGATCTGCATATTTTGTAGCCAAAGGGCCGGTAATGCAATCATTTACAAACGTATTATATGACAACTTATTAATAAAATTAGATGCATATACTTTCTTTAGCGCAGTTTGATCATTGACAAAAGCATTCTGAATCAAATATGCATATTGTGCACCTATCCATGAAACATGATCTTTGAATTTTGCAGGGTCGATTGGTACAGGAATTCCGTCGACATATTTGAAATCAGCACCTTCCACACCGCTAATAGCCAAAATTGCATAATCTTTTGAAGATTTGTAATCCATATATTTAAAAGCTTCCAGAGGGTGCTCGCAGGTTTTGGGTATGAAAAATTGTAAGGTAGTCACCGGAGAGTTAACAAACATACTATAAATATATTCATCGCCACAGGCAGGATCCTTCCATGGATAAGTCGGTACGAAATGAGCCTCAGGAACAGTCTTTTGAAGTGTATCCTCCAGATTTCCGTATGCAGAATGTCCCATATAGTTAGCGGTATTAATTGTCGATCCAAGCACACCTGTTGTTATTGCCGCCTTATATTTTGATGTGTCGGCATCCAATATGAACTCACCCATAAGCTCTTCATTATAAAGCTTATTTAAGAAACGAAGCATATCCTTTGCTTCAGGCCACAACTGCCAGGGTGTCATGAGTTTTTCACCGGTAGGAGGTGTCTTAAGAAAGCCTTGAAGCATTGCAACTTCTATTTGGCTGAAATTTTTTGCTAAGGCAAACGGTAACATCCTGTCGCCTGCTTTTCCGGGATCCTGGGCTTTAAAAGCCTTCAGCATGTTATAAAATTCGTCAGGGCTCGTTGGAGCCTTTAATCCCGTTTTATCTAGCCAGTCCTGTCTGACCCATGTAGCATCAGCCATAAATAGGGATGGCATAATCAAGCGTGTTTGCTTTCCGTCAATCTGTGCATTTTTAATCCACTCAGCACTATGATACTGTTTGATATTGCCCGCATACTCATCCATATAAGGTGCTAAATCAACAAGTCCGCCATTTCTGGAATAGTTCATTAACATAACGTTATCATTAGTCATGCAAACATCCGGGGCGTCGCCTGCTGCAAGCAATGTAGCCAGCTTTTGTTCCCTCTGGGCATTGGGAACTGTTACATATTTAATTTTAATATTAAATTTTTCCAACAGTATTTTGTCAACCGCTTGTGTAAACCAGTTGTCTTCAAGGGTACCCTCATTTGAAGGAATCGTGCCTCTGTCATGCACTAATTGCGAGATTGTAATAACCGGGCCTTTTGTTTCCTCCACTAGTGCTGTAGTGCTGCTTTGCGCTGCATTTGATGCCGTAGTTGGTGCTGTAGTGTTGTCTACCATTTTACCGTATGGGCTGCTACACCCGACAAGCATACCGAGTATTAAAAATATTGTGGTAGCTCGTACATAGATTTTGCTACTTTTGACCATTTTGAATCCTCCTTATAATTTTTGATATTTTTTATAACAGAGCGGAACTTACCGATTTTCCACTTTTGTTAACAAACATATAGCTATCCTTTCAGCACCTGATCGTTACTCCCTTGCTTAAATACTTCTGCAAAGGTAGACCACCAATATTGGCACCCACTTTCTCCAAACCTTCTGGTGACCTTGTCGGCGACAAGCAGCAGGATAAAATTTATAACCAACTGGAACAGGCCAACTGCCGTAGTAAAACTGAACTGGGCATGTTCAATAATTAGTAACTTGGATTGTGTTCATGCTTAAAGTTTAGTCTGTAAAAAGTATAATCTGCAAGTTCAAATTCCACTCATTTTTTAAAGAAACTACTTTATTTAAATTATTTGAGTTGTAAAACCGAAGATCTGTATTCTCCCGGAGTCATCCCCATATACCCCTTGAATAAATAGAGAAACGAATGCATATTATCATAGCCGACTGCCCCGGCCACATCCGATATTTTATATTTGGGATTTCTTAAAAATTCCTTCGCCTTTTCTATCCTGACTTCATTTATATATTGCTTGACCTGTTTACTGGTCTCGTCCTTAAATACCTTCGCAAAATAATTCGCACTCATATAGACCATACCCGATAATGTCGTAAGACTTAGGTCTTTCTCATAATTATCACAAATGTATTTTTCTACAGCATCAATAATGGTCCGGTTTTTTGAATCTTTTCTACATCTAGAAAGCTCCAATATTCTTTCGAATAACTTTTCAAACCAGTCCTGAGCTTCAAAAGCGCTTTTAAAGCTCAAAACCTCGCTGTAAAGCTTGCTTTCATCTAATTCATTTTCCGCATTAATTCTTGCCTCATATGCAATCCTGATTGCTGAGCTCAGGAGTTGCATGTAGCAAACCATGACTTTATTGGTTCCGTTAAGAGAGGCGAATGCTTTGAATATTGCTTTGTTTTTTTCCATAACTTCCGCTGGATTGCCCTTACGGAGAGCACTTAAAAGATCATCTTCCTTAATGAGTGGATACGAGTAGCTCTCTTCTTTTATACTCTTTATATCTTCATAGAATATAATGTCACTTTCTCCCGCAAACGCATGGTATTCCAACGCTTCCGTCGCCTCGTTGTAAGCGAGGAACAGCTGGCTTATTTCATTATAGGAGTTGCTGGCGGCTATATGCATTTTGCATGTAGTTATATTAAAAATACTTTTTATGATGTCATCACCAAGCCCAGCGACTTTTTGTCTTACTTCCTCTTTGCATATTCCTGCGGGAATCAACAAAACAATCGCAAGCTCGTCAGGCCGGGTATTAATCACAATACCCTGGTTTTCTCTGCTTATAAGATCATCGATGACCCCCATCATGTAAACAAGCATCATGCTAATCTGCCGCTCCGTATATTTTCCGGATAAGCATCCCTTATTTCCCATTGAAATCACATAAACCATATAGTCTGCATCTATCTCAAGATTGATGCCGTAATATCCGAATCGTTCCTCAATGCCTGCCCTGTCGGTGCTATCTCCTAATAAAATTCCGGTCAGATAATTATTTCGCAGTACAGGCATGTGCTCATCCAGAGATTGCTCAATACTTTCCTTGTTCTTCACCAACCGGTTTACATTCATCTCAATGTATTTAAAGACGTCCTTTTCGTCAACCGTACCACTTTCATTCCTAAAAAGCCTGATAATTTTATTTATCGAACGGCTAATCCTAGTCGATAAAAAAAACGAGGCGAAAATCCCCAACACGATGGAAAGTAATGAGACTATAATAGAATAATTTTTTATAATCTGTATATCCCCACTCAGGCTTTTATACGGAGTAATGCTTATAAACTTCCATTTGTAAGCTTCCGATGTCGTCGCCGTCACTAATACTTTTTCCCTGTCATACATCTCAACCTTATTATATATCTTCTTATTCAACTGGCTCTCTAAATAATCCTTGCTTATTAATCCGCTGTATTTCCTATTGCGTGTATTTGTTGAAATGATATCTCCATCATTATTTGTAATATAAATTTCCGCATAACTGCTGTTGGATATTGAGTTTAATATGTTCGTAAAAAACTTTTCCCCAATGACTACCATAACGTAAGCATACGGTTTCGACCCATTCGTCGGGACGGGCTTGACAATTGAAACCACGTTCAGTAATTTGCTGTAATCGCGTTTATCCTTTACCCCGAATGATAGCGCCATTTTCATTTCCAGAGGCAGTTTTTTTATATTAGACATCAAAATATCCTTGTATAAATAATCCTCCAATTCATTAACTCCGTTATCTACTACGAATACTTTGTTCTTATCAACGTAATAAATAGCTATATCATAAATGTCATCGTTAGCATTCAATAGATATCTCATTTTTTCGTTAATTGGTATCAATAGCGACGTATCTCTAGTATTTAAATACCCGGGTAAACTGATAACATCCTGATCTAGCGGAATCTGATCCGTATATTGATCCACCATCTTCAGGAGCATATCCACCGAGTTGCTGATCTGTATGAGCATATTCTGATTTGCCTCTTCCGTTTTCCGCTTTATGGTCTCAGATGTGCGAATATAGAGAAGTATGCCCATCGTGCTTGCTACTAGAAGATTTACACTAATAAAGTATATGAGAAACCTTCCCCGATTTCTTCCCGATCTGTATAATTGTTTTAAAGCTCCTTTAAAGAATTTCATTGATGAATCCCTCCCATTTCTCCCCCCCGATCAAGCGCTTACGGTACTTTGCTTTTTCATATAGGTTAAACCTATCTCTGGTCGACAATGCTCTTTGCATTTCTCAATAAAGCTCAAGTATATCAACCCGGAAAAGTCCATCTGAATATAGTGAAGATAATACAAAAGGCTAATATTAACTTAATACCTTATACATTTTTTTCGTAGAATCTCCATTATGTCCATCGTTTGGTTCTCATCCTGAAGTCGCTTAATTTCTTCAAGTGGTAGTTTCCTTGCCATTTCTGCAAACATTTCCACCCTTCTGATACTTTCCTGCAGTGCCTTGAAACCATCTACCCTGGATGGCCATATGTCTATTGTGACCCATCCATCATATCCGATTTTGTTAAGAACATAGAAAAATTCGAGTGTTTCCCAGAAGTGTACGCCGCCTACCAAAAGGTCATCATCCCAGCTACGGTAGTTATCATTCATATGAACATGGAAGAGTCGGTTGTATCTTGCTGCCAAAGCAACAGCTTCTGCAGGATTCTCACCTCCAAAGAGTGAATGTCCTATATCTACAACAATACCAAGATTCGGCAGTTTAAGCTCCTCACATATGAGCAGGCTTTTACCGATATCAGAAATATACTGGTGGGTACGTGGTTCTTTCGCCTTGTATTCTATAGCCACTTTTACATCTCTTCTATATGATGCAACCTCTGCCAATCCTTCCAGGAGATAGCCCCACCGCATATTATAATCATCTTCAAAAGGATAATCGTACCCATCATGCGCCATCCAGAGCAGTACATCAGACCCGTCCAGTTCATGGCATAAATCCATGGATTCCTTAATCAATTGAATCATTTTTTTCCTGATTTTTGGGTTCCTACATGTAAGACTTCCATCTTTCCATAAAGGATCAATGTACGTATCCGGGGCAACAGTACCTACCTTCTTTCCCATCTTTACCATCCTATCCCGGATAATAGAAGCATTATCAAATTGCAAAGGGTACATAACAGGTATACCAATAAGTCCTTCTATCCTAGCCAATTCATCAAGCTGTTCCATTGGATTCATGCTACGCCTGTACCCTGTAGTAACAAATCTATCGCTACATGCAGAAAAGGACGCCCCACTGGCTTCAATTTTCATATTAAATCTCCATTCCGCCGCGATCGCGGGCTGTACAAATAGTTAGTCATCATACAATGATTACTTCAACGCCTTTGTCCCTTATTCCTTCCACTTTGTCTGTTGAAGCTTTATTATCAGTAATAAGGATATTTACATCCCGTTTATTAACGGTGTTTACAAAATGATTGTTCCAATTTAGCTGTAGTCGGCAACTACTATCGCCTGTATGGCCTTCTTTATCATTGCTCGGTTAGTATCTGTCTCGCAAGGCTGATCATTGGCAATATCCATATTAGCATCAATTCCTTCAATAGCCAGAAAAAGCTTATCAATATTGTAGTCATTAAGTTGTTTTATCGCCTGAACCCAAGATAACCATAGTCTACGCTGCGGAACTTACCGATTTTCCACTTTTGTTAACAAATATATAGCTATCCTTTCAGAGCCCCAATCGTTACTCCCTTGATAAAATACTTCTGCAAAAAAGGGTAGACCGCCAATATTGGCGCTGCCGTGATGATAACAACAGCGCCTTTGAGATTTTCCGGCATTACATCATTCGCACCGATAATGGTACTGTTAGTAAGTATGTCAGTATTGACGAGAAGATTATAGAGCTTTATCTGTAGTGTATAATGTTTAGCAGATTGCATATACATTAATGCATTGAAAAATGTATTCCAATAGCTGACGGCATAATAAATAGTTAGTGTGGCAATAATCGGCATTGAAAGCGGAATAATGATTTTAAAAAGTATCTGATAATGATTTGCCCCATCCAGCTTGGCCGACTCTTCCATTTCATCCGGGATGCCCCTGAAATAATTCATCATTAGAATCAGAAGAAAGGTACTGACCATACCGGGGAGAACCAGAGCGCTCATTTTGTCCATCAGGCCGATTCCCTTGATGACCATATACGTTGGTATCAGTCCACCGCTGAAATACATAGTGAATATGATTAAATTCAATATGACATTCTTTCCCTTAAAACCCTTCCTAGTTAAGGGATATGCTGTGAGGGTGGTAGCAACAAGGCTTGCAAAAACGCCTACTACTGTCAGTTTCAATGTGAAAAAAAACGAGGTAATCATAGAATTATCCTTGAGTATCGTTTTATAGGCAGCTGTCGTAAATTCTATAGGATACAAAAATACCTTCCCCTGCAGGATGGATGCGACAGAGCTGAAAGAAACAGAAATAGTATATATGAAAGGGTATAAAAATACCGCGCATATAATAACCATAAATGAATAATTGAATACACCGAAAAAACCTGAACCATTTCTTTTTTTAGTCATTTATTCTTCCTCCCAAATAATCCACTTTCTCCAAACCTTCTGGCGACCTTGTCGGTGATAAGCAGCAAGATAAAATTTATAACCGATTGGAACAGGCCAACTGCCGTAGTAAAACTGAACTGGGCATGTTCAATACCGTTCCGGTATATATAAGTGCTCAAAACGTCTGCGATATCTGTAACCATTGGATTTCCCATCAGATAAGGCTGATCAAAGCCAATGGTCGTTATATTCCCAATTTTTAATATCAGCAATATGACAATCGTACTCCGAATACCAGGCAGGGTGACATGCCAGGTTTTTCGCAACCGACTAGCGCCATCGATCTCCGCCGCTTCATAGAGTTCGGTGTTTATCGCACTCAACGCGGACAGATACATGATGGAGTCAAACCCCATCCCCTTCCATATACCTAAGCCCAAGTAGAAAGTATACCACCATCCATGACCAAAAAGAAAATTGATCTGTTTGAGACCCACTTCCTTGAGTATTACATTAAACAAACCGGTATCTTTTGATACAAACATCACCAGCATGCCGTATACGATTACCCACGATATGAAATGGGGCATATAGGATATAGTCTGTACGATTTTTTTGAACCTGCGCCGGGATATTTCATTCAATAACAGCGCAAATAGAACAGGCATCGGGAAACCGACTATCAGCGATAAAAGGTTCAACCGCAGGGTATTCAGAAAGACTTGCCAAAAAGTTCTTTGAGACATTACCTCTTTAAAAACATCCAAGCCCACCCATTCGCTATGGAATACACCTGCGAAAAGGTTATAATTCTGAAATGCCATCAGTATTCCGTACATGGGTACATATCTGAAAATAATATATACGGTCGCTGCGGGCAACAGCATCAGGTAGAGTCCGTAGTTATCCCTGAAATAACTTGTTTTTTTCTTTTTAATTTTTTGAGCTTTATTATCTGCTGCAATGTAGACTTCACTCACACCATTCACACTCCATCTGATTTAATATAAAGCATAACTAGTAACTTGGATTGTGTTCATGCTTAAAGTTTAGTCTTTAAAAGGTATAATCTGCAAGTTCAAATTCCACTCATTTTTTAAAGAAACTACTTTATTTAAATTATTTGAGTTGTAAAACCGAAGATCTGTATTCTCCCGGAGTCATCCCCATATACCCCTTGAATAAATAGAGAAACGAATGCATATTATCATAGCCGACTGCCCCGGCCACATCCGATATTTTATATTTGGGATTTCTTAAAAATTCCTTCGCCTTTTCTATCCTGACTTCATTTATATATTGCTTGACCTGTTTACTGGTCTCGTCCTTAAATACCTTCGCAAAATAATTCGCACTCATATAGACCATACCCGATAATGTCGTAAGACTTAGGTCTTTCTCATAATTATCACAAATGTATTTTTCTACAGCATCAATAATGGTCCGGTTTTTTGAATCTTTTCTACATCTAGAAAGCTCCAATATTCTTTCGAATAACTTTTCAAACCAGTCCTGAGCTTCAAAAGCGCTTTTAAAGCTCAAAACCTCGCTGTAAAGCTTGCTTTCATCTAATTCATTTTCCGCATTAATTCTTGCCTCATATGCAATCCTGATTGCTGAGCTCAGGAGTTGCATGTAGCAAACCATGACTTTATTGGTTCCGTTAAGAGAGGCGAATGCTTTGAATATTGCTTTGTTTTTTTCCATAACTTCCGCTGGATTGCCCTTACGGAGAGCACTTAAAAGATCATCTTCCTTAATGAGTGGATACGAGTAGCTCTCTTCTTTTATACTCTTTATATCTTCATAGAATATAATGTCACTTTCTCCCGCAAACGCATGGTATTCCAACGCTTCCGTCGCCTCGTTGTAAGCGAGGAACAGCTGGCTTATTTCATTATAGGAGTTGCTGGCGGCTATATGCATTTTGCATGTAGTTATATTAAAAATACTTTTTATGATGTCATCACCAAGCCCAGCGACTTTTTGTCTTACTTCCTCTTTGCATATTCCTGCGGGAATCAACAAAACAATCGCAAGCTCGTCAGGCCGGGTATTAATCACAATACCCTGGTTTTCTCTGCTTATAAGATCATCGATGACCCCCATCATGTAAACAAGCATCATGCTAATCTGCCGCTCCGTATATTTTCCGGATAAGCATCCCTTATTTCCCATTGAAATCACATAAACCATATAGTCTGCATCTATCTCAAGATTGATGCCGTAATATCCGAATCGTTCCTCAATGCCTGCCCTGTCGGTGCTATCTCCTAATAAAATTCCGGTCAGATAATTATTTCGCAGTACAGGCATGTGCTCATCCAGAGATTGCTCAATACTTTCCTTGTTCTTCACCAACCGGTTTACATTCATCTCAATGTATTTAAAGACGTCCTTTTCGTCAACCGTACCACTTTCATTCCTAAAAAGCCTGATAATTTTATTTATCGAACGGCTAATCCTAGTCGATAAAAAAAACGAGGCGAAAATCCCCAACACGATGGAAAGTAATGAGACTATAATAGAATAATTTTTTATAATCTGTATATCCCCACTCAGGCTTTTATACGGAGTAATGCTTATAAACTTCCATTTGTAAGCTTCCGATGTCGTCGCCGTCACTAATACTTTTTCCCTGTCATACATCTCAACCTTATTATATATCTTCTTATTCAACTGGCTCTCTAAATAATCCTTGCTTATTAATCCGCTGTATTTCCTATTGCGTGTATTTGTTGAAATGATATCTCCATCATTATTTGTAATATAAATTTCCGCATAACTGCTGTTGGATATTGAGTTTAATATGTTCGTAAAAAACTTTTCCCCAATGACTACCATAACGTAAGCATACGGTTTCGACCCATTCGTCGGGACGGGCTTGACAATTGAAACCACGTTCAGTAATTTGCTGTAATCGCGTTTATCCTTTACCCCGAATGATAGCGCCATTTTCATTTCCAGAGGCAGTTTTTTTATATTAGACATCAAAATATCCTTGTATAAATAATCCTCCAATTCATTAACTCCGTTATCTACTACGAATACTTTGTTCTTATCAACGTAATAAATAGCTATATCATAAATGTCATCGTTAGCATTCAATAGATATCTCATTTTTTCGTTAATTGGTATCAATAGCGACGTATCTCTAGTATTTAAATACCCGGGTAAACTGATAACATCCTGATCTAGCGGAATCTGATCCGTATATTGATCCACCATCTTCAGGAGCATATCCACCGAGTTGCTGATCTGTATGAGCATATTCTGATTTGCCTCTTCCGTTTTCCGCTTTATGGTCTCAGATGTGCGAATATAGAGAAGTATGCCCATCGTGCTTGCTACTAGAAGATTTACACTAATAAAGTATATGAGAAACCTTCCCCGATTTCTTCTTGATTTGTAAAGTTGCTTTAAAACTCCCTTTAAGAATTTCATTGAAAGATCCCTCCTGATCAAGAAAATTCGCTTCGCTATTTCATTCGTGTAAAGCTGTCTTTGGATAATTAACTTAATACCTTATATGATAGGAGTTTGCTTTTTCTCTAATCAGAGTAACATATCAAAAATTGACCGTCAAGAACACCAAAAAATATGAAACCACCTTATTTCTACAGATGTTGTATGAATAAAAAGTGTGTTGAGACTCGTCTTTAGAAGTTAGCACCATGAATCTTTGGGAGTAAATTTAATATAAAATTCGTGTAATGCTTTTAAAATAAGGCTTGTTTCAATGTTTCAATGTAAGATTTGATATTAGCATAAACAAGGAATTTTTAACACTGCAAATACATTGCTTAAATCCGGCGATATAATGATAAATGTTATTGTATATAGTTAATTACATCAATTCTTTTTCCAAGACAACTCACAAGATTACCAATATCAAACTTTTTTAATATTCCGGGGATTATATCAGTCTCATTTAATAAATAATCTTTTTTGCCAAACAGTATTGAAAAAGACTTTATAAGATCTTCACAATATATTTTTGTTACATTGTCATTTAGCATGGCTGCAAATACTCCAAGCAAGGCTCCCTGACCTCTGCCGTGTATTTCCAACTTACTGTCGGTGCCTTTTTGTATTTTTTGACTTATATAATCCAGAGCAAAAAGGATCTCCTTAAGTCTTATTCCAAAAATGATTTTCCCTGATACAATACCCTGGTAAGCAAGTCTGGTTTCATCATCATATCCAGCACCATTTTTGTAAGAGTTCCTGCGACTGCCAAATGGTCTGATGACAGCCAGGTTGTTTTGTGCTTTTTCGGGTACAGATTTCTCATTATCCATAGGAGTGGTTATGATATCATTTTTAGATATAGTATTTTTACCACTATCTAACAGTTTAACCTGCTCTTCAAGATCAATATATACTATAGTATTCTGTCCTCTTTCTGAAATGTACATTTCAATCTCAAAGCCCAAGCTGTCTATGTCCCTAAAACCCAATGTTCGTAAGTTGCTTTTACTACAGGTAGTATCCTTAATTAAATCATATTCTGTTCTATAAGGTTCAAGCATTTTTTTAATTGATTCACTTATCTCCTTTATTGAATCATTACCAATTTGCCGTAAAGCTTTTAAACTGTTAAGCTTAGCCAGGTTATAATCAAGAGGTGTCCTAGTTTTCAGTTCATTAATACCGCAATTAAGGTGTTCCGGCGGAAACACAGAAACAATCGCTTCTATGCAATTTGCTGTGTTTTCCCCGTTGCAAAGTGTTTTAACAGGTGTGCTTTTTTGTAGCATATCTTCTCCTGATAATGTAAAAGCTTCCCCGCATAGTTTTGTTTTATTCATGAATATCCCATTAAAAAACCGGTAAATAGATTCCCTGACATCTTTGCTTATAACATGTCCCACATCAATTTCACATTTTTCAACATTTTTCTCATGTCCAAGTATCCTATAAACCTTTTTAAGTTCCTGATAAATCTCCCTGACACCATCAATAGAAAAGAAATCCTTTGTACCGGCTATTATAAATAAAGGTTTCGGTGCAATCAACCAAAGAAAATCCGCTGTATCAAATCCATTATAAAGCATATCAATTATACTCTGCTCAGAATCACCAATACTGTTTGCACATATCCTGTCCATTGTTGACAAGCAATGAACAGGTGCCACAGCTTTTATTCTGTCGTCTGCCGAAGCGAGAAGGTATGACAGCGTACCACCTCCGGATTGACCGGTTACGCCTATTCTATTCGGGTCCACATCGTTCCTTGAGGTAAGATAGTCAACTGCTTTTATTGCATCATTAATAAAATAGTTGACGGAGTTGTCACCTAAAAGGTAGCATTGATTTCCGATCTTCATGTGCTGCTCAACAACCCACATGTCTTTTTTCCTGTGCTCATTTGTACGTTCAGGGAACAAATCTCTTTCTCCCTGACATATGGGATCGAATGTTAACACTAAAAAGCCTGAAAGAGCAAGATTTGCACACATAATCTGATTTCCAGGTAATGCCTTGCCCTCAATATAATGACCTATATTAACAAGTATAGCTGGTTTTTTTACAGTCATCCAGCCGTTACTCTTATAAAGGTTACAGGTTGGCACATAAAGATTCATAGGAACATAGTAACCCTCAAGGCTCTCCATGACAAGCTTTTCAATGTTATAGCCTTTACAGATAATCTCGCCGGCTTTAATGACCTTTGACGGAGTTTTATACATATTGGTGTCAAGCATTGAAAAATATAAGCTTTTAAGCCTCTTAATGCGATTTGCAATGGCATGAGAATCATTAAGCGCTATAACCCCGGATGCTTCCGTATTTCTTTTTCTAATGATTTTTGAAATTATGTCCAGATGGCTTTCTAAAGCTGTTTTTTCCTTCATTAGTTATCCCCTGACTATGCTTAAAAATTCTTTTATTTTCTCATCAGAAGTGTCCGCATCAATACCGACGCATGAGAATGAGGTTTTACCCTCCTTGTATCCGTCCTCAAGCATATGCATGATGTCGCTTTTTAATTCATCCGGTGACACCTCTTTTAACCGTACAGGACTATATCTTAAATTTAAAAAAGTATCGGGAAAAGCGGAACGCATTTTCTTTACATTTGAAAAAGCTCCTACCTCTAAAAAGCAAACATTTTGCACTTTTGAATAGCCCTGAATCAAATGTTCCATTGTTTTACCGCAATGATGCAGTCCAAACCCTTTAAAGCGCGAAGCAAGATAATTATCCCACTGTAAGAGATGTGTTTCATAAACTTCATTGGATACCATTTCTACTGTGCAATTTGAAGTGACAAATATAGAGGGATCGATCTGCTTCATAATAGAAGTAACACCGGCAGAAAGGGTCTGGGATCTTTGGCTTAAATATTCTCCTGCACGACTTATTAGAATCGCACAGGATTTAAGAAGTTTTTGCGCAATTTGAGGCTGTTCGTAATAATCAATAAAAAGCTCCAAACCGCGCAAATCCAATGCTAAATTCTGTACACCATGGAGGTCAATGTGTGACTCTGTGTACCCGAACTTTTCTTCTAAGCAGTCAATTTGAGCAACAATTTCTTTCCATCCCTCATATTCAAACAAATCTTTTTCAACAATCTTTTCTATTTGCAATTCATTAAGGTTAGCACAAAGAACCTCGGGTAAATTCTGGTCTGAGAACTGAATTTCACAGCCAAGCATCATAGATTGAAGATATTCACCTGCAACCAAATCCGAATCAATGATAGGTCTTATCTTTGGATTCTTCTCACCCAACCCGAACTCTCCAAATTTATCATAAAGGCATTTTCGCATATGGATATCTGCTTCCAACCTGTAATCCGGATCATTAAAGAACCTTTTTCCAAAATGTATTCCCGCATTTTTATACCACCAGGAGGGGTGGAAAGTGATGTCATAACAACATTTCATTTTAATTTATCGCCACCTTAAATTTAAGCTATATAAGTTGTGCAAAAGTTTTTTGCACATTCGCTGCTATTAATTCAGCTGCCCATACGTCTGAAATCTGGTCATTATGTAACTCATGATATAAACTTTATCGTACTAAACTAAACTTAACTAAACTAAACTAAACTATAATATCTGCTGCCAAAAAATCAAGTTCGGCCTCAGGATTGCTTGAAACACCGATACGGGTAAAACTATTCTATCAATGTGATTACAATTCCTCATGTATAATATGTTCAATCAGGGATTTAAAGCCTTTCGCTAATGAATAAAACTACAGGCAATCTTCATCAGATTCGAAATAACTGTCTACGTTATCGTATACGTCACCAAGAACCATCAATGCAGCACCCTTAATAAATATTTCGTTGTCTTCGATAAAAACAAGCCGACTTTTAATTTCTTCGAAAAGCAATTTATTCCTTTCCGTATTTATCAATTTATCCATGTTTTCTTTTAGACTTATTGAGTTTATTATATATATCCTCTCAGGATCAATTAGCCGTATTAAATTTACAAGAGCGATAAATATATAATTGACAGCCTTAGTCATGACTTCAGATGCAATCCTGTCTTCTTTTTCAAAAGCATTAAGCACAGCTTTAATATCAATTTTATTAGCATCTCTATTTGCAATGTCAAGAGCATGGCTGCTTTCACCTTTTAATACTCTTCTCTTAACCTCATCCACTATTGCTTTCTCACTTGCTAAAGCCTCAAGACAACCGGAAAATCCGTCGGTGCTGTCAAGACCTTTTTTTTCATCAATAATAAGGTGCCCTATTTCTCCCGCAAAGTCATTGTACCCGTAGTAAATTTCGTTGTTAATTATAATACTTGCACCTATACCGGTATTGATATCAAGAAAAAGTGTCGCGCCATGATTTTCTGAAACTACATTATCCCATTTATCACAAAATGCCGCACTTCTTATCTTATCTTCAACAACAAATTTAAGATCGTAGGGAGAATTGATAAATTCATTGATTTTAGTTCTTTTTATACCTAGATTTTTAGATTCTACAAACCCGTGGCGTTTAGATATATATCCAGACAGGCAAATTCCTATACCGAGAATATTCCTTGTCTTCTTAATTTCATTGACTGTTTCCTCTAAAAAATTATTTAAAACATCGAGGACATGATCGTTTTCAGTATAACATCTAATAAAGCTGTCGATTTTCTCGCCAAGAAAATTGTATACCTGAAGTATAATACTGGTATTTTTTAGTTCGGCTGAAATTACGCATCCCACAGCAGGACAGATTTCATATAGTATTGATCTTCTGCCACCGCTTGACTTTTGAATGCCATATTCTCGTATAATACCACATTTCTTTAGCTCGTCAAAAACTGTTGATACCGTAGGTGAGCTTAAACCAAGTTGGCTCACCATATATTGTCTCGTCACAGGCTGTGCTTGTTTTATTTTTTTTAGAATAAGAGACTTGTTTACACTTTTAACATCGGCATTATTTAATATATTTGTCGTGTACTTCAATTTTATTTCCTCCGAATTCCATACTAAATTCTAATTTAATTATACTGTAATATTCAAGTTTTGGTAATTTAATTTTAAGCAGGTTTCCATCTCTTGAAAAATTAAGAAGACTTTCTGTGCTGGTTTCATCAGGCGAAAAGCGTGAAACACATTAAACTAAAAAGTTTGTTTTCATAATGCTAATATCTATGACGTTACATATAGCACAGCAGATCAATTAAAAATCTCTGGTTACGTCTTCATTGCAAGCAGCCTCTTGAAATTGCCGCCAAGCGCTTTTTCCTTTTCCTTCTGTTCTATATCCGCACCTATGATGCGTCCAAGCTGGAAGGCCGCATCAAGAAATAGAAAATCTGAACCAAACAAGACTTTATCAGCTCCAACATAGTCAATAAGTCTTTCAAAAGCACCATACCATGCCACAGAAGAAGCGGTGTCAGTATAAACGTTTTCGATGTTCCTTACAACATTAAGCACATCATCCGTTCTATAACCATCCCAGCTTCCGCCATAATGAGCGACTACAAAATTCACATTCTTAAAGTCGGATGCAATTTTTTCCAGGTATCGTGCAGTGGCACCGTAGTGCCATAAAATCGTAAGGTTGTGTGCATTTGCGTACTCAAAAACTGCCCTGTATCTGCTGCTTTCAGATTCAATTCCATTAAAATCTGGATGCAGTTTTATTGCGTGAAATCCCCATTGTTCAAAGCACATGGTGAGTTGTTCCATAGTTTCCGTTTCATCAAATGGATTAACGCATGCATGTCCTAAAATTCTATTCGGGTATTTTCTCATGGCTTCATAAGTCATTCTGTTTCCTTCTATACAATCAAGCTTTATAGATAGAAAAGGGGCTATACAAAGCTGCCTGATTCCAATCCTATCCATTGTATTTATTAAAGAATCAGCCTCGGAATGAGGAGCATTAAATAGATTAAACCTGCCGTAATGACCATGTATATCTATAATATCAAACTTAGAGGGTGGTATATTATACCAAATCATCAAAACGTACCCCCTTAAGTAAATTTTCTAGGTTTTTGCCAGCTATCTTTTCAAAATCCTTTTCTGAAATTCCACTGTACAGTAACGCACTCATGGGACAATCAGGCTGAAAAACCGGAATTCCGGTTCCAAATATGAGTCGTTCAGCTCCAAATCTTTGAACGATAGAATAAATACCATCATTGACCTGATAATATGAGGTTTCCAGATATAAATTCCGGTGTCTGTCCAACAGATAATAAATATATCGATCAGCCACCTGTCCCTGCCTGAGAAGAATCACCGGAAGATTTGGAAAACTGCTGCATGTGTTATTAATCCCATCCCAGTCGATTTCCTGCGACCAGCCTATATTAGAAAAATCTATTAGTACGGGAATTTTAAAAGCCTCAAGCCGTGAAAAAAGTTCTTCCCATATCCATGTGTACAGCTTGATTCTGTGGTATTCGGGAAATATTCTCACAGCTTTGACATTGGCTACTGACATTGCTTTTACGATCTCTTCGGGACTCCGGCATTCTCCGCTGTAATGCGGCATTACGACCCAGCAGGGCAGCAATCTCTCACTGGACTCTGCTTCTTTGACAACCTCCAAATTACCTTCATCTATAAAGTTTTCCTTAGCCAGGGAGTGAAATACCAATGCCCTGTCTATACCTTTGTTATCCATGATTTTCAGCAAAGCTTTACCATCTTTAAAAATGGTGTTCTCATATGAGAATCTTTGTCCAATCATACAATTCACGTCAAAAAACATTGATCGCATTGCACCAACTCCATTTTTTCCAATTTTCATATAGCTGTACACGCAATTCATAACTGCGTGTACAGACCATGGTATACATTATTTATATCAGTCTTAATCCTGCCGTAGGAAGACCACAGTATAACTATTTGCCAGGCGCTGTTTATTCCATCCTCTCAACGAAAGTGGGTTTCGCCCACACCCTAATATAGATACTCATAGATGCAAAACATAAAAATTCTTGTTTTTTGTTTATGCTTTGCATCAGTAAGTTACTAATAATACTATCGGGCTTGCTGCAGCTGTGAGGTATCTCACTTGTCCAGTTTGTGAATTTTACATTATAGATCTCATAGTACCTGGTATAACAATTAATTCAAACTACCGGTGTGTGGCTTCCGATCATATTAGCAAGTCATAGACCAGATAGCTTGTCTCGGCAACTGGATTACCCGAAAGATAAACAGTATCAATGTCAAAATTACCCTCACTAAATGTTGTATAGTCTTGTATGGCAAAACATACCCCATCGACATAATAGCGGACACGCTTTTCTCCCTTATCGCATATCATATCAAATCTGAAAACACCACGCGCCTTAAATCCCTCGAACATACGCCAATCGCCCATAACATTACTTGAGGCACGCAATAGACCAGCTTTGCAGTCCATTCCCAGGCCGATACCTATGTGACTATCATGCTGACCCACCCATAGGAGCGGAAAACGGCCATAACCTGCTATGTCAAAAGGAAGTACTCGCAGCACAGCTGTCAAATGCCAACCCTCGGCAGTTGTCTTGATTACGGGTAGAGGACAGGCAAACAAGCTTCGCACTGATGTTCCCGAAAACAAATAGTTGGTAATATCAACCATGCGGAGCACACGCTTTTGTGCTCTTGCGCAAATGGTGTCCCATAAATTTGTTACAGCGACTATCGTCTGTCCCGCTGCATTATTACGCCCTTCAATACATTCGAAGACATGACCTTTTGCCACTAGGTTTGTCCTTCCATTATAATCACTCTGAGAGAGCATGTCCCAGGAATACGGTAAATTTACGTTGTTTGCTGGAATATCTACCGGTTTTGCACTTGCATAATGGATTTTCCCTTCATACGGCGAGCCCTCACCGTGGCGGTCGCGGGCTTGCACAGTAAACATTAAGCCCGGTATGACTGGCAATTCCGTCTCAATCCACGGGTTTACTGTCTCTTGGCAAAGTATTACAGAGCCGTCCTGTGTCGTGACAGTGACCAGATAGTCTTTAAAATCACCATCACGGTCATAACTGCCATACCATTCCAACCTAACAAGCTTACCGCAGCGAAAGGTAACGGGCAGAAGCTCTGGAACCATTGGCGGATAGCTCTTGACAGCTCCGTGGAAGCTGGATGGGTAACCTGCGTCAGGATCCGGCAAAGCCCGGACTACACCTGTCATCCTATAACCCTCATGAGAGGTCAGATAGCCATCCTCAATAGTAGCATCAACCCATGCAGGTAAAGTATCAAGCAGCAGATAATTTTCCGGCGCTGCCATAAGCCAGTCGCGGGCGGGTATGCCGCCCTTTTCATCAAGCGGAATAACACCTTTATATGCGTCCGGATCCCAAAACCGTTCTTTGCCGTCCACCAGGACGGATCCGGCTGTATGTCCGCCGCAAGCGCGTACATTTCTGCTTGCGATACCAACCCGCTTGAGTAGAGCCGCCGACACGAAGCCATTAATCGCTCCGCAGCGAGTGTGTCCCAATTCAATCAGCCATACTGTGACCTCGTCAAAATCGCCTTCCGGGTTTTCCGCATAGCCTTCAAGAGCTGGTACTGTCTCGCGTAGATTCATGTGTATATTATTATGTTGAATAGCCATACTGATAAATTTCCATATTGCTCTGGCCTTTTCCATTTGTGTCATAGAAGGGTCTATTACAGAGGCGACAATATGATCAAGATAAAGTTCGCAGTTCGTATTCCCTAATCTGCGTCTGACTGGCGCAATAGGCTCATCAGTTGTATAGTATTCAAGATCATAGCCTATCACACGACTCTGACCATTATGCTGCGTGAGGGTGTGTTTATACTCCTCAAAAGTTCGTCCATAAGGATATCGGCATATGGCATTTAGCGTAAAGACCGGTGTAAGCGGCTTGTTGTCTTCTCTCAGTATCTGCATATGCACCACGGCACCTGGCGGTATTGGCAGTGATCGTTGCCCGGCGTTTTGATTGCAGACACTTGATAACTCCCATCCTACCGAGCATGGTGCCAGACCCAGTCCGTCCGCCCAATAAGTGAAATACGCATTTGGGTATCCGAGTACAGGAAGCAATGTAAAATAGGTGTCTCTGCTACCTAATGGTTGCTCGGAAATAATTTTATACTTTATATCATCGCATTCTAGATCATAAATTCGTCTTGTCAATTCTTCACGCATAGCTATCGGTTCCATAATACGTTTCATCTCCAATAAATTTAAATTTACTCCCCAACCATCGTCCTTCAGCTACCTCAGGCGTACAAATGAGTAGTATTCCAACTGTGGCAAGGTGAAGGTGATATGGCCATTCTCCATCTCAAAGGGCAGCCGCTGCGGTTCACCGCAATTATCGGGCGTGAACACATACGCTTCGGTAACAATCCTGCCCGGACAAACTGTGGTTTTTATATTGTAATCCGGAATAACGCGCGTTGAATATGGTCCGCGGTTGGTATTATAGTTCACAAAATGAACCAGAATTTCGCACTCTGAAGCAGTAACGGTGATATGGGTCAATGGAGCGGCGGTTGTTTTCAGTATACCATCGGTGTAGAGTTCTTGCAGCGCTTTAACATGATCAAAGGCGTTAATAATCTCATATTTTTCTTTCAACCGCTCATGGGTATATTCACGAGGGAAGATTTCGGGAATATGCAGTACCCCGTTACCTTCAAGTTTCTCCATACGTTCATTTAGCTCCGTATCATATCGGAGTGAGTCACATGTGATTAAAATCTTTGTCCCCTTGGCAGCCAGTTCTTTCAAAATTGCGAAATTTGAGTCTGAAATAATGTCAACCTCCGGCAAAACTATCAGACTGTATTTGGAAAGTGTTGCTTCGTCAAATATGTCGCTGTCCAGGAGTACATCATGTACAATATTTATATCGGCAAGCATGCGGCATGCCACCATGGCTCCGTTATTTGTATATTGCTCCTCGTCACCGGCCAGCTTTTTCACAAGGCTTGCCAAAGACGGCGTGACGACCGCTACGTCTGCGATGTTATCCTGGCGGGCGAAAATTTCTTCATTTGCCTCGTAAAATCGGGTATATCGGGCAACTTCCCGCTTATGATCGCTTGATTCGTGCAGCACAAATCCCCAAGGAGTTAAAAAACCACCGCCAGCCATACTTTCTCCCATTGCAGATTTGAACATTCCCGAAGTAGGCATGCCTTCCAGTGTACGAGTGAAGACTATTACAGCCCGGCGCTTATCCGGCTGTATAGCTGCTCCAAGCTTGTATGAAAACTCATTGGTCTCTGGTGGGAATGAATAGCCGTTTTCTGTGAGGTAAGCGTCAAAAATACCTGTTTTACAGATCTCTACTGCTTCACTCGTTATCAGATGAGTATTGGCTGTTATCGCGAAGGGGTGACCTATTTGAGCTTCCACACCCTTTCTGTAAGCCCTGATGAAATCTTCAATACTCTTCCTGCGGAATTCTGCATAGCGCAAGTACTTCTTATATTTTCCGAGGTCTGAAATATTGGTCTGCCTGCCGTTAAAACCTTTATTATGCACCACCTCATCGGTATCAAGCATAGAGATTTCACGTGATACTTCAAGAAGGTTCATTCCGGTTAGACTTCTAAATTTATCCACGCAACGCTCACAAAGGCACGGCAGCATGTAAAATAGATTGTCGAAAAATACGCCCTCAAAGCCAAACTCCTTCACCAGCATGACGGTTTTGTCTATTTGAAACTTCAGCCACGCAGGACTGTTAAAACAGGCATATCGCCTTCCAGGCGTTCCGAAAGCATCTGCATGCATTTCATACTTACCTGCAAAGCTTTCAACCGTCTGGTTGTCAAAATAGCTCTGGTCAAAAGTACATGAGCTGGAATAATAAATGTAAGCCATACCGGCGGCATGAATTGCATCGATATGGGCTCGGTTTACCCCAAGGTTTTGACGCTGAAAGTCAATGCTACGGTGCGCCATATGCCGTGGAAACGTTTCTTCTCCACTACCATATAGATCTCCGTAATATGCATTGAAGCCGCTGCTTGTGGCAAACCCGATATCGTTAATACCACCGTAAAGCGCCCAGTTTATTGTATCGCTGAACATCCGGGAGCGTCCCCGGGTCAAAAAAGGAAATTTGCGCATGTCTTCACCTCTAAATAAATGATTAAAGTGGGCTTCGCCCACACCCCAATATAGGTGCTCACAGATGCAAAACATAAATATTCCTGTTTTTCACTTATGTTTTGTATCAGTAAGTTATTAAAAGCAGCCGCGCGGATTTTAAAAATCTGCGCGGCTCCGTTCATTATTCTGTTAATAAGCCTCGATCTTTGCTATAGAATCATCTTTCTTTACCTCTTGCATAGCAGCTTCTGTTTTGCTAAGTAGATTGTCAACGGTTTCATTACCTGCTAGTACTCCGATAATTCCGTTACAGTAATTATTGTATAAATCGCCATATGCGCTTGGTCCAGGCATCATGACTGTATCAGATGCGGTAACTGCATTGATTATTGAAAGAGCGGCTGGCGACATTTTATCTGTATCAAATTGAATATCGACGTTTGTGACTGTAGGTACACCCTGTTTTTCGGCATAAATTTTCTCGAATTTTGCGCTTACAATATAGCGTATAAATTCCATGCCGGCGACTTCCTGACCACTGCCATTATATAGCATCCAATCCATGGTAGTAGCTAGCAACATACCCGGATCGGTGCTGTTCTGCCTGACGGGAGGAACCATAAAGTTGAAACGGAAGCCCTCGGGAATAGAGTCTTTCATCTCGCCTTCAAGCCATGTACCCGACAGTACCATTGCAGCTCTACCCTCGAAGAACATCTGCTGAGCAAGCAGGTAATCGGTGCCAAGTACCTCGTTGGTGAAGTAACCTTTATCACGCATGCTGACTAAATCCTCGATCGCCTGTTTGTTGACTGCACCGCTCCATGAACCATCGACAAGGTTGCACATATCAAGCATAAACTGCCTTCCACCACCCAGCGATGCCATACGGGGTCCTACAAACATAGTGAAAGGATACGGAGCAAATGTACCGGTGAACATTATGGGTGTAATACCGGCGTTTTTTATGTCCTGACAGAGCTTGAGCAGGTCATCCCAAGTCTTTGGTTCCTGCCAGCCATGATCCTCAAACATCTGAACATTGTACCAGAACCCATTAGCGCCGTATCGGTAAGGTACTCCATATTCAATCCCTTGATATTTATACGTATCCACGCCTGACGGCAGCGTTTGGCGTATAGTTTTTCCGGCACTGTCATATGATGGCGCATCTAAAAGCTGTGCCATCGGGAGGAGCTGACCACTGGAATAAAGGGTTGTTAGTGGTAAATCCGGTGTTTTAAATTCAGCAAAAGTGGGTTTGTCTCCACCTAAAAGTCGCGCCTGGATGGTCGTTGGATCCAATTTATCAGTCATCTTTTCCTCAATCGTCCAGTTAGGGTGATCTGCCTTGAAGCCATCGATTAGGTCACGCCAAACCTCTTCAGAAAAATAGCCTTTTATCATATCCAGCGTAAGTGTGTGTGTCTCCGTCTTTAGTGCATCCCAATCAGCGGCGGTTTTCATGTCCTCCACCTTTTCGTGGATAGCTGCCGGCGCTACTGTTGTAGAACCGGAATTATCTGTTGGCTGGGTGGCTGTGGTGCTGTCTGAGTTTTGTGAACCTGCATTTGTGTTGTCACAAGCAACGAGTGTCAGCACGATCACTACTGCGCATACAATGGAAATAAGCTTTTTCATAAATTTTCCTCCTTCAAAAAATATTAGTTTGACTTAATGCGTTTTTTATATAAAGACGAACAATTTCTTACATCTTCGCCGGCTTATATGAAACAGATGCAAACTATTGTATCGCCTTTATGACAAATCACTTGATTCCTCCCATGGTAACATTGTCGGATATCTGCCGCTGGAATACGGCGTAAATCAGAAATGACATGCTCATTAAAATAACGCTAGCGGCGAATACAGCACCCCAGTCGGTATATTCCTGGATGTCGCTGAGCATATTGGTAACACCCACCGCAATGGTGCGCTTTTCGGGTGATTTAAGCACTGTTAGAGCTATCTGGTATTCGTTCCAGACCGAAAGCACCTGTAAAACTGTCAATGTGGTTATGCCTGGTGCCGCCATGGGTATGCCTATCGAAAGCATTGTACGCCAGTGCCCGCAGCCTTCAATGCGGGCTGCTTCCTCAAATTCACTAGGTATCCCCGCAAAGAAATTTGATAGCATGAAGACTGAGAATGTTATGGAAACCGCAAGATACAAAATGATCAGACCTGTGAAAGTATCAGTCAGACCCAGGCGCATCAATCCTAAATATTGAGTGATCAGAGCGGTCATACTCGGAAAGAGAAAACCGGAGACAATAATTGCCTTTATGAGTCTACGCCCCTTGAATTTATAACGTCCTAACGTATATGAGAGTGGTATGCAGACCGTCAGTATTAAAACATTTGTGATGACGTCTATATACACAGTGTTGAGAAAATTCCGTCCTATTTTCGAAGCTGCCCAAGCCCTTGCGAAATTGTCCCAGGCCAGCGAATGGGGCAGACCCCATAGGTCCGAAAATATCTGACTGTTTGGTTTAAGAGCCATCATTAAAGACCAGAAAATAGGGTAGATGATTGTAAGGGCATAAAAACACAGAATTGCTTTAATCAGTACCGAGCCAGCCAGTGAAAAAATCTTTTTATATATTCCTGTATGTCTCAAACCAGTTTACCTCCTACTGTTAATTCTCGTAATGTTCACTCTTGACAAGCTTTTCGATGAGAAAGTACATAATAAACCCAATAGCCAGCACGAACACTCCGATAGTCGCTCCATAGCCATAATCACCAAGTCCGAAAGTTTTCGTATACATATATGTTGTCAATACCGTAGACTCGTTGTTTGGCGCACCGTTTGTCATGATTTTTACAATGGCGAAACTTCCATTGAGCGTATGTGCCATATTGTAGATAAGAGCTGTTTTTATGGTTGGACCAATAATTGGCAATGTAACAGAGAAAAACTGGCGTATTTTGCCTGCACCGTCGATGGAAGCTGCCTCATATAGGCTGAGATTAACCGAGCGTATGGCGGTCAGATATATCAGAATATAGAGACCGACGCCGCCCCATAACTGCGTTACCGCCAATGCAGGTTTTACAGTATGTATGTCGCCCAACCATACCCTTACAAGATCTTCTAGACCAATTCCGCGTAGTGCGGCATTAATAATCCCAAGCTGCGGGTCGTACATGAACTTCCAGAGCATGGAAACCACCACGATTGACATCACGTTCGGGAAGTAGAAGATTGAACGAAAAAAGCCCACATGCTTGATTGACCTGTTACTGAGAATCGTGGCTATAAAAAGCGCAACAACTAACGTCAGGACGACATTCACAACCGCCAGAAATATATTATTGTAGAGTGCCTTGTAAAAAATCTGGTCACGAAACAGTTTCTGAAAGTTTTGTATCCCTACCCATTGAAAAGACCAAGTGAATCCTTTCCACTTAAAAAAGGAAAGGGCTATGGAAAGGATGTTGGGAAGAATTATTGTCAGGCAGAAGAAGATAAATCCAGGCAGAACCGTCAATAGTATAAATAGATTGCGATCAAAGGTCTTGGTTCTCAAACCTCCTTTTTTCCTTTCAACAGTTCTCATTTAAGCAACTCCTTTCCATGCTTTCTATTTACGGCAATAATATTGGGCGACAGGATTCCTAAAAAATATAGCAGAAAAGCAGGAAAAACATATACGAAAATAAAACCTTTTCTTTTTAAATTCTTATCTGATCGAGTCATACACATACTCCCTTTTTAATAGCTTTCACAGCATACTCTGCTGTTTCAAGTGCTCTGTCGATGTCATCCATGCTGTGTGAATAGCAAAGTGTATAGCTGGGTCCTCCAACAATTTTAACAAATAGACCTTTAATAAAATTATGTTTTGAAAATTGAACTGAAAATTCACGATCTCTATCAGCATTACCGGTTTTGAATATTATTGTGCTTATAGGAGGTTTGCCTTTTACCTCAAACTCGATACCGTGATTAACGGAGATTTGCCTGAGGCCACTTATAAGCCTGTTGCCAACTGAATATATACTTTCAAAAACTTTGTTCTCAATCATCTCATCTATTGTACTTATTGCTGCCACAATAGAAAGAGTCTCTCCTGCATATGTTGTAGTTATCACTCCGTTTTTATCAAAAACATCCTTGAATTTTCTTTTGCCGCATACAAGAGATAGGGGATAACCATTGGAAATGGCTTTGGCAAAGCAAGTTATATCAGGTTCAACACTATATTGCCCCTGTGCTCCTCGTAAACCCAGTCTGAACCCGCTTTTTACTTCATCAAATATAAGGACAACCTCATACCTGTCGCAAATCTCCCGCAATTGCTGAAGAAAATTATCTTCGGGTTCATCTATCCAATTGTAAGGAACAATAATAATACCGGCGATGTTGTTATCATTTTTAAGAACAGTTTCTACGTATTCCAGGTCATTATACTTAAATGGTATAGTATAATTATCCAAGCCGGTGGGTATACCATATTCCTTACCACATCCAAGCGATATGGATTGATACCAGTCATGCCAACCGTGATAACCGCACTGAAGAATTTTCTCCTTGCCGGTATGTGCTCTTGCAATCCTTACTGCAGCACTGGTTGCATCGGCGCCGGTTTTCAGATACTTAACCCAATCTATGGATGGAAATAGATCGATCAGTTTCTTGGCAAGCTCATATTCTTTTTCAGAAGCTATACTGAACAAAAAACCGTTATCTATTTCATCCTTTACTCTGTTATCAATTTTTTCATAATGGTGTCCCAGAATAATTGGGCCGCAAGAGCAAAAAAAGTCAATATATTCTTTTCCGTCATAATCCCAAAATCTTGCGCCTTTTGCTTTCTTACAAATAAGGGGCATGACATCCTCTGTTCCCGGGTATGGTCTTTTTGCATATGTTTGTGTCGCCCACGGTGTAACTTCCAAAGCTTTCTCATAGAATTCCTGTTGTCTCATAAGCAATCCTCCTACCATGCACATAACTTCATACTACATGTCTATCCGGCGAGATTATTCAAAAGTACATTCCCATAGATATCCTGGTCTGTTTCTGTTATCATTCTCCGCACCATATATAACTCCATCATCTGTAATAACAATGTGGTGAATCCTTACGGGTCTTTCTCCGGTCTCAATGTCGATTATTGGTTTTTTATCAACAAGCTTTTCCTTTTCGGTATCATATGCAAACAACTCTGTATCGTAGCCGTCACCGCATGTGCCATAAAGCAAACCATCTTTTTTATTTCTTGCCAACCCTGCAAGTCGTCTGCTATTTGTAGGCTTGCACAGTTTTTTTACTTCCCCGTTTTTTGGGTTAAGCCTTGCAAGTATTCCCGCTTCAGTACCAAAGTATATATATCCGTCTTCGCCATTATAGGATGTATCTGGTTTTGCTTTATCTTCATAACTCTCTTTCGGAAGGCCATATTTGAAAAACTCCATTGAATCTTGTTTTGGATCATAGCAGAATAGCCTTATGGAATCAGGACCAACGTCATAAGAGAATGCTCTGAGTATTCCATAAGTTCCCCATACTTTGCCGTAATCATCAATTACCGGATTGTGTGCCTGTATAAATTCCGCACCGCTTCCGATATAGGCAATAAACTTACTTTTATTTTCCTTTAAATCGTGGCTCCAGAATACTTCGGGGCTTGCTCCGAATCCATAAATGACCTTGTTTATCCTGTCTAACGCAATAGACTGGATATATATCCTGTCTGTGGGTATTGCCAGTAATTTGTACTGATTTGTTGACATATCGTAACTTACAAGTCTTCCGCCTTTAGCTTCGAACTGCTTATCAACATCATGAAACAATGCTGTTGCAGCATATATTTTGTCACCATCAATCTCCAGAGATCTATGGAATTTTGCATCATATTTATCTGCAAACTTTTCATAATGCAAGTTTTCGAATTTTTTTGTGTCTCTGTTAAACTTCCACAGGAGTTCATTAGCAAAGCTTCCAATTCCAATATAAACACTATCGCTTTTCTTATGATAGGCCAGAGAAGTCAACGAAATCCAGTATTTCTTGTATTTCTCATCGTTCATAAAATCGTCATATACCCATTTGTCGTGTACTTCTTCCATCCAATTGTTAAATGCTACATCGTATATCTTATACGAGTTTACTTTAAAATTATTCACTTATGCCACCTCATTATTATTGTGTTTTATAAACTATTTAAAGAAGTTTATATACTCATTATACTACATATTTTTAAAATGTCACGCATTAAAAAAAATTTTATTTTAAATTGATTATCAAGCGTGTCTGTTCTAAGTCGTAACCGGCTTTCTGGTTACATCAAGGAATGAAACACCCGAGTGCAGGTGTGCATCTGCATTTTACTTGACCCGTCTTTTATATCCCCAGTAATTTCTTCATATTGAGACCTAAAATACAAGTTTTTGCATAGTCGCTTATGTCGGCATAGACCACTTTACCTAAAGCTGCGCTTTGTGAATTATAAGTCGCATCCGAGCCGAAAAAAAGCTTTTCAACAGGAACATTACTTACCAGCCATTCAATAAGGCCCTGATAATTAAACGAAATCGTGATATCAAGATATACATTGTCCCTTTTTTGCGCAACGTCTGCAGCTTCCATAATTGCGTCAATTTCACCACCGGAGTGGCCTAATATTACTTTTAGTTCAGGATACTGATAAGCGATTTCGTCAAAATCCCTGATGTCTTTAATTCCCCATGTGTGTGACAGCAGCGAATAATTATTTTCACTTCCAAAAGCATATAAGTTATGGTATTGCTTACCCTGAATCGGATAGTTATGAAGATAGGGGTGAATTTTTATCTGCCTGAAACATTTCTTATCTCTTACATCCTTAAGAATACAATTCAATTCCTCAGGATAGTTGGGATTTATTCCGAATTGACCTATAAATCGATCCGGGTATTCAGCTACAAGATCCTTTATTTCCAAGTTGCCTTTTACCGCATCCTGACCTATTGCGTGAAGTGAGCTTATACAACCAAGCTTTATTCCATTCAAATCCATGCTTTTAATAAGGCTATCCGCAGTATAACCGCTGGAAAAGAAATTATAAGGCTTTCCTGAATGCATATGACCGTCTATAATAAGCAGATCACAGTAGTCCTTTTCTTCAAATTTTTCTATTATGCTCTTCATTGCTTCACACCTCCCCAATAAGTCTTAGAATATTGTTACCGGCAATATTACATTTGTCAGCCGGTGCAATATCTGCATTCAATATCATCGCTTTTGCGGATCCTGGGGAGTATAGGGGCATGCCACTTCCGTAGAGAAATTTTTTAGATCCGAACTGTTCACATAAGTGCTCTAACCCCATATGATTCTTATACATGGAAATATCTATATATAAATTTTTACATGCATCTATAATAGGATATAAGTATCTTGCACTTCTATATCCGGCTTTTGTTAAGATTAAGTTAATATCACGGTGTCTGTTCAGTAAACTATATAGTTCATCCCAGCTTATCTGATCACTGTCGATCATAACAGGCAGCTTAAGTTCGTGAGCCAGCTCGTAAATTCCACCCATACTCCATTCCGATAAACTGTAATTTAGCCCGATTGATGAAGGTGCAAGTCGTAAAGCTTTTATCCTATTATTAATAATCTCCTGCTTTAATTCTTCATATAAAAGGAAATCTCCCGTGTGATTCGGTATTACCACCCAAACAGGGATAAAAAAATTATCCTCAGCTATCTCCTCAAGTAGCATATTATTACCTTCCATAGGGTGATACTCTATTGAAAGGCTGTGGTATACAAGTGCCCGGTTTACTCCGCTATTAAGCAAAACAGATTTTATTTGCGCCGTATCACCTGGACCAAAAAAAGGAAGTGATGTCCTTTTTCCAATCATACAGCTGCAATCAATAAATTCCGGTTTTGTCATATAAATCACCATCCTTTGTCTAGGAGCCTGCTCGGAAAGCCATTATTTCTAATAAATATACAAAAAACACTCACTTTTTCAACGAATCTATGCGGGTTTCAGGGCTGTACTTTTTATAAATATTCATCAAATTCGAGTTTCCGAGCAGGCTCCTAGGAGTCCACTCGAATAGTCACGCACATATCTTTAATTTTTGATCTAATTCCCGAGACCCCCATTTCTATAAGAGGAGGTTCCTTGTTCCTTCTTCGATGGGGGTAGAATCCCCCACCAAAGCCCAATGCGTATTTTACTTCGTAAAAACGCACGATGTTCATCTTCAGCTGAACTAGTTCACTTCTGCGACCGTGTTTCTTTCAATAAGTGTAGGTTCAATAGTCAGATTTATATATGAATCAGCACTGTCGTTTCTCAATTCATCAACCAGTATTTTTGCTGCGAGCTCACCCATCTGTCCAGACGGTATCCTCACTGTTGTGAGCGGGGGATAGGAAACTTCGCAGAACAAATTATCATCAAATCCTAAAATCGATACATCCTGTGGAATTTTTACTCCGCTCCTGTTGAAATGATTCATTAGACCAAAAGCAACCATATCATTCATGGCAACTACCGCTGTCGACTTTTTGCTTTTTGCGCAGATTCTTTTTGCAAGCTCTGTTCCGGCAAAAAACTCTGGATTTTCTTTTGCATTTTCATTGCCGTCATAAATACACAGAGCTTCTTCGCTAAAGGGAATACCTGCTTTTTCAATAACATCCTTAAACCCTTCAATACGTTCTGTACGGGTACGCCTGTCAGGCTTCAACCCTGCATAGATAATGTCCCTGTGTCCTTTGCGAATCAAATATTCAACACCTAAAGCAGAGCCTTTTCTGTAATCAAAAAAAACACTACTGTGATTACTGCTGGGAGAGGGATAATCGACCAAAACTATTCTGGTAGGAGATTGACTGTTACTTTGAAGTATTCTTATAATTTCTCCATTATCACTCCCGGTAGAGATTATCATTCCGCTGATTCTTTTACCATGAATGCTGTTTATGATTTTTCTTTCCGACATATTGTTGCTGTCTGTGCTGTAAAGCAATATAGTATAGCCTTCTTTTGCAGCTACACTTTCTATCCCCGAAACAAGTGAAGTATAAAATGGGTTTACAATATTTGGTACAAGTATGGCAATCTCGCTGCTTTCATTTGTTTTTAGACCCCTTGCAAATAAATTGGGCGTGTAATCAAGCCGCTGTGCTGTCTTTAATATTTTTTCACGCATTTGAGCACTTACCGGATAACTACTGTTACTCAGAACGCGCGAAACAGAAGTAACGGACACGCCGCATTCCCTTGCTATATCTTTTATTGTAGTAAAACCTGTTGCCATACGTTTTTTTCGAGCCATAAGTTAAAAAACACCACCTACCGGCATTAACCATATTTTTTAGCTGTTCATTGCAGCATAATCAGATTAATCTATGCTTCCGGAAAAATTCGTTACAGGACTTTTTACTACCGGTAAGCCTGGGAGTTCACTCGAAAAGTCACGCACGCATCTTTTCGACCATTTTTCCACGCATTTTCTGCAAAAAAGCATTAAATATCCAGATGTTCGCCGTTTTTTTGTCCTGATACAATTAAAATAGTTATCCAGCCTTATTCCGAAGACCTAGAGGATTTAAAATATCTTAAATTACATCAGAAAGTCAATATGCGACTTTCTGATGTAATCATATTATATCACTTAAATCTCATAGTCAATTTGCAGTTGTTCGAATAAATTTCTGAGATACTCCACTGATTCAAGATATTGCTCATCAATGTTGTCAACATTGCCTACGTCAATTGCCACGTATCCGCTGAAATCATGCTTTTTCAAGGCTGTAAATATTCCTGCGAAATCAATATTTCCTCTCCCGCAGGCAAGATGTTCATTTATTTTTCCATCATTGTCGGCAACATGAAGATAGAATATTTTATCACCGGTCTTTTCAACACTGAAAGGCAGGATTTCCTTCTGTGCGTGTTGATGAGCGGTATCAAGAACCATACCGAAATTGCTGTTTCCTATAGCATCCGATAGCCTTAAAAAAGCATCAGTATTACTAATAAGCTCCCCTACCCTGGGCTCAAGACAAAATTTCAAGTTGGCTTCAGCAGCTATTTCAGTGCATTTTTTATAGCTGTCCACTATAATATTCCAATGCTGATTCCAATTGTAATCTGGATCTATTTCAACCTGAAAGGATCTGCCATATTTAAGTGCGTCCTTATACGGTGTTTCGCCTAAGAACTTCAGAGGTGGTACAAAACTGTCGGTTTGCACTGTAACAGCTCCAAAATACTTAGCAGTTTCTACTCCCATGTGATATGCTTCAAAAGCTTTCTCCCTTTTCTTGCTGTCCATACTTGCTATGTCGGGAAGAATAGGGCAGAAATTAATAATTTTCAGACCAAGGTTACTACATAAATCCTTCAGTTCTTCCCTGTGTTGATAAATCATTTTCATTCCATCATTCCGTACGCCTTCAAGCTCTACATACTTGAAACCAATTGATTTCATTTCCTTAAGAACTTTTTTGGTGTTTTCAAGTGATGGCGGATAACCATATTTACTGATAGCATACAGCCAACAGCAGCTTATCTTCATTTTTCCCATGATGTGTACCTCCTATAGATAACGTTTTCTATATTTAGTATAGCATTGCTATTATGCATAGTCAATATAATAAATTTATAAAATGTTATCGTTATCTATATTACAACTGGTAAGAAAAATACGATATTGACTGGTCCCCATGAGCCAATATCCTCAATTACTTCCAATGGCAAACAGGTGATAAAAACATGTTAAAAACCATCACAAGTGAATTTCTTTACAGCTAATAGAGCTTAACAAAATAATTAAAGATGAAGAGATACTGTGAAATATCAAAACTAACTGTGATATCTAGCTATCAAAATCAACATGATAATTTAACAAATACTCTATTACACCCCTATTATACTATTTCAATAACATTCTTATCTGCTATTAAAGTGGCATAGGTAGCATTTATAATATCATCTTCTTTAATAACCACATCTTTTTTACCTGAAATGCGTTTCAAAAAATCCTCAGTAAGAGTAGTCGAGATTACTTCATTTACAATGGTGTTTATCTCTTTATCTCTTGTAACTGATAAAACAAAGGGCTCTTTCTTCATATTTATATCGCCAACTGTTTTAATTTCAAATCTCCCACATGAACCGATACAAAATATTCGCCCATCTCCCCATGACCAGTATGCGTCAGGCATCCTCCAATCCGCTTCAAAAGTAGCAACTACTCCGTTTCTTGTTTTTGCTATAATATTGACACTATCAAAAAAATACGGATATTCGGAATAACCAGTCTTTTTAATATACCCATGACATTCTTCAATATTACTTTGTGTAAACCATTGAAGTAAATCGAAATCATGAATTAGCAGATCAATAAGCAATCCACCGTTTTCCCTCCTGGAAAAATGCCAGGACGGCCTTGATTTTTCTAAAAGTTTATGGGGCTTTAAAAAATTAAAACTAATTGGTTCTCCAATCTTATTTTCTTTTATCATTTTCCACGCTGTATAAACAGCCGGATTAAACCTTTCCGTCAACATCAGACCAACCTGTGCATTTCTTTCGTTAAGAACTTTTAAGAGTCGTTCATATCCTTTCATATCTGTAACTAAAGGTTTGTCAGCCATTATGTGCATCCCGCGTTTTACACAGCTCTCAATTACATCAATTTTCCGGTTGTTCACAGCAGATGTCCCAACAATATCCGGTTTTAATGCAAAAAGCTCATTCCAGTTACTTAAAAGGGGTACATTATATTTTTTCGCCAGATCCTCTGCCAGCTTTATGTCAATTTCACATATCCCAATAAATATATGACCTAATTTGAGCATTTCTTCAATAAACATTACTATATGTGCATGCTGGCACCCTAAAATTCCAAATCTCATAATAAATCCCCCTACCATATGATATTTTGCTTCACAAAAAACGGGTCTAAACATTTCCTTCCGTTATTCTAAACATAACATAGTGTTACGGTCAAGAGTTTTATAATTTCACTATGCCGCTCAGGTTTTCAAAGTTCTCACCTATGAATAGTTTATATTTAATCATACGCTACGACCTGTAACACAATTCTTACAGGCCAGCATACTTTATTGAAAAAAAGGGTGGACGGGGATGATCCCCTATCCACCTATAGATAAAATCTCATA